>ERZ779622.503-NODE-503-length-22817-cov-8.275986_pt1 | contig 22817 bp, 19 predicted proteins | sample MGYA00514188_ERZ779622 | MGnify/ENA primary metagenome ERZ779622 (study PRJEB29562, sample SAMEA4376702) | mouse gut metagenome | isolation source: Cecum | study: EMG produced TPA metagenomics assembly of the A DSS colitis mouse model was used to assess the... | reverse complement strand
GGCTGCGGACCAGACAGCCGGCGCCCTGGACGCAGCCGCCCTCGCAGGCCATGCCTTCAATAAAGTTGCCCTCCAGACGGCCCACTTTCAGCTTCATCAGGGCTATTTCGCAGGCGGCGGTGCCGCTGCAGGGGACGGCCTTGACCTCAAAGTCGGAGCCCTTCTCCTTCAAGGTTTGGACCACGGCCTCAGCCACGCCGCCGCTGCGGGCGAAGTTCCGGCCATAGCCGCTGGCCTCGTCCAGCTCGGCCTCCTCCAGCTTCTCAAGATCGATATCCCGAGAGGCGAACAGGGCGAACAGCTCCTCATAGGTGAGCACACAGTCGATGGCGTTCATGGTGCGGCCCAGCTGGAACTCCTTCTTCTTGGCCACGCAGGGGCCGATAAAGACCACTTTCGCGTCGGGCTCCTTCTCCTTCAGGTGCAGGCCGATCATAACCATGGGGGAGGGGGTGTGGGAGACATACTGGTTCAGCTCAGGGTGCTTCTTCTTCACATAGCCCACAAAACCCGGGCAGCAGGAGGAGGTGAGCACGCCCTTTTCTACCAGCTCCTCAGACTCCCGGTCGGCCACCATGTCGGCGCCCAGGGCTACCTCGGCCACGCCGGAGAAGCCCAGCTGTTTGATGCCGGCCACCACCTGTCCGTAGGTGGCGGGGGCGAACTGGCCGGCGATGGAGGGGGCGATCACGGCATAGGTTTTGTAGCCCCAGTGGGCGCCGCCCTGGATCATCTGGATGGCGTCCACGATCCAGCTCTTGTCCTGGATGGCGCCGAAGGGGCACTGATAGACGCAGTTGCCGCAGGAGATGCACTCGTTGATGTCGATGGAGGCCTTCTTGTCCGGGCCCATGGAGATGGCCTTGGCGGGGCAGCCCTTTTCACAGGGCCGCTGGTTCTTCACAATGGCGCTGTATTGGCAGGCGCTGACGCACTTGCCGCAGGTGATGCATTTGGAATGGTCGATGGTGGCCCGGTGGTTGACGATGGTGATGGCGTCCTTGGGGCAGGCGTGGACGCAGCGGGTGGCCAGGCAGCCCCGGCAGGAGGCGCTCACCGTCATCTCGGTGACGGGGCACTCGTCGCAGGCGATGGGCAGCACCTCCACTACGCTGGGATTGGTCTTGTCGCCCCCCATGGCCATCTTCACCCGGCTGCTGATGATGGCCCGCTCCTTGTAGATACAGCAGCGCAGGCTGGCCTCGGGACCGGAGATAATCTTCTCGGGTACGTCCAGAATGCCGGTCTGGAGCCGATCCTCCCAGGTCAGGCGAGCCACCTCAGTGAGGACAGATGTTTTCAACTCCTGAATTTTTGTTTCAAAAGTGTGCATATGTATGCTCCTTCCGCAAATATTAACAATCATTTTGCCTGCAATATTCAAGAACTCTTCCAAAATTGCAGGATTTCTTTCATTTCGCACCTATTCTACTCGGGTGGTTCCGGATTGTCAAGAGACATTTTACACCATTCAAGGCCGTTTGACCAGTCCCTTTTAGCGTTTGTTACAGGAGAGGCGGCCTAAAGCGCGCCCCTCCGGAAAATCGGTATTCTTACTGATAATAGTACCGCCAGCCCTCCGCTGTCTCCGCCCGGCCCAGAGAGGTCCCCATGACTTTCTCCAGGGCACGGCTCTGGAAGAGTTCCTCCGGGGTGCCGGTCTGACAGACCTGTCCGCTGTACAGCAAGGCGGCCCGGTGGGCGTACCGCAAGGCCAGACACAGGTCGTGGAGGACCATCACTACAGCCCGGCCCTCCTCCGCCAGACGGCGGGCCAGGGCCATTACCTCCAGCTGGCAGCTTATGTCCAGGTAGGTGGTGGGCTCGTCCATGAGGATGGTCCGGGTATCCTGAGCCAGGGCCATGGCCAGATAGACCTTCTGCCGCTGGCCTCCAGACAGCTCGGGCAAGGGCCTGGAGGCCAGATCCGACGCCCCCACCTGCTCCAGAGCCTTGCGCACCGCCTCGCGGTCCTTCCGGCCGTAGCGCCGGGGGTAGGACAGGTAGGGGAACCGGCCGTGCAGGACCATCCGTCCGGCGGTGATGCTGGGGACGGGCCGGGACTGAGGCAGATAGGCGATTTTTTGGGCCACCTGCTTGGAGGATAATTTCTCCAAAGGTACGCCGTCCACCAGGATATCCCCGCCGGTCCGGGCCAGCAGGCCGTTGGCGGTCCGCAGCAGGGTGGATTTGCCGCAGCCGTTGGGGCCTAAGACGGCAAAGACCTCCCCGGGCCGGAAGTCCAGGCACACGTCCTCCAGCACCGGGCGGCCGGGGTAGCCCGCCTGGAGATGTTTCAGCTCGATCACAGACCGCCGCCCCCTCTCCGCTGTTTCAGCAGCAGCCAGATGAAGAAGGGCCCTCCCGCCAGGGACAGCACCACCCCCAGGGGCAGCTCAAAGGGAGCGAAAATCATCCGGGAGGCCAGGTCGCAGACGGTGAGCAGCAGCCCGCCCCCCAGGGCGGAGGATAAAAGCAGCGGAAAGCTGTCCTCGCCCACCGCGCGGCGCATGATGTGGGGCACCAGCAGCCCCACAAAGCCCAGCAGCCCGGCAAAGCTCACCGCCGCCCCCGCCAGGGCGGCCGCCAGCATGAGCAAGGCCAGCCGCAGCCGCTTGGCAGGCAGGCCCAGGCTCTGGGCGGTCTCGCGGCCCAGCAGCAGCAGGTCCAGCTCGTTGGACAGGGAGAGCGCGATCAGCAGCGCGATCAAAATCACCCAGAAGGCCGGAGCCAGCCGGGCCATGGACAGATTTTTCACCCCGCCCACCCGAAAGTCGGTGTAGCCGCTGAGGGCGTCGGGGACGAAGGTGACCACCGCGTCGATGCCGGCGCTGAAGATGCTGGACATGGCTACTCCCGCCAGCACCAGGGTGATCCGGGCCGCCCCCGCCCGCTCGGCGATAAGCAGCACCAGCAGCACCCCCGCCAGCGCCCCCAGAAAGGCGGCAATGGGGGTGAGGCGCACCGCTTCCGGAGCCAGGGCGCAGCACAGGGCGGTGGCCAGCCCCGCCCCGGAGTTGACCCCGATCACATTAGGGGCGGCCAGGGGGTTGTTCAGCACCCCCTGGATGATGACCCCGGCGCAGGCCAGGGCCGCCCCCGCCAGCAGGCAGCCGCACAGCCGGGGCAGGCGGACATAGAGGATGATAGACGCTGCGGTGCCTTTCCCCCGGCCCAATAGGGCGGCGACGACCTCCCACGGGGGGATGGGCGCCGCGCCGAAGGCTAGACTTCCCACAGCCGCCAGTGCCGTCAGTCCAGCCAGGGCGGCAATCAGGCCGTACCGGCCCTTACTCCCCGTAGAGGATATCCGCAAGCTGCTCATAGGCGTCCCCCCACAGGGCGTTGGGCTTCAAGCTGTACATTCTTCGCTCCAGAATGTGGAACCGTCCCCCCTGTACGGCGCTGAGGGAGGACCAGGCGGGGTTGGACAGCAGGCTTTCCTCCAGATGGGCCTGGGCCGCCTCCTCATCGGTGCCGTGGTAGACGGCGAAGATGAAATCCGGGTCGGCCTGGAGAATGGCCTCCAGGCTCAGCTCCTCCAGAAGGGAATTGTCCCGGTCGGCGATGTTGATACACCCCAGCTCGGCCAGCATGGGGCCCAGCACGTTGTCCTCGCTGTTCTTCACCTTCACGCTGCTCCCCGACACCTGGATGGTGAGCACCGTGGGGGTGTAGCTGTAGATGTCCCTGCGTTGTATGGCTCCGTCCACCTGCTCCTTGACGGAGGCGCCGTACTGCTCATAGCGCTCCGGGTGGCCGGTGAGCCGGGTGAACAGCTCCAGCAGGTCCAGATAGTCCTGGAAGGAGGACACGTCAAAGTAGGCGGCGGGGATGCCGGCACTCCGGAAGGTCTCCTGGAGCTCCAGGTTGGAGGGGGACAGGCTGCTGGCGATAATCAAATCGGGTTCCGCCCCCAGCACCAGCTCCACGTTGGGATTCATGGGGGAGCCGATGTTGACCACATCCTCCCCCAGCTCCAGATCGTAGGACTCCCAGGCGTCGTTGGCGGTGGCCACCATGGCATCCTCGCCCCCGGCCAGCACCCACACGTCGGCGAAGCTGCCGATCATCACCGCAACCCGCTCCGGCGCGTCGATGGAGAACTCCTGGCCCAGGGCGTCGGTAAAGGCGATTTTTCCCTCCTCTGAGGCTGCGGCGGCGGGCTGGGACTGACTTCCCAGTTGATGCTGGTCCTCCTGCTGAGACTGGGCGGAGGGCCGGACACTCCCCCCGCAGGCGGTCAGCAGGAGGGAGAAAAACAGAATAGAGATGAAAACGTGTCGTTTCATGGTATCCTCCGAGATTTCAAATAACCACCGGCGGAGCCGGTGGTTATGAAGATTATGCGTACTTGGCGATAATGGCGTCCCGCTCGGCGGCGTGGCTCTCCGACCACTGCGCCCAGCTCTGGCCTGCGGCGGCCGCCGCTTTGCCCAGCTCCACCAGCAAGGCGGGAAGGTCGGCCTCCAGAACGGCGCCAGCCTCCTGGCCGAAGGCGGCTTCGCCCAGCGCGTCGGTGCCGTTCAGGAACATCTTGAAGGCGGGCTGGGGCTTTTGGTCCACCAGCTTCACTCCGCCCTGGAAGCCGATGGCCCCCGCCTGGTGGGCGGCGCAGCTGGAGGGACAGCCGGAGATCACGATTTTGGGCAAGGCCCCGTCGGGGATACCGGCCTCACGGACGGCCTTTATCACCGTCTGGAGAACGCCCTGGCTGTCCCGGACCCCCTGCTGGCAGGTGGCGGCTCCGATGCAGGCCACGCTGCACTCAAACTCGGTGACGGCGCTGTCGGCGGTGGCGGCGATTACCTGCTCCGCCTCCCTGGCGGTGAGGTTGATGACGTACAGGGTCTCGTTGGGGGCGATGCGGATTTCCGCCCCGGGGATATCCTTCAGCAGCTCATATAACTGCCGGGGCTTCTTCACAGGCAGAAGGCCCCCGATGGGGTGGTACTTCACGGCGTACATGCCGGCCTGCTTCTGGGGGATGGCGCGGGGGTGGTCCACCGTGCCGCTGTTGTCTCTGGTGATATCGGCGGGGGCCTCCAGGCCGGTGAGCTCCAGACCACCCTCCGTCTTGCGGGCGGCCACGTTTTTCAGGAACTCCTCCTTCAGCCCGTCAGGACCCAGCGTGTCCTGCATGTAGCGGGTGCGGGCGCGGGCCCGGTTCTCGTAGTTGCCGTGGGCGCAGAAGGTGTCCACCATGGCCTGGACGTAGTAGAGAACCTCCTGGGGATTCACATGCTCCTCCACCAGCACGCCTATGGAGGGCCGGGCTGCCCCCAGGCCTCCGGCGATGCGTAGGGCGAAGGTGCCGTCCTCTTTGGCCAGGAAGCCCATGTCCCGGAAGGCGCTGTGGACGCAGTCGTCTACCCCGTTGCAGAAAGCGATTTTCAGCTTGCGGGGCATCTTGATGTCCCGGCAGATGGACAGCAGGTACTTGGTGACCGCCTCGGCGTAGGGGATTACGTTGAAGGCCTCGCCGGACTGGACGCCGCTGAGGGGGCTGGCCATCACGTTCCGGGGGTTGTCCCCGCCGCCGCCTTTGGTGTAAATATCGACCTCTACCGCCTCCTCCATGAGGGGGGGCACCTGGCCGGCCGCCAGATCGTGGAGCTGGATGGTCTCGCAGGTGGTCAGCTTCATACGGCCCACCTTTTCCCGCTCCGCCACCTCGGTGAGGAATTTAAGCCTGGGCATGGTCAACCGTCCGCCGGGCAGGCGCAGGCGGAGCATGTGCCTGGAGGCGTCCCGCTGGGCGTAGGAGCCCAGCCCGCCGGACACGCCCTTGTAGGCCTTCCGGTCAATTTCGCCCTTGTCGAAGGAGCCGATGGTCCCTTTAAAATTTTCAATCTCCGTGCGGAAGGTATCGGTCCACTGTTTGTTCATATGGTTTTCCAGCCTTTCCCTGTTTGATTTCTCTGGTTCACCCGGCCTGACCGGGAGAATTGTACTTCTCTTATTATACCAAAAGCAGGACCGGGATACAATGCCTGCGGTACATTTTTGACGGCTGTTTTCCGCACAAAACCGCCTGTCCGGACATAGGCTGAGACGTAAAATCGTTAATACGGAGGGTCGCTTATGACTGCTTTGCCACATATTCAATATTTTCTGGGAGCCAACGCCCCCACTGGCTTTTACTCCCTGTATGACCACCTGATCTCCCCAAAGGAGGCCCGGGCCGTCTATATTTTGAAGGGCGGGCCTGGCTGCGGTAAGTCCACACTGATGCGAAAGGTCGGCGCCTGGGCTGAAGAGGCCGGGCTGGACTCTGAGTACATCCTCTGTTCCGGCGACCCGGATTCCCTGGACGCTGTCATCCTCCCTTGCAAGGGTGTGGCCATCGTGGACGGCACCGCGCCCCATATGGTGGTTCCATAAGTACATTAAAATTTCCAGGTGACTTTTATTTCCTGCTGTCCGGTTTCCGGGTTTTTCTCGCAAACTTCGATTTTTTCCACCAATCCAGCGACTAATTCCCTGGGGACGGTTTCCAGCTTCAAAAGCTCCCGCGCCCGCTCCATCAGACCGGCTTGGTCCTCTGAATAATCCCCCTCCGCCAGCTCCTCCTGGATAGAAGTAAGCCGCCGCTCCAGGCGGCCTTTTTCCTCCAAGAAAGACTGATTCAGCTCCACAAACTGCCCTTCGCTGAGGATACCGGCTACCTTGTCTAAGTACAGCGTTTTCAGCGCCTGGCTCCGCTTCTCCAGTTGAGTGGTCAGGGCTTTCTGCTCCTGTTTCAGGGCCTCCCGGCGGGTGTCCCGCTGGGGTTGGAGATCAGCGGGATCCAGTTGGTAATAGGTCTGCACGTAGTACCGGATGCGGTCAGAAATCAGGTCAATGAGCTGATCTAGGCGGACAGAGTGACGGGTACACAACCGTTTACTGCCGCTGTCGGCGTACAGCTTGCACCGCAGGTAGACCCGCTTGCCGTTGGAGCACTTGCTCATGGTGGAGCCGCAGTCCGCGCACTTTACCAGCCCAGATAGTAGATGGGCTTCCCCCGTGCCGTCCGTCCTGGTGCGCAGTTTTAAGCCCCACTGGACCGCCTGGAAGGTCGCCCGGTCGATGATGGCCTCGTGGGTGCCTTCCACCCGATACCATTCGCTCTCCGGCGTGTCGATGATGACCTTGGACTTATAGCTGACCTTCCGCCGCCGGCCCTGGATCATGACCCCAGTGTACATCTCATTCGTCAGGATTCTCCCCACCGCAACCTTGTTCCACAACCCGAAATCGTTCTTGATGGGGTGGTTGCAGGTCCAGCCCCGCTCCGCCTTGTAGCGGGTGGGGTTGGGAATGCCCCGCTGGTTCAGCAGATAGGCGATGTTCTGCCGCCCGTGACCCTCCAGCGACCACTGGTAGATCTGCCGCACCACCTCCGCCGCCTCCGGATCTGGAATGATGTGGTTCTTGTCCGCCGGGTCCTTTCGGTAGCCGTAGATGGGAAAGCCGCCGATGTACTTGCCCTCCCGCCGCTTCAGGTCGAACACCATGCGGACGTTTTCGGACAAGTCCTCCAGATACCACTCGTTCACCAAGCCGTTGATCTGCCGGGCCTTCTTGTTCCCCTTGACCTCGGTGTCGGCATTATCCGCCACCGCAATGAAGCGGATGCCCCAGATGGGAAACAGACCGTGGATGTACTTCTCCACTAGTTCCATGTCCCGGGTGAAGCGGGACTGGCTCTTGCAGAGGACGATCTGGAATTTCTTCTGTTTGGCCGCTTCGATCATGCGGTTGAAGTCCGGGCGGTCACTGTCAACCCCAGAAAAATCTTCATCACAAAAAATCGAGTAGATATCCCAGCCGTGGTCAATGGCGTAGCGGGTCAGCAGCGACTTCTGGTTCTGGATGCTCTCCGACTCAGGCTGATGCTTGTCTTCGTCCTCCTTACTCAGTCGTGTATAGATCGCGCAAAGGATTTGTTACACCTCCTTCAAGGCGTAACTGCTTACTACTGTGATACCGCAGGAGCAGTCGGGCCGCAAGGATTTATTTGAAATGCCTGCGCCGTTTTATCGGCGCAGGCATCATTTGTGGAGTCCTTTTGTGAGCCAGGCAGTAACAGTCTGATAAACTATCTTGTCATCAACCTTGAAAGACGGTGTGCAGGATTCGTTTAAGACTAAAATCGGGTTTTTCATAAAAATCGCCTCCAGGAAATTGTATGAAGCAGGGGCCGCAAAATATGAAAAACAAATACCTCCCGGCCGCATAGAATGGGCAAAGGAGGTATTTGTCTATGGAATGCAAAAAGTGCACATATAACATAGCCGACTTCAAAACGCCGCCCTCCTGCTTTCCGCCCCAGCACCAAACCCGTCAGCCGGGGCTGGAGTATGTGATGGAGCCCGGGCCGGTGTCGGAGTGCGCCCCCGTCTGCCGGAAGCTGGAGGGCCGCACCGCGCTGATCACCGGCGGGGATAGCGGCATCGGCCGGGCGGTGGCCTACGCCTTTGCCAAGGAGGGGGCGAACGTGGCCATCGCCTACTACGACGAGGAGACCGACGCGGCGGAGACGGAGGCGCGGGTCAGGGAGCTGGGCGCCCAATGCCTGCCGCTCCGCGGGGACCTGAAGGACCCAGGCACGGCAAAACGCTGCGTGGCCCAGACCGTCCAGCGGTTCGGCGGGCTGGACATCCTGGTCAACAACCACGCCGTGCAGTACATCAAGCGGAGCATTCTCGACATTACGCCGGGCCAGCTCTCCTGCGTGTTTCAGACCAATGTGTTTTCCTATTTCTACCTGATCCAGGCCGCCCTCCCCCACATGGGACGGGGCGGGAGCATCATCAACACCACCTCAGTCACGGCCTACGAGGGGAACAAGGACCTGATCGACTACAGCGCCACGAAAGGGGCCATCGTGGCCCTGACCCGGTCCCTCTCCCTGTCCCTGGCCGAGCAGGGCATCCGGGTCAATGCGGTGGCGCCGGGACCCATCTGGACCCCTCTGATCCCCGCATCCTACTCCGCCGAGGAGGTGCGGACCTTCGGCTCCGGGACCTCCAAGGTGCCTATGCTCCGGGCGGGACAGCCCTGTGAGGTGGCGCCCTGCTATGTGTTCCTGGCCTCCGACGACGCCAGCTATATGACCGGGCAGGTGCTACACCCCAACGGAGGAACTATCGTCGGGTCGTAGCAGCCCCAGCAGCCGCTCCCGCTCATTGGGAATCTCCCCGCCGGTCACCCGCTCCAGCAGCCGCTCCAGCACCCGACCCACCTCCGGTCCCGGAGCAACACCGGCGGCGATCACGTCCCGGCCATTGATAGCCAGATTCTTCAGGGAAAAGCACTGCCCCTGGACGACGATCTCCGCCGCCTTCGTCCTCATCTCCTCCAGTTGAGTCAAACGGTCCTTGACCAGCTCATAACTCTGTCCCATGCCGTCCGCCCGCTTGACCTCCAGCAGCTGGAAAAAGGTCTCCGGCCCCAGGCGGCCCAGCCATTTGCGGATGGAGCGGTCCCGGTTGGGAATCTGGACGTCGTGGTACTCCACTAGGGTGACCACCCGTTCCCGGGTCCTGTTGTCAAACTTTAGTTCCCGGAGCATCCGGTCGGCCAGCTTGGCGCTGACAGCGGGGTGACCGTAGAAGTGGTCGATGCTCTTCTCGTCGGTGGATTTGCAGGCAGGCTTGCCGATGTCGTGGAGGAGCATGGTCAGCCGCAAAACCAGGTCAGGCGGGGCCGCCTCCACCGCATGGATGGTGTGCTCCCAGCCGCCCCAGCAGTGCCAGGGGTTGTTCTGCTCCAGGGTGACCAGCGGCCCCAGCTCCGGCCAGAATTCACACAGCACATCAGGGTACTGCCGCAGAATATCTCCCGCTTGTTCTCCCACAAGCAGCTTGGACAATTCCACATTGATCCGCTCCGCCGCCACATGCTCCAGTATGCGGCGGTTTTCATGGATGGCCCCGGCAGTACCATGCTCGATTTTATAGTCGAGCACAGAGGCGAACCGCAGAGCCCGCATCACCCGCAGGCCGTCCTCCTGGAAACGTTGGGCGGGCTCCCCCACACAGCGGATCAGGCCGGCCTGAATGTCAGCCGCTCCGCCGAATGGGTCCCGCAGGTTTCCTTCCAGGTCCATGGCGATGGCGTTCATGGTAAAATCCCGGCGGGCCAGGTCGGCCTCCAGGCTGGAAACAAACTCCACATAGTCCGGGCGGCGGCTGTCGGAATAGGGGCCCTCGGTGCGGTAGGTGGTGATCTCGTAGGGCTCGCCCTCCACCAGCACCGTGACGGTGCCATGCTTCAGCCCGGTCTCGATGATCCGCTGCCCGGCGAAGCAGGCCTCCGTCTCCTCCGGGCGGGCGGAGGTGCAGATGTCCCAGTCATGGGGGGCAACGCCTCGGAGCAAGTCCCGCACACAGCCGCCCACCAGGTATGCCTCATAGCCGGCGTCGGCGAGCGTCCGGAGGATTTTCTGTGCTCCAGCAGGAATTTCAAATTTCATCCCGCACCACCCTCTCGTTGATCTCCATCTGGAACGCCTCGATCCGGGCCAGGTCGGGCGTCTCCGGGAGGGATGTATGTTCTCTGGCGTAGTCCAGCCGCTTTTCCAGGTCGTTCAGCAGGTCGTAAAAGGCGGAGTTAAAGGTGTGATCCTCCCTCTGATAGCGCCCGTTCCGGATGTCCATCAGCAGAGCGTGATCCGCCGCCCGGAACGTGACGATCTCCTCCTTCTCCAGGATATCCAGGCACATCAAATAGAGCCGCACCAGGTGCATGGCGTGCTTGTTCAGGTGGGCGTCGTCCTTCTTTTTGTTCCGGTGGTGGATCTTGTCGTAGTTCCGGGCGATCTCCACCAGCTCGCTGACCATGCCGGTGAGGGTGCGCAGGGGGACCTGTTCCATGCGGATATCCGCCACCACCTGGGGCCCGCCGTCCACCTGGGCGACGGACAGCTTGATCTGCTCCGGAGAGAAGCTGCGGTACCGCTCCGGGAAGGTGAATATGGTGTTCTCACAGGAGCCCATGATGTGCCGCTCCTTGGCCTCGGCGGGGTAGGCGTCGTGGGCCAGGGCGTTCTCCAGCCGGCGGAGCTGCTGGTTGGCGTAACCGCCGAAGGAGATGGCCGCCCGGCGGGAGAGAAACATTTTGCGCTGGTCGATAAGCTGTTTCCCGATGGAAGTCAGCAACAGGTAGTGCTCCGGCCTGCAGCCCAGCAGCTCGATGGTGTTGGGGTTGCAGCTGATGAGCAGAGTCAGCAGCTTGTTGAAGGCGTACACCGTGGTGTCCGTCTCCGCGTCCGTCACCTGTTCAAAGCCACCCATACCCAGCAGGTCGTCCTTGCTGTTCAGCGCACAGCCCCGGATGTCAATGTCGGAGCCCTCCGCATTGGTTCCATAGGCATAGCTGCCCCCATAGGTGAGGAGAATAATGTGTTTGCCAAGATGTGGGTCAGTCTTTAAAAAATTGTACTCTGGCCGTTCAAGTAGATTCAATATATTTTCCTCCATGATTTAATAAAGATGAGACAATTATAGCAAAATCACATTTCGCCTACAATACTATTTAGCACATTCCCTTATTTTAAATAATATCCAACCGGTAGAGAAACCGTTTTATCAAACCAGTCCCAATGTTCCCCCCTCTACTGCCAAAGTACGCAGTTCTTTCAGTAAGGCAACACAAAATTCTTCAAGAAACCTATTATTAATTGCATGCCTTTGCCAATAAAATGGCAAAGGCATTTAAATCACATGAAGCAGCAAATAAATTGGTAAATTTGTTGACATATTTACTGCTAGAGCATATAATGATGATACAAAGGAGCGTGAGCAAGATGGATGCAATTCGTGGAGCAATCGAAAACACTGTTTCGATTTCCCTGTTCAACAAAGGTCTCGCTGGCAGAATTTTCGAAGATGTCAAGCGTTATGGTGCCAAGGTCGTCATGAAAAACAACAGCGCCGAGTGCGTTCTCATGTCTCCGGAGGAATATGTGCGCCTGATGGATGAGGTAAACGACGCCCGTCTGCTGGCGGAGGCATCTGCGCGTATGACTCATTTCGATCCCGCCAAGCTGCTCTCCGACCATCAAATTGACGAGGCACTGGGGCTTTCTCCCGAGGACTATGCCGACACATCTGAGGTGGAGTTTGAATGAGCTGGGAGATCAGATATTTGCCCGAAGTTTTGGATGATTTTCGAGCTCTGGATGGAAGCCAACGGGTTTTGGTTAAAAAAGCCATTGCGAAGGTACGAACAAACTCTCTGCCAGATACAGAAGGCGGTTACGGCAAACGGCTGGGGAATAAAGACAATACGCAACTGGCCGGATTTTTGAAGGTCAAGCTGCGTGGGGCCGGATTGCGCATTGTCTATCAGCTTGTTCGCGAAAAGGATCGTATGGTCTTGATTGTAATCGGGGCACGCGAGGACGATGAGGTTTACCATATTGCTCATAAAAGGATTCAAGATTACAATTTATAATTGGAGGGGACAACACAATCAGCGTTGTCCCTTTTCCATTCATTTTCCACGCTTTTGGAGTTCCTTTGTAAGCCAGGCGCTGACGGTCTGATAAATCATTTCGTTGTCAGCTTTGAACGATGGTATGTGAGATTCGTTTAAAATCAAAGCAGAATCTTTCATGAAAATCGCCTCCAGTAAACTGTATGAAGCAAAAACTGCGATATATGATTGTAATGTCGGGACGGATATAGTATGATTAAGTCGATAAAAGGAATTGAGTGTGAAAGGCAGGTATATCATGCTGCAAGCTGATTTATTGGAAAATATTTCCGAAACCAGATATCTCTCAGCAGATAACTACAGGGCCTATCGAACAATTATGCGCATCTTCTACCTGGAACACCAAAAGATGCACTACCAGATGGATCGGGACGCTGTACTGCTCCTGCTTCGGGGACAGGACGTCTTTGCGGACTATACCCCGGAGCAGCTGACGCTTGACCTCCAGCAGCTGGTCAAGTGGAAGAACCTCACGCCCATCCAGGACCCGCGCAAGCCCCGCACCATCGCCGAGTTCAAAAACAAGCAGTATCAATATATGATGTCCCAGACGGCCATCGAAATCGAACGGCTGACCATCACGCTGGAAAATCTGTCCACCCGGACTGCCGGGCTCTCTGTCAGCCCCTTCCGCCGCATCCGGGAGGACCTGTATAAAGCGGAACAGCTGGACACTCTGCCCCTCCGAGAGGTCAACGCCTGGTGGCAGGACCTGCAGGAGGACTTCCAGCGGCTGAGTCAGAATCATCAGGATTTTCTCCGGGAGTTCTACGGCCCCGGAATGGAAATGCAGATGAAATCAGTGGATTTTATTGTTTATAAGCAGAATTTAGTGCGATATCTGGAGGATTTTATTCAGGACCTCCAGCACAGTGCCGCCCAGATCGGCGCGCAGCTGGAAAGGTTCGCTCCGGAACAGGTCACCCATATTTTAGACCTGGTCCGGCGCAGTGAACTGGAGATCCCCCGCCCTCAGTCTGAACAGTCCCCCAACTGGGAAGCGGAGCTGCAGACCCGGTGCCAAGGGGTCTGGCAATCCCTGACTGACTGGTTCACCGGCAGCGACCCCGCCGCCCGGCAGGTGCTGAACGTGACCAACGAGGTCATCCGCAGGGCGGTGCAGAACGCGGCACTGCTGGTACAGATGGAGAATATGGGGGTGAGCAACAAGGCGGAGCTGAGGCACCTGCTCACCCTGTTTACCGGCTTCAAGACGGTGGAGGAGAGCCATCGCCTCTCCGCCCTGGTATTCGGCGCCCAGCAGGCCCGGCACTTTACCTTTGACCACATCCGGGAATCGGAGCGAATCGACCTCAGCCCCTACGACGAACCTCCCATGGAGTATTCCCTTGTGCCCCGGACACGGACCTACAAGCCCCGAATGGATCGCTCCGGGTTTGCGGACAAGAGCGCCGAAAAGGCGGCCCAGCGCCAGAAGATCCTGGAGGAGGAACGGGCCCTCCGGCAGGAGGTTATGGGGTACATCCGGGACGGGAAGCTGGACCTGGCCGCGTTGGATACCCCCGTCTCTCCCGCCGTGCGCACAGTTTTCCTGTCCTGGGTGGCGCTGGCCAACCTCAGTCCGGACAAGCGGGGCCAGACCCAGTACGGGCAGTCCTACACGCTGAAAAGGCGGGGAAATCAGACCTGCCAGCTCAGATGTACCGATGGGATACTGACTATGCCAAACTGTGTGCTGATGTTTGAGGAGGCCGGCCATGTATGAATTTCGCGCTCTGCTGGACCGGTTTTGGGTCACCCGGGCGGAAGACCGTGAGCTCTATTTCAACCTGAAGCGGACTCTGCCCGACTACCGCAGGCTGGTCAACGAGCTGCTGGGCTGGAACCTGGTGGTCAATGAGTCGGTGGTCAAGCTGGAGAAGGTGCCGCCCAGGGCCATGCCCTGGATGGGAATACAGTCCTTTCAGGAGCCGCTGGACTACTGCCTGTTATGCGCCGTCCTGCTGTATCTGGCCGATCTGGACGACGGCGCTCCCTTTCTGCTCTCCTCCCTGACCCAGGCTGTAGAGACCTTTCTCAGCGAGGTGCAGCCGGTGGACTGGACCCGGTTTCCCCACCGCAAATCCCTGGTCCGGGTCCTCCAGTACGCCCAGGAGGTGGGGCTGGTGCTGGTCTACGACGGGAACAGCGCACTCTTTGGCAACGATCAAAGTCAAGAAGTACTCTATGAAAACACCGGCCTGTCCCGGCACTTTCCGGTACATTTTGGGCGGGATATCATGGGGTGCCGGTCCATCGAGGATTTTGAGGCCCTCGCCTGGGAGGGCGACGAAACCGAACAGCGCCGGCGGCGGGTCTACCGGCAGCTGGCGCTGGCTCCCGGACTCTACTGCTCCGACCAGACCCAGAGCGATTATGACTACATCAAAAATCAGCGCCGCACAGTGGGCGGAAATCTGGATCAGTTTTTGAACGGGGAGCTTCAGCTCTACAAAAACGGCGCGTTCTTTCTCCTGTCCGAGGGGGAGCGCTGCGGGCTGCTCTACCCCGGGACCCGGGCGCTGTCCGACGTGTCGTTGCTGCTGTGCGCTCAGTTGAGAGAACAGATCGAACAGGGCGTCTATCCCCGCCGGGCGGACGACACCGTGCTGCTCACTCGCCGGGAGTTTTTCTATGAGCTGGAACGCTGCCGGGCCCGGTATGGAAACGGCTGGGGCTCCCAGCTGCGCGCCTGTTCTTCGGAGCGCATCTATCAGGAGCTGACCGCTTATATGGCCGATTGGATGCTCCTTGAGGTACTGGAGGAGGACATACTGCTCTACCCGGCCGCGGGCAAACTGGTAGGGAGTTACCCCGCCGCTTATCAAAATGAGTCAAGGGAGGGGGAGGAAGATGAGCCGCTGGAAGATGAATAAGCTGGGATTTCTCAACTTCTGGCTGTACGACCAGGAGGAATTTCCCATCCATGACGGCCATATCCTGCTGCGGGGCAACAATGCGGCGGGAAAATCCATCACCACCCAGAGCTTTGTCCCCTTTATCCTGGACGGAGATAAGCGTCCGGAGCGGCTGGACCCCTTTGGCTCCCGGGATCGCAAGATGGAGTTTTACCTGCTGGGCGACAACGAGCGGGAGGAGTCCACCGGCTATCTGTATCTGGAATTTCGCAAGCCCGGCGCGGAGGAGTACCGGACTATCGGTGTGGGAATGCGGGCCCAACGGGGGAAGCGGGAGATTGATTTCTGGGGCTTCTGCCTCCGGGACGGGAGGCGGATTGGGCCGGGCGGACTTCAGTTATACGAAAAAATGGGCGGGCAAAACCTGCCTCTCAGCAAGCGGAAACTGCATCAGCTTATCGAAGATCCCAGCTGTTGGGCTGAGAGCCAGACAGCCTACAAGGAGATGGTCAACAAACAGATTTTCGGCTTTGAGGACATCCGGCAGTACGACCAGCTGGTCCAGCTGCTGATTATGGTTCGGGCGCCCAAGCTGTCCAAGGATTTCCGCCCCACCGAGGTGAAAAAACTCTTAAATCTGTCCCTCCAGGTGCTTACAGACGACGATCTGTCAGCCATGGTCAGCACCATGGAGCAAATGGACAATCTGGAGGACACCCTCCACGGCTATCAGAGAGCCATGCAGGACGCCAGGATCATCCGGAACGAATATAACCGGTACAACCAATACATTCTGGGCCGCAAGGGTCAGGCTTATCTGGAGGCCCGGAGTTCCGTTCAGCGTCTGCGCAATCAGCTCCGGGACGCGGAGAACCTGCGCGGCGATCTGGAGCGGCAGCTGGAGGAGCAGTCGGAGCGGAAACGTCAGTCCGGGACCCGGCTGGAGCAGGCAAGGGCCCAGCGGACTGCTATGGGAGATGACGACCTGTCCGCCAAGGGCGCCCAACTGAAACAGGTTTTAGAGAACTGTACCCGGCTGGCCGTTCAGCTGGAACAGGGAGAGAACCGGCTCCAAAAGCTGGAGGACGGGATATCCAGGCGGGAAGTCGATCTGCGGACGCTGACCCGGGAGTGTGATGACACTCGCGCCGCAGTTCGGCGGCTTCTGCGGGAGCTGGACGATCAAAACGAGCTGCTGCGTCTGGGACAGGAGCACGATCAATATGTTCACAGCCTCAAGGCAGAACAGTTCGTCACGGATTCGCAGGCTCTTTTTGCCGCGCTCCGGCAGAGGAGCCGGCAGATCGGCGAGGTTCTGCGCGCCCTGCAAAAATCGGAGGAGGCCAGAACGATCTACGACAACGCCTGTCAGGCCGCAGACCAGGCCGGTACTCTTGTGAGGGAGGCCCAAATCGTACTGCGGGACGCCCAGACCCAGGAGCGGGAGGAGCGGGACAGGTTGCTGGAGTCCTTTACCCTCTGGCGGGATCAGAATACCCAGCTGGAGATCACACAGGACCTCTGGCTGGACCTCCGGCGGGCCCTTGCCGCTTATCATACTCCGGCGGACTGGAGTCCTGTCCGCAATCAGGTGGATGAATGCGTCCGGATACGTGAGTCAAATCTACGGGCACAGCTGCTTCAGGCGGAAACCTTCCGGAACACCTTGTTGGAGGAGCAAAAAGAGCGGGAGCGGGAGTTAAAACAACTGAAAGCCCAACCAGACCCCATTCCGCCCCGCCGGGAGCAAATTCAGGCCGCCCGCCTCCAGCTGATGCTGCGGGGCATTCCCTGCGCCCCCCTCTATGAGCTGGTGGACTTCGCCCCTGACCTTCCCCAGGAGGAGCGGGACCTGCTGGAGGCCCAACTGACTGATACCGGGCTGCTGGACGCCCTGGTAGTGCCGGAGGAACACCTGTCCGCCGTTCGGGAACTGTTGGAGGAGTACCCGGATCGTTTTCTGATCCCCGGACCCGCTGTAGAACAGCCTGTCCAGGGTCTGATCCCCGATGCCAAGGGGCGCTTTCCCAAAGAAACCGCCGCCTGTCTCCGGGGGATATCCCAAACCGACCTCAGCGCCGAGACAGCCCTTCTCCCCGACGGCCGGTTCCGCTGCGGCATGATCCAGGGCCGCAGCCACGCCGAGGCCCCTGCCGGATTCGTAGGCGCCGCCGCCCGGGAGGCCAACCGGCAGCGTCAGATTTTCGAGCTGGAGGAACGGTTGGAGCAGTTGTCTGCAAAGGTGCAGTCCGCACAGACTGAGATTTTGGACTGGACCGGACGGCTGGAGCAGCTGGAGCAGGAGCGCTCCCGGATGCCGTCCGCCGAAGAGCTGGACCAGGCGCTGGCGCTGTTGGATCAGGCCCGCCGGGCGCTGCGTCAGTCCGAGGAGGAGCAACAGAAAAAGCAGGCCGTCGAGCAGGCGGCAAAGCAAGCCTGGTCCGCGCTGGAGGAAAAAACCGTCAGCCTCAGTGCCGGTCTGCCCTACGAGCGGACGGTCCCGGACTATGAGGAGGCCCAGGAGGCGGCCACCGGCTATCAAGATACGCTGAACGACCTGGAACACAGCCGCCAGAAGCTGGACTATGCGGTCCGTGCCGCGGAGGATGAGCAGAATACCATTGACGAGCAGCGGGATCAGACGGCGGACCAGAGAAAGGACAATGAAGCCGTGCAACGATCGCTGCAAGTCAGCCGGTCCTCCGCCGAGGAGCTGCAGGCCTATTTGGATCGGCCGGAAAATCAGGCCCGTGCCCGCCGCCTTATGGAGCTGGATCAGGAGATCGACCACCAGAATCAGGAAAACCGGAAGGCGGATAATGCGTGCGCCGCTCTGGAAGTAGAGCTGAAAAATTCCAATGAAGTCATTGCCCGGCGAAAAGAAAACCTCTTGAACGCGACGATCGACGAGCAGGACACGGAGCGCTACTTCCTGGAGGACCTGAAGCTGGGATTCTCCGGGCTGGACGAGGGCCTGGATTTGGAGGAGCGCGCCCGGCAGGCGGTGAGTAAAATCCCGCCCGCCGACCGGAACTATACGCCGGAGCATATGGCGGACGCTCTGCGGAGCAACTATCAGAGGTCAAACAACAGCCTGTTAAGCTATCACCCGGAAATCAGATTAGTCTTTGACGCGCCCAGCCAGCCCGCACATCTTCGGCAGCGTCTGTGCATCCTGCTGAAAAAGGGCGGGAAGGAGCTCTCCCTCTATGATTTTATCCAGTCCCTCCAGACCGACATCGACTCCACCGACAGCATTCTGGAGGATCGGGATCGGGAGCTGTTTGAAAACATCCTGACCGAGACTATCAGCCACAAGCTGCGCGCTCGCATTGAGGAGAGCGGCCGGTGGGTCCAGGATATGACTATCCTGATGGCGGGACTGACCACCTCTATGGGGCTGACCTTCAGCCTGGACTGGAAGGAGAAAAAGTCGGAGGGGGAGGGGGAGTTGGATACCGCCCACCTGGTCACTTTGCTGAACAAGGACCGGGCCCTGCTCACGCCGGAGGACAGCCAGAAAGTCTCCTCCCATTTCCGGAACAAGGTCAAACGGGCCCGGGAGGAGGCACATACCCAAGGAATGTCAGTCAATTACGCTGATCTGATCCGCTCAGTGCTGGACTACCGGGGCTGGTACGAGTTTCACCTGTTCTATCAGCGGGGAGAAGACGGGAAAAAGGAGCTGTCTGACCGGGCCTTCAACAAGTTCAGCGGAGGCGAAAAGGCGATGGCTATGTATGTGCCCCTGTTTGCCGCCGTCTCCGCCCAGTATCACAAGGGCGGGGAGGCCTGCCCCCAGCTGCTGGCCCTGGACGAGGCCTTTGCCGGTGTGGACGACCAGAATATCAGCGCCATGTTTGAACTGATGAGAACTCTGGATTTTGACTACATCATCAACTCCCAGGCCCTGTGGGGCTGTTACGCCTGCGTGCCGGACCTGGACATCGCCGAGATGCACCACCCGCCCAATGCCCCGGTGGTGACCATCCTGCGCTACCACTGGAACGGGACACAGCGGACACTGGAGGACAGCCTATGAGCGAACAGGCCAGGGCCTGCGCGGCCTATTTGAAGGATCACCCCGGGTACCGGCGCATCATGCAGGAATTGCTGAAAAAATACCGCAGCTACGGCCGGCCGGCGGGAACCGTCCGTTTGGACGACGCTACCCAGGAGGAGTGCGCCGCCGCTCGAGGCGTCTTCGGCCGTCCCTTCTCTCCGCCGCTGCGATTTCAGACGGCACAGTTTGAGGCGGCGCTGCAGGAACTCCGTTTTGGGAAAGTCTCTCTAAAGGAAGTCCTGGAGGCTTACTTTGACACGGAGATCAGAACAAAAAATGAGCTGCGTGAGGTGGAAAACAGCCGTTTTTCCGCCATGCTGACCCAGGTGCTGGAGCAGACGGTCAACAGCTCCTGCATCCGGTGGCTCCAAACGCTGTCCGATCCCCAGAGCGGCGGATATCAGCTGCTTCGCCGGGAGGCCGCCAAGGATCCGGAGGGGACAGGACGCGGTCTGCTGCAAGCCTGCCGAAGCCTGGACTGGCTGGAGCGGCACACACAGAGAACGGTTCGTCTGGCCGTCCTCAGCGCCCAGGCCACCTCTGATCCCCACGCCCTGGACAGCGGAACGTTGGTCGGAAAGCTGTTTTTATACCTTCTGTCCTTTCGTTCCGGCTTGGAGGTTCCGGAAAGCGCGGAGCAACGAGATATCCTGTACTATGAAAACGGTATCTTGTGCGACAGCATTTCCAGCCTTGTCTCTCAGGTGGGGCTTGTCCTTTACACAGGAAAAGAGGAACACCCCGCTTACCGACTGCTCAGGCAAAGTCACGAGATATGTACCTTGTCCCTCGCCAATCTGTCCGGACTGACCGGCGCATACAGTTCTTCAGGACGGGCCTACATCGTGGAAAATGAGATGGTGTTCACCCAGCTCTGCGACCACTCCGCTCAATTTCATTCCCCGCTGATCTGTACCTCCGGCCAGCCCTCTGTGGCTGCGCTGCGGCTGCTGGATCTGCTGGCGGCGGAAGGAGCAGAATTATTCTATTCCGGGGATTTCGATGGCAAAGGCTTGTCCATCGCGGCGCAGCTGTGTGGCCGATATCCAGAGCTGCTCAGTCCGTGGCATATGGCGCCCGATGACTATGAGCTGTGTTGCTCCGATAAACCGCTGAGCGAGTCCAGCCGCTCATTGTTGCAGGGCTGCGCCGGAACGGCCCTGGAAGCCTCTGCAGAGGCCGTCAAGCAATGTGACCGCGCCGGATATCAGGAGCTGTTGATTCCATTACTGGAAACAGATCTGACCGAGACATGGTAGCTTCGGAACAGCTCTATTGTTTGTTTCGCTTTGGCTGTGTTCCCCAACAGCTCAAATGTGGGGACGAGCAGCAGATCAATATCGTTTCGAATCGCGGCCGATATGGCCGGAATTAAACCGCTCTGAGGAAATACGGAACCAATTTCCGCACAAACCGAGGTGCCTGTCACAGTATCATCGAAGCTGATATTTTCCTCTATCATTTCTCGAATCCGCTCTGGACTGTCCCCATAAACCCATATTCGCATAGGGATACCTCCTCGCAAAGCTTATAAAAATAACTATGACGAAAGCAGCAAAAACATGCTTTCGTCATAGTTGTTTTAGACTTATTTTTTATTCTTTATACATTGTGTGCGATTTAAAAGGCCCCGCCTGTGGCGGAGCCTTTTAGAGCATTTTCTTTCAACTTTTCAGCCTAGCTGGTTTGAGGTTTCGCTGCACAACCCCTCCTGAAAACTCAGTAAGACAATGCTTACCGGCGCACCCTCTTACCTCAACGTTTCCACAGACACACATTGTTGCCTGTTTCATATTATTATAGCAGAATTGTACTTTCACCACAACAATTCCAGGACACTCTTACCAAATCAATTCTATCCAGCATCTGACTCTATTATGGCAAACAGTTCTTCTTGCAGGGCAAGGCAGTACTCCTCCAGAAGTCTGTCATCAATTGCATGTTGGATGATACCGTAGGGTGGAAAATGATAATTGCATTCAGACACAATGTAGATGTAAGCCATTGTGGAAAGATAGTCGCCCTTTTTAAATCCATCAAAAATGACATGTAAATATGGACCGCTTTCCTGCTCAGCCTGGTCTAAAAGGAGATCCATGCTCCGTTTTGCATTACGGACTACCTTCGCATGATCCCATGTTCCTTTTTCGACATCAATACCGGCAGCAAGTAGGGAATCCAACAAATCCTCACGTCGTTCTTCCAGCAGCGCTTTTAAGCCTAATTCTAAAATGCTCACTTTCATAATAGATCGCCTGCTTTCTATTTATTTTGTGCTTTTTATAGAAACATGTCACCTATCTCTTCTTGGAGATAAGTGACATATTTTAAATGGAATATAAAAGAAAATCAAAAGAAAAATGATGGCCGTGCCGCTAAAGTCTTCGTCAAAGTAAATGTCATCATTAGGTCAAAAGCCAGTCTGTACCAAAGCCCTGCTTTCCATATTTGGTTGTAAAAACTGAGCAGTTACGCCTTATTATAATAGCTTGTCCAGTGTCCTTATGGCACGACGCCCCATGTGGTGGAGCCCCAATATCCCGGGGCGGTGGAGCGCTATGTAAACATGGGAGACTGTTACGACAAGGAGGCGCTGTGGCCTCTGCGCCGGGAGATCATGGACTGTATGGCGGGCTACAAGGGCTGTTACCAGCGTGCCTACCGATGCCTGGGAGCAGCGGCGGAGATCGTGGAGGACCAGCGTTCCGCTCTGCTCACCGACCCGCTGACCCATAAGCTGGCCAAGCGGGCTCAGGGGATTCTTACCCGGGAGGTTCCCCGCCGGAAGGGGGAGCTGCCCGGCCGGGTGAAACAGCGCTTTCTGGGGGCGATCACCCACCAGGGCTCCCTGTGCCTGTACGGCACCGCTCTGGCCCAGTGCGGCCGGGTGTACGTTCTGACCGACAGCTGCGGGCTGGCCCACGAGCTGCTCATCCACCTGCTGGCCGGGGTGACGGCAGGCGGCTATGACGCGGTGGCCTGTCCCGATCCCATGGCGCCCGAGCGGTTGGCCCATCTGCTGATCCCCCAGCTGGACCTGGCCTTCCTTACCGACTCCGGTGCGCTGCCCCGAGAGGTGACGCCCTACCGCCGCATCAGGCTGGACGCGGCGGCTGACAGGGAGGTCCTGCGGCGCAGCCGGCCCCGTCTGCGCTTTGCCCGGAAGGTGTCCGCCGCCTTGGTGGAGGAGGCGGTGGCCTCCCTGAACCAGGCGAAGGCCATGCACGACGAGCTGGAGGCCATTTACAATCCCCATGTGGACTTCAGCCTGGTGGATCAGACGGCCCAGGATATCTGGGGCGAGATACAGACCTTTTAAATGACAGAAACGGGCCCTCCCTATAGGGAGGGCCCGCCAGCCTGTCGAAAAATGGCCTGTCTGGCTTCATAACCAGACAGGCCACAAAGTT
>ERZ779622.500-NODE-500-length-22900-cov-4.995535_pt1 | contig 22900 bp, 16 predicted proteins | sample MGYA00514188_ERZ779622 | MGnify/ENA primary metagenome ERZ779622 (study PRJEB29562, sample SAMEA4376702) | mouse gut metagenome | isolation source: Cecum | study: EMG produced TPA metagenomics assembly of the A DSS colitis mouse model was used to assess the... | reverse complement strand
GGTTTGAGCAGTTGGACAAACAGATTCCCGCTGTCGATCCCCGCAAGGCTGAGGAACCATGCCGTGACTGTGGTGCCGATGTTGGCTCCCATAATGATGTTGATAGCCTGCTTCAGCGTCATGAGACCGGAGTTGACAAAGCCCACCACCATCACCGTAGTGGCGGAGGAACTCTGTATCACCGCCGTGACCCCCAGACCGGTCAGGAGCCCTGCCAGTTTGCCGGCTGTCAGTTTTTCCAGGAGGGATCGGAGCTGTCCGCCTGCCCGCCGCTCCAGAGCCTGCCCCATCAGACTCATGCCGAACAGAAACAGACTCAGTCCGCCGATCAAAGTGAGCGCATCGAAAACATTCATTGTCTTTCACCCCTTTTTACTAAATTTTTATTTTATTTTAACAGTCGAATGTAAAATTTATTATTAGTATTGTGTAAAATCTGTGTAAAATTCTACCGATATGGGGAAGAATGTGAAAAGTATAAGATGAAAAGTTTATTGAGTTTTGTGTTCATCCATACTATAATATAACTGAATGGTTTTTGTAATGGAAACGGGCAGTCCTGCGGCGGACTGATCTGAACAGATAAAACAGGCAGGAAAAAAGAGGAACAAGATGGAAAAAAGGGGAAAAATAAAACAGAATCTATACAGTCTGATCGTGACAGTTCTGGTGGGATTTATTTATTTCTACATCAATCTTCCGGCGATCAATATACACTCGGAGGATTTTTACGGCTTTATCATGTTGCTTTGTCTGGTGTACACGGGATGCATGATCTTTTTGGGAGGGGCGAAGACCCGTTCCGTGAAGGAGTTTATCCTGTTCAGCTGGAAGCAGGTGAAGCTGCCGTTTATCGTGTTTTTGGCGATCGTCGCTGTGACGACGGTGGGCTATCTTTTCGGTCTTGTGATCTTCCGGGCTTCTGCGTATTCTTCCTTGATGCCTATTACGACCGGGGATTTCACGGAGGATGTGGCGGAGATATCCATGGATCAGATTCCGATGTTGGATGAGGCTTCCGCCAATACGCTGGCGAACAGAAAGCTGGGGGAGTTGTCCGACCTGGTATCTCAGTTTGTGGTCAGCGACACTTCGGCACAGATCAACTATAAAGCGAGGCCGGTGCGGGTGACGTACCTGCACTATGAGAGCTTTTTCAAATGGTGGAGCAACCGTTCGGATGGTATCCCGGCCTATATGATAGTGGATATGGTGACGCAGGATGTCAATGTGGTGCGCCTGGAGGAAGGCATCAAGTATTCTCCGTCGGAGTATTTCAACAGGGATCTCTACCGTCATCTGCGCTTCAATTACCCTACGGCGATCTTTGAGAATGTCAATTTTGAGATCGACGAGGATGGGGTGCCCTACTGGGTGGCTTCCGTGGTGGAAAAGCGGATCGGGCTTTTTAACGGCGATGATGTGCAGGGAGTGGTACTCTTGAACGCGGTGACAGGCGAGTGTGTTTACCATGATGTGGCCGATGTGCCGACCTGGGTAGACAGGGTGTACAGCGCGGGGCTGGTGGTGAACCAGTACAATTATTACGGCAGATACCACAACGGCTTTTTCAACTCTCTCTTCACCCAGAGCGATTGTACCACGGCGACGACAGGCTATAACTATATCGCGATGAACGACGATGTGTATCTGTATACCGGCATCACATCCATCAGCGGCGACAGAGGGAATATCGGCTTTATCCTGGTCAATCAGCGGACAAAGGACGCCCGCTATTATTCCTGTGCCGGGGCGGAGGAGTATTCGGCGATGTCTTCCGCCGAGGGCGCGGTGCAGCAGTTCAGCTATGACGCGACATTTCCGCTGCTTTTGAATATCTCGGATCAGCCCACCTATTTTATGGCGCTGAAGGATGCGGCGGGTCTGGTGAAGATGTACGCGATGGTCAATGTGCAGCAGTATCAGATCGTGGCGACGGGAAATTCCGTCAGACAGTGCCAGGAGAATTATCATGAACTGCTGATCGACAATCAGGTTATCGAGGATGACAGGACTCATAATGACGGGATGCAGGGCGGTATGAATGGCGATGCCTCGCCGGAGGGTATTTCCGGGGAAAACGGCGGGACGGGAGCGGAAAATACAAAGGAGAGCCCGGAGGAGGAACCCGGCATAGAGGAGTATGAAAAGATAGACGGCACGGTCGGGGAGATCCGGACGGCGGTTGTGGAAAATAACACATGCTATTTTGTATCGATCTCCGAAATGGAGTCGGAAAGATATTTTATGCTGCGGGCGGATGAAAACCTGGAGGCGGTGCTGCTGAATGAGGGCGATACAGTGGAGCTTTATTATCTGCCGGGAGAGGGAACGGAGAGGATCGTGAAAGCGAAGCTGGGGAAAATTATCCGGGATATGGGGACACAGGAGGCTTCGGAGGAGACGAGATGAGACCAAAAGGTTTTTCGAAACTTTTGTTTGCGATCCCGTTCACGGTACTGGCGGCAGCGCTGCTCTTCTTTGGAGTAAAGCTGTTTTTGGGGAGAGATGCGGAGGAGAAAGCGCCGGTATCGGTGGAAAAGGTGGAAGCCGAACCGCTTGAGGAGATTCCCCGGGAATCCCCGGAAGAAGAGGGACAGGAGGAAACGGCGTCGGAAGAGCAGGAAGATCTGCCCGGAGAGGCGGAGCAGACGCAGGCCGAAGATCCTCAGGAACAAATAGTGGGAGAAGAGGAGGGCGCCGAGGCGGATATGTCCGAGGTGCAGACCGGCGCAGGCGAAAATGCCAACGTCACTATCGGCATCGACGTCGCCAGATATCAGGGCGTGATCGACTGGCAGCAGGTGGCGGCCAGCGGTGTGCAGTTCGCCATGGTCCGGGTAGGCTACAGAACCCAGAGCGGCGGGGAGATCTGCGAGGATTCCACAGCGAAGTACAATATGCAGGAGGCGACAAAAAACGGGATCAAGATAGGGGCTTACTTTTTTTCCACCGCTGTCAGCGAGGCGGAGGCGAAGGAGGAGGCGGACTGGACGGCTGACTATATTTCCCAGTACCAGATCACCTACCCGGTGGCTTATAATTGTGAGGGGTACAGCAGCGAAGGCAGCAGACAGTTCGGGCTGGACAGGGCGGCGCGGAGCGATGCGGCGTTTGCGTTTCTGGACCGGATCTCGGAGCGCGGCTATACGCCCATGTTCTATGCGGCGAAAAATGAGATGGAGGGCGACAGGGACTGGGATGTCAGCGCCATCTCCGCAAAATATAAAATATGGGTTTCTCAATATCCGCAGATGCCTTTTCCGCAGACTGAGAAATCTTCGTACAGCAAAAGTCACGCCATGTGGCAGTATACCAATCGGGGTACGATTCCCGGCATTCCGAAAAATGTGGATATGAACGTGGCATATTTCGGATATGACGAGACGGCAGCGGCGTTAAACAGCGAGGCGCCGGAGGAAGTGGTTGCCAATGTGGAAGCCCTGGTGAATTTTACGGAAGTGGATGTGACGGTTACGGCGAAGGATGTGGTAAATTTGAGAGATCGTCCCGGACAGGGGGCAGACAGTGTGGTACTCGGCACGCTGGCAAACGGGACCACGGCGCAGCGCACGGGTATCAGCGACAGCGGCTGGTCCAGGCTTTTGATCGACGGACAGAAAGTGTATGCGGTATCCAGTTTCCTGACGACGGATACTTCCTATGTGACGCCCGACCAGACGGCAGCGCAGGTGCCTGCGGTGCCCGACAACGGCATTAAGACGCAGTTTGCATCAGTGAACGAGAGCGTGACGGCATAGATCGAAGTGAATTTGCGGACATTGCCCAGTGTCACTAACCCGGACGCCGCGGTGTCCGCCACATTGAAATACGGGGAATGGATCACCAGAACCGGTATATCGGACAACGGCTGGTCGAGAGTGGAGTACAACGGACAGACGCTGTACTGTATCAGCAGTTATCTGAGTACGGCGCCGTAGACGAAGGATGAGGAGAATGACATGAAATATAACAACAGGAAAAAAACGACAGCGCTTCTCATGGCAGCCTGCCTTCTGGCCTGCGGATTTTTTATGAAGCCCGTTATGAAAACGGAAGCCCGGACACCGCTGGTGATCTGTATCGATCCGGGACACGGAGGCGAAAACGGCGGAGCCATGTATAATGGCCTCTGGGAGAAAGATCTGACGCTGCAGATCGCGAATGCCATGTATCAGGAACTTTCTCTGTATGACGGGGTTACGGTCGTTATGACCAGAACAGCCGATGTGGATTTGTCGCTGGAACAGCGGGCGCAGATCGCCGCGGGGGCGGGAGCGGATTTTCTCTACAGTATCCACTTAAACGCCTCCCCTTCCCACAATCTCTTCGGTTCCGAAGTGTGGGTTTCGGGGTACGGCAATCACTATGCAAAAGGGATGAGTTTCGGCAATATCGTCCTGCAGCAGCTCTCGGCGGATGTGGGTGTATATCCCAGGGGTGTGAAAACAAAACTGCGGGAGAGCGGAAACGGCGATTACTATGGTGTCATCCATCAGGCCAGGCGTCTGGGGGTGACGGCGGCGATCATCGAGCACTGCCATATGGACGAGGCGCACGACAATGAATTTTACAGAGGCGAGGGGGCTTTGGAGAGACTCGGAAAGGCGGATGCAACGGCGGTGGCGAAATATTACGGTCTGAAATCGTCGGCTTTGGGGGTGGATTACAGCAATTATACCTATTTACAGTACCCCAACGCCGGAACGCCGAAGATGCAGGATATGACGGATCCGGAGGTGGCTCAGATCGAGCTGCTGTTCTACGATAAGGATACAGGGCGCGTCCGGCTCCATGCGAGGGCTAAGGATGCCCAGAGCCGGATCATTTATTACAGCTTCAGCGGGGACGGAGGACAGACCTGGTCGGGATTGTGGGGCTGGGCGCCCGCGGGAGAGGGCATCATTGAGCTGACTCTGCCGGAAAACAGCACCGGGGAGGTCTGCGTCCGGGTACATAACGAGTATGACAGATTTAAGGAGAGCAATCATATCTTTTTGCAATAATATTTTATGATAGACAATTAGGAGATGACGGCATAAGTTATGACAAAAGAGACTGTGATGTTGAATGATCTGGAGATCGGGCGTTCGGCGAGGATCGAGTCGGTGGGCGGGGAGGGAGCCCTGCGCCAGCACTTTCTGGACATGGGGCTGATACCCGGCGCGGAGGTGACATTGGTGAAGTTCGCCCCCATGGGGGACCCGATGGAGCTGCTGATCCACGGTTACGAGCTGACGCTTAGATTGGACGATGCGGCGAAGATTGAGATAGAACCGCTGACAGGGCAGACAGAGGAGAGAAGCAGGGGCACTGGCAGGGAAGATCAGGGAAAGGCGAAGAAGGAGCATCCGGGGCTTGGCGAGGGCGGAAAATACCATGCCAGGGGGGATGGTGATCCGCGGCCTCCCGGCAGTATCCTTACTTTTGCTCTGGCGGGAAACCAGAACTGCGGCAAGACGACCCTGTTCAATCAGCTGACCGGTGCCAACCAGCATGTGGGCAATTTCCCGGGGGTGACCGTGGACCGCAAGAGCGGGGTGATCAAGGGCTATCCGAAGACCGAGATCACCGATCTGCCGGGGATTTACTCAATGTCGCCCTACAGCGCGGAGGAGATCGTAACAAGACAGTTTATCATAAACGAAAAACCCACGGGTATTATCAATATTGTGGATGCCATGAATATCGAGCGCAACCTCTATCTGACCATGCAGCTGATGGAGCTGGGAATTCCGATGGTGTTAGCGCTAAACATGATGGATGAAGTGCGGGGCAACGGCGGTGCGATACGCATCAATGAGATGGAGTCGTTGCTGGGGATTCCGGTGGTTCCGATTTCGGCGGCGAAGAACGAGGGTGTGGACGAGCTGGTGAATCATGCCGTCCATGTGGCAAACTATCAGGAGAAGCCCGGTCGTATGGACTTTTGTGATGAGAAAGATCACGGCGGTGCGGTACATAGATGTCTTCACGGCATTATGCATCTGGTGCAGGATCATGCGGAGGCGGCGGGGATTCCCGTGCGGTTTGCGGCCACCAAGCTGGTGGAGGGGGATGAGAGGATTGAAAATGCTCTGTCCCTGTCCGGGAACGAAAAAGAGATGTTGGAGCATATCATTGTGCAGATGGAGGAGGAGCGGGGACTGGACCGCGCGGCCGCCATTGCGGATATGCGGTTTACCTTTATCCGGAGCCTGGTGGATGCGACGGTAGTGAAACCCGGGGAGAGCAGGGAGCACGCGAGAAGCAGAAGGATCGACCGGCTTCTGACCGGAAAATACACGGCAATTCCCGCGTTTGTCGGTATTATGGGAATGGTATTCTTTTTGACGTTCAATGTGATAGGTGTTTTTCTGCAGGGGCTGCTGGAGATGGGGATCGATGCGTTTATGCAGGCGGTGGACCGCACCTTTACGGCGTGGCATGTGAACAGCGCCCTGCATTCGCTGGTGATCGACGGGATCTTTACCGGCGTGGGCAGTGTGCTGAGTTTTCTGCCGGTGATTGTGACATTGTTTTTCTTTTTATCGCTGTTGGAAGATACCGGTTATATGGCGAGGGTGGCCTTTGTGATGGATAAGCTCCTTCGGAAGATCGGCCTCTCCGGCAGAAGTATCGTGCCGATGTTAATTGGCTTCGGCTGTACGGTACCCGGCGTGATGGCGAGCCGGACGCTGCCCTCGGAGCGGGACCGTAAGATGACGATCCTGCTGACTCCGTTTATGAGCTGTTCGGCAAAGCTGCCGATCTACGGTTTCTTTACGGCGGCGTTCTTCCCGGGGCGGGGAGGCCTTATTATGGTGGGGCTCTACTTTTTCGGTATTTTCGCGGGTATCCTGACCGCTCTTCTCTTTAAGAACATTCTCTTTAAGGGGGAGGCGGTGCCCTTTGTGATGGAACTGCCGAATTACCGGCTGCCCGGCGTGAAAAATGTGGCGCGGCTTCTGTGGGATAAGGCAAAGGATTTTTTACAGCGCGCCTTCACGGTGATTTTTATGGCGACCATCGTGATCTGGTTTCTGCAGACATTTAATCCGCACTTTGGCATTGTGGCAGATTCTAAGGAAAGTATCCTGGCTATGACGGCAAGCCTGATCGCGCCGCTCTTTGCGCCGCTTGGTTTCGGCGACTGGCGGATATCCACGGCTCTGATCACCGGCTTCATGGCGAAGGAGAGCGTGGTATCCACGCTGACGGTGCTTTTCGGGTCGGGGCAGACAATCACGGAGATGCTCACGCCCGTGTCTGCGGCATCACTTTTGGTGTTTTGCCTGCTGTATACGCCCTGTGTGGCGGCGGTGGCGGCGGTGAAGCGCGAACTGGGCGGTAAATGGGCGTTGACGATGGTGTTTGGGCAATGTGTGATTGCGTGGATCTGCGCTTTTGTGGTGAGAATCATTTTATCGGCGATATTGTGACCGGAGTAAAAAGATAAAATAAAGACAGAATAAAGGGTGAGGAAGTAAATGGAAAATCAAAAAACGAAGAAGCAGGGGCATACCACACATTTTCTGATAGGGAGTTTTGCCATGCTTCTGATCATCAGTATTGGGGCGTTTGTCTGTCTGGGCTACTATATGGGCAGAGTCAGTGAGAACTCTATCGACAAAGTGGGCAACGTGTATATGGCGGGTATCAAGGAACATATCGTCGCGCATTTCCGGACGCTGATCGATCTGAAATTTGAGCAGGTGGAGTCGGTGGTGAAAGTTGTTCCGAACGATATGGACAATGCGGAGGAACTGTATGAGGAGCTGGTCTATCGGAGCAATGTGCGGAATTTTTACTATCTGGCGCTCTGTGCTGAGGATGGCAGGATCGAGATGCTGGACGGGGAATTTTTTCAGTTTGCCGATCCCGATCCGTTTTTTGAGTCTTTGAAAAGGGGAGAGAAAAAGGTTGCGGTAGGAAGAGATATCAACGGCAATGAGGTGATCATCTTCGGCGTCAGCGCCGATTATCCGATGAAAAACGGGGAAAAATGTCTGGCTATGGCGGCGGCTGTGCCGATAGAATACATCAGCACAATGTTGGGGACGGACGAGGACGAGGACGCGCTGATCTATTCCCACATTATCCGAAAGGACGGAAGCTTTATCGTGAGCGATATGAGCGATGAGTATCCGGATTATTTCAGCGCCCTGTACGGGAGATACGACCATGACGATCCGGTAAAGATAGAGAATTATATTCAGGATCTTTCCGCATCCATGGAGAAAAAGGAAGACTATTCCAGCATCATGAATTTCGAGGGAAGCAGTCAGCAGATCTATTGTACGCTTCTGCCCTACTCGGAGTGGCATCTTCTGACCATCCTGCCTTTCGGCGTATTGAATGAGACTGTGGAAAATATGAACAGAAGCCGGACGGCGGCGACGATGCTTGTCTGTGCGGTGATCCTGGTCGTTCTGCTCACTATCTTCTTTACCTATTTCCGGATTACCCGCCAGCAGCTGCGGGATCTGGAGCTGGCCAGGGAGGAGGCGCTGGAGGCGAACAAGGCGAAAAGTACCTTCCTGTCCAATATGAGTCATGATATCCGGACGCCGATGAATGCGATCGTGGGCATGACGGCGATCGCGACGGCGCACATCGACGACAGGGAACAGGTGCAGAATTGTCTGCGCAAGATCACGCTGTCCGGCAAGCATCTGCTGGGGCTGATCAACGATGTGCTGGATATGTCCAAGATCGAGAGCGGCAAGATGACGCTGACGGAGGAGAGGATCTCTCTGCGGGAGGTCGTGGAAGGCGTGGTCGGCATCGTGCAGACTCAGGTGAGAGGGAAAGATCAGAATTTCAATGTACATATTGATAATATTGTGACGGAGGAGGTGTACTGTGACTCTGTCCGGCTCAACCAGGTGATGCTCAATCTGCTTTCCAATGCGGTAAAGTATACGCAGGAGGGTGGTACGATCCAGCTGTCCCTGTTTCAGGAGGAGGCGCCGCCGGAGAAGGGCGAGGATTATATCAGGACGCATCTCACAGTGCGTGACAACGGGATCGGCATGTCCCCGGAGTTTGTCGAGCATGTCTTTGACTCTTACTCCAGGGCGGACAGCAGGCGGGTGCACAAAACTGAGGGTGCGGGACTGGGCATGGCGATCGCAAAGCATATCATCAACGCGATGGAGGGAAGTATCACCGTTAAGAGCGAACAGGGTAAAGGAACGGAATTTCAGGTGATACTGGATCTGGAGAAGGCTGAGGTGGAGGAGGTCAATATGATCCTGCCGGCGTGGAAGATGCTGGTGGTGGATGATGACGAGACATTATGCCGCACGGCGGTGGAGTCCCTGGATTCCATCGGCATACAGGCCGACTGGACGCTGAGCGGGGAGAAGGCCATAGAGATGATAACAAAGCATCACAGGATGCGGGACGATTATCAGATCGTTCTGTTGGACTGGAAGCTTCCGGGAATGGACGGTATCATGGTGGCAAGACAGATCAGGCGTATTCTGAATGAAGAGGTGCCGATCATTCTGATCTCTGCCTACGACTGGAACGAGTTTGAGGAGGAGGCGAAAGATGCCGGCATTGACGGCTTTATCGCGAAGCCTCTGTTCAAATCCACGCTGTACCACGGGCTGAAGAGGTACATGGATGTGGAGGAACAGCAGATAGAGAAAGATATGGACCTGACGGGACACCGCATCCTGGTGGCGGAGGACAATGATCTGAACTGGGAGATTCTCTCGGAATTGCTCTCGGATATCGGGATGGAACTGGAGTGGGCGGAGAACGGAAAGGTCTGTCTGGACAAATTCAGGGAATCCGGGGAAGGGCATTATGAAGCGATCCTGATGGATGTGCGGATGCCGGTGATGACGGGTTATGAGGCGACCGAGGCGATCCGGGCACTGGAGAGGGAGGATGCGAAGACGATCCCGATCATTGCCATGACGGCGGATGCGTTCTCCGAGGACATCAGGCGGTGCCTGGACAGCGGAATGAATGCGCATACGGCAAAGCCTATCAATCTTGATGAGGTGGTGGCACTGCTGAAAAAATATATGCTGTAAACCGTATAAGGAATCGGAGCCGGATCGTAGGGATATGATCCGGCTTTTTCGGAAGGAGAGTACAGATGAGACTGTTTCATTTATCGGATCTGCATATTGGGCTGAAACTCCTCAACCGGGATATGCGGGAGGATCAGGAGTATATTCTGGAGCGTGTCGCAGCGCTGGCGGCGGAGAAAAAGCCGGATGTGGTACTGATAGCCGGGGATATTTACGACAAGTCCGTGCCTTCGGCGGAGGCGGTGGAGGTGTTTGACCGCTTTGTGGGACAGCTGCGGGAGGCGGTACCGGGGGCGGTGGTCATGATGATCAGCGGCAACCATGACAGTGCTTCAAGAGTGGACTGCTTCCGCGGGATTTTGTCGGGGCAGGGGTTATATATGATCGGGAAACCTCCTGTGCGGAAGGGGGAGAAAATGGAGCGGGTGACACTGGAGGATGCTTACGGCAGGGTGCACTTTTATCTGCTCCCCTTTGTGAAGCCAGGGATGGTGCGGGATATCACGGGGACAAGGGAGGACGGGAGCCTGCTCTCCTACCATGAGGCGCTGAAAAAGCTGATGGAGCGGGAGGATATCGAGGCGAGCGAGAGAAATGTGTTCGTGAGCCACCAGTTTTATGTGCCGGCGGGAAAGAGCGCCGGAGAGGTGGAGCGCATGGACTCGGAGATCCGCACCGTGGGAAATATCGATGAGGTGGGGGCGGAGCTTCTCGACGTCTTCGACTATGCCGCGCTGGGACATATCCACAGGCCCATGAAAGTGGGCGGCGAGAGGGTGCGCTACTGCGGTACGCCTCTGGCGTCTTCCGTCAGCGAGGCGGGACAGGAGAAAGCGGTTTTGATGGTGGATCTGGAGCAGAAAGGAAAGATTACGGTCACGCCGCTTCCTCTTGTGCCGCGAAGAAAGGTGCGTGTGATAAAGGGGAAGCTGGCGGATGTACTGAAACAGAGCTGTGAGGACTATGTGAGTGTGCTTCTGACAGACAAGGTGGATCTGGATGTGATCGATATGAAGGAGCGGCTGCATCTGGTATTTCCGAATCTGCTGGAGATCAGACGGGAGACGGAGAGAAGGGCGGATTATGGCGGGGAAGCGGACAGGGAGATACTTCTGGATCCGTTTGAGCGGTGCTGTCTGTTTCTGAAGGACATGGATGCGGAGGAAGAAAAGATAATAACAGATGTTATCAATACAGTGAAGGGGGAAGTCTAGATGAAACCATTGAGGCTGACGGTGCGCGCTTTCGGTTCCTACGGGGCGGAGACGACGATCGATTTCACGAATATATCCCAGAAATTGTTTCTGGTCACGGGAGATACCGGCGCGGGAAAGACCACAGTGTTTGACGCGATCGTGTTCGCCCTCTACGGGGAGGCTTCCTCCATGTCGAACAAGAAGGACGGGACGCTTCTGCAGAGTCAGTACGCGGCGCTCGACGTGACTCCCCTGGTGCGGCTGCAGTTTTCCGATGGCGCCGGCGGGGAGACCTATACGGTGACGCGGGTCCCGAGGCACCGTAAACTGATCACCAGAGGAAAGGATAAGGGGCGGCGGACCAGGGAGGAGAATGCATCCGTCTCGCTTATCATGCCGGACGGCTCCGAGTATCCCTCGAAGGAGACGGAGGGAAAGATCGAGGAGATCGTGGGGCTGACGAAAGATCAGTTCATGCAGGTGGCAATGATCGCCCAGGGGGAGTTTATGGAGCTTCTGCGGGCAAAGTCTGACGCCAAGAAAGAGATTTTCCGAAAATTGTTCCACACGGAGTTTTACGAAAGGATCGTGTCGGAGCTGGAGGAGCGCAAACGCGGGAAGGAGCGGGAGATTGCCGATATAAAGTCGAAATACGGCGCTATAGTCCGCGGGATAAACGTCCCCGAGGGTTATGAGCGCTCGGAACAGATTTCTGCGCTGAAAAGCCAGGTGCAGAGCGGCATTCTGGCCAATATGGAGGAATTTCTCAGGGAGATTGCGCTGCTGCGGGATTGCTGCAGGGCGGGGAAGGCGGCAACGGAAGCGGACTACAGGGCGGCGTCCGAAATGAGGGATAACAGGAGGGACGCCTGCACCGCGGCGGAACGTCTGCTGAAAGATTATGCCCGGTTGGAGCAGGCCCGGGCGGAGCTTGTAAAGTGCGGGGAAGAAAGACCGGATATGGAGGAAAAACGGCGTCTGAGGATGGGAATTCAGGCGGCCTATGACGTTTTGGCGGATTACAGGGCCTGTGAGGCGGCGGCGAAGGCGGCAGAGATCACGGGGAAAGAGAAGGCCGGACAGGAGGAAGCGCTGCCGGGGCTCAGGGCGAGCGCCGAAGAACTTGTCGAGCGCGAGAGGGACGAGGAGAAAAAATACGATGCCGCCCGGGAGAAGTATGATAAACTGTCTGAGCGAGTGGAGGCAGCCGGACAGATCCTGGCGGAGATGGCAGACACAAGAAAAGAATACGAGGAAAACGCCGAGGCCCTTGCGGACGCGGAAAAGAAGTGGCAGGCGGCGAAGGATCATTTGGCAGGCCTGGAAGAGAAGGAAAAAGAGTGGAAAGTCCAGGAGGGGATACTTGCGGATGCAGAGACGATCCTGGAGAAATGGAAGCGAAAGGAGAAGCTGGCGGAGGATCTGGCGGAAGCATCCGGAGAAGTGAGAGCGCTGGAAACACAGATCGGGGAGCAGTCCGGGAAGGCGGAGAGGGCAAAAGTTTCCTATGAAAAGGCGAAAGCGACATACTTAAAAGAAAATGCTGTGTACGAGAGGGAAAAACAGAGGTTTCTCGACGCGCAGGCAGGGATCTTTGCCGCGCAGCTGAAGGAGGGGGAACCCTGCCCGATCTGCGGTTCGAAAGAGCACCCTGCCCCCTGTCACAGCGGTCAGGGGAAGAGTCTGTCGAGGAAAGAACTTGAAATGTTGGGCGAAACGGTGGAAAAACTGCGCAAAAGCCAGGAGGAAACGTCAGGAAAGGCCAGGGAGGAGGAGACTTCCCTGCGGGAGAAGAAGGCTCTATATGACGGGGAACTCCGGGAACTGGCGGAGAGGTACCGGGAGGCGGCCGGTGATGCAGGCGCGGCGGCAGTAGGCGAGGCAGAGCAGGAAGCGGAAACGGTTCATACTCTGGTTGGGAGTTTTCTGAAAAAGGTGCGGGCGGAGGGAGCTGTCCTGCGGGAGAATGCGGACAGGCTGAAGAAAGTGCAAAAAGAACTGGAAGACGCCGGAAAAGAGAGGGAAAAATTGCGGCAGTCCGCAGAGAAGCTGGCGGAGAGTGTGCAGGAGGCGAACATCGCCGTGCATCAGAATCAGGCGAGACTGGAGAGCCTTTCGGACAGGACGGAGTTTTCCGGAATGGAGGAAGCCCAAAATCTGCTCAGGGAGGAAGCGGAGAGGCGAAACGCTGCGAAAGCGCTCTATCTGGAAGCGCAGAGTAAGGCGAAGCAGGCGGAAGACAGAGTGAAGGAGGCTGAGACACTGCTTCAGAGATATGCGGCGGAGCTCCCGGAGAAGGAGGCTGAGGCGAAGGAGAGAGAGGCAGCGTACGTATCCCTGATGGCGCATAGAGATATTTCGGAGGCGGAATGGAAAAAGTTGACGGCGGAGTACAGGAGAGAAGACATCGATATCCTGCAAAAACAGTTAGATGACTTTAAACTGAGAGAAGAGAGAGCTCTGACGTTGGAAAAGGCAGTCGAAGAAGCCCTGGAGGGAAGGGAGAAGCCCGATGTGGAAAAGCTGAAAGCGGAGGAAGCGAGGGCAGAGGAAAAACTTGGCTTTGTCAAAAAAAACCTGGATCTCTGGGTGTGCCGGGAGAGGGACAATGCCGTCGTATACGAGGAGCTTGCGGCGGACGCGGACGAGAGAAGGGAGGCGGTGGTGCAGCATTCCCGTCTGGAGAGGCTATATAGGCTTGTCTCCGGAAATGTGAGCGGATTCAGGATGGATCTGGAGACCTTCGTGCAGCGCTACTACCTGGAGAGAATTCTGACCTCCGCCAACAGACGGTTTCTGCAGATGAGCGCCGGGCAGTATGAACTGCGCATGGTGTCCGCCGAGCGGGCCGGGGAGGGGAAAAACAGAGGGTTGGACCTGATGGTATACTCCGCCGTGACAGGGAAGGAGCGGGAGATCAAAACCCTATCGGGAGGGGAATCCTTTATGGCGGCGCTGTCCCTTGCCCTGGGTATGGCGGATCAGATCCAGGAGAGTACCTCGTCCATCCATCTGGATATCATGTTCATCGATGAGGGCTTCGGATCTCTGGACGATCATTCCAGAGATCAGGCAGTCAGGGTGTTGAAGGAGATGGCGGAGGGGGAGAAGATGATCGGCATCATCTCCCATGTGACGGAGTTAAAGCAGGAGATCGAGGACAGACTCGTCGTCAGCAAAAGCGACACAGGGAGCGCTGTCAGGTGGGAATAATATGCGGCTTCACGGCGAAGCCGCTTTTTTCATGTTTTTTTCTCAGGGAAAAGTGATGAAGAGGGGGACAGGTACATATATATAGGGATAGGAGAACATGTACCATCAAGATATGGTAAAGGAATGTTTTCCGGATACTATGATCCCGGTGACGGAAGGGAGGAGGTATTGCGGTGAAAAAGGAGGAGATTCTGCATATGTTTCCGTCATCCCTGCGGGGGCTTTTCCACGCGGCTGCGAGCGGGGCGGAGGAGCTGCAGGAGATAAGGCTGCGGGCGGAGAAGCCGGTGATTGTGATAAGGAGACAGCGGGAGTACTTTCTGACAGGGGAGGGACAGCTGACGAAAGAAGCGGACGCGGCGAGAAAAATGGATGCCGGGGAGTTGGAGCAGGTTTTGCAGCACATCTGCAAATATTCTGTCTACGCCTATGTGGATGAGATTCGACAAGGATATCTGACATTGCCCGGGGGACACAGGGTTGGAGTGGCAGGGCAGGCAGTCCTGGAGGATGAAAATCGGATCAGAACAATAAAAAACATACGTTATTTAAATATCCGTATAGCACACGAAGTGAAAGGAGCGGCAAAACCGGTGGTTTCCGAAGTCTATGAAGGCGGACGGTTCTGCAATACGCTGATATTGTCCCCGCCCGGCTGCGGAAAGACTACGCTGCTGAGGGATCTTGTCCGGGAGATTTCCAACGGGAACAGATGGGGGCGAGGTATGTTTGTGAGTGTGGTGGACGAGAGATCCGAGCTGGCGGGCAGCTATCTGGGGGTGGCGCAGAATGATCTTGGGATCCGGACGGATGTGCTGGACGGCTGCCCTAAGGCGATGGGGATGATGCTGCTCATCCGTTCGATGTCGCCGCAGGTGATCGCCATAGATGAGTTGGGAAGTCCGGAGGATGCGGAGGCGGTGGAGAAGGTACTGAGGTGCGGCTGTCAGATTCTCTCCACGATCCATGCGGAGGATATGCGGGAACTCAGGCAGAAAGCTTTTATGAAGAGACTTCTCGAGGAGAAGGCTTTTCGGCGGTTTATCGTACTGGGAAAGGAAAACGGGAGCTGCGTGGTAAAAAAAATATATCGGTGTGAGTGAGGGTGTTATGCTGCGCATTTTTGGGATATTTGTGATCATGGCGGGGAGCAGCGGCTGCGCGTACAGCATTGTGAGAGAGCGGGGAGAGTATCTGGAGAGATGCAGACAGTGGCTGGAATTGTTCGAGTTGATGGAAAATGAGATCGCCTTTCAGAAATCTTCTCTGCCGGAGATCTGTGCCAGGAGCGGGAGCCGGCTGACGGGAAATAAAAAGCTTTTTCTGGACAGGATCGGGCAGGCTTTTGCGGATGGCGGCGATACGTTGGGGGAAGTCTGGCGGCGGGAGATAAGACGGATTCTGGAACTGGAGCCTCTGAACGGGGATGTGGAGAAGGAGGTGGAGGAACTGGGGGAGAGGCTCTGCTTCGAGGATGGTGGGATGCAGAGAAAGATGTTGTCCGATATGGGACGGTATCTGGAAAAACATCTGAAAGAGCAGGAAAGTCAGAATCGGGAAAAAAACAGGCTGACTCTCTGCGCCGGTGTGATGGGCGGGCTGCTTCTCGCGGTTCTTCTGCTGTAATAACAGACAAAGTGTAAAAATAGAAATGGGAGACGGACATGACAGTTAGTGTGATTTTCAAGATAGCGGCGGTAGGCATATTGGTTACGATACTGGGACAGGTTTTGAAGCACAGCGGCAGGGAAGAGCAGGCTTTCCTGGTGTCGCTTGCGGGATTGATCCTGGTGTTAACCTGGATCATGCCTTACATATACGATCTGTTTATGTCTATTCAGAATCTTTTTTCTCTTTAGATCGGCAGAAGGCGAAGAGAAATCCCGGAAAGGAGCGAAGCGGATGATCGTAGTCAAGATTTCAATGCTCGGTGTACTGGCAGTGCTGATGGCGCTGCAGTTTAAGATACTCAGGCCGGAGTATGCGGCTTACATCGGAGTGGCCTGCGGCGGACTGATCTGCGTGTTTATCGTGGAGTATCTCTCCAGAGTATTTCAACAGTTCGGGCAGCTGCAGCAGTATGTGGCGGCGAACAGGGAGTATCTGAATATCCTGTTAAAGATGATAGGCATCACCTATATCTGTGAATTCAGTGCGGGGATCTGCCGGGATGCGGGATTTCAGACGATCGCAGGGCAGATAGAAGTATTCGGGAAAGTCTGTATCCTGCTGTTCGGGCTGCCGATCGTAATTTCACTTCTTCAGACGATAGGAAATTTTGCATGAAAAAACATACGTTATTGCTGTTTTGCACAGTATTCTTTCTTTATTTTGGAATTTTCGACATAAAATGCAGGGCCGCTGTCATAACGGAAGAGGATTTTGGGGGAGAGACAGAGGGAAAAGAGGAGAAAATGGCCGGACCGGAGGACATTTCCGAGGAGTTAAACAGGCTCTGGAATGAAAACTATATGCAGGAGATCACGGATTATCTGGACAGCGCATACGGGAAATCGACGCCGGATGCGGGGAAACTGTGGCAGGATATCATGAAGGGAAACTTGCAGGACGGTATAAAAGAGTTCGGCACGCAGGCGGTGAAGAATCTGTTTTTTGAATTTTCGGCGGGGCGGGAGGTTTTTATGAATATTCTGTTGCTGGCTGTGCTGTCCGCTCTTTTTACGGTGGTGATGGATATTGTGGAAAACAGACAGGTATCTCACCTGGGATTCTATTTTCTGTATCTGCTGCTGTGCATTATGCTCGCCAGAGTGTTCCGGACCATCTATCTGGAGACGGAGAGGATCCTGATGTCCGTCACGGATTTTGTCAGGATACTGGTGCCGGCGTACACGGCGGCGCTCGGGATGTCCAACGGCAGCGCCACTGCCGCTGTGTACTATGAGGGGATCCTGCTTGTGATCTGGTGTGTGGAGGAGGTGCTTTGTCATGTGGCTCTGCCCGGGATAGAGCTGTATATGCTGTTGGCGGTCATGAACGGTGTCTGGACGGGGGAAAGGCTGGGGGGCCTGTTGCAGAGTTTGAAGAGGGGGATCGAGTTGTTGCTGAAGGCGCTGCTGTGGGTCATCGGCAGTATAGGGGTTTTGCAAGCTATGATAACGCCTGTTATTGACTCTCTGAAGTGGAATACGGCGAAAAAAGTGGCGGGAATGGTGCCCGGAGTGGGAAATATATCGGAGGGGATCTCGGAAATTTTTGTGGGATCGGCAATCCTGATCCGAAACGGTGTCGGCATTTTCTTTGCGGTCACGCTGCTGTTTTTATGCCTGGTGCCGCTGTGCAAAATGTTTGTGCTGTCGGGCTGTCTGAAACTTTCCTCCGCCCTGGGGGCGGTGGTGAACCATTCCAGGCTGACGACCTGCTCGGATAAGGCGGCTGAGGCGGCGTTTATGCTGTGCAAGGTACTTCTGACCGGGATGGGACTGTTTTTGCTGAGCATCGCGGTTACGGTGCTGGCGGTGAGCAGGAGTATGTAGCGGATTCGGAGGAAGACGGGTGGGAGAAATATGCGGGAACAGATAAAAGAATTGTGTATTTTTATGATCTGCGGACAGACGCTTCTGTATTTTCAGAGCGGAAAAAAGTATGAGAAAATCTGTCGGATGATCCTGGAGCTTCTTGTGCTTGCGGGAATTGTTGGGATGATCTTAAACACTCTGCAGTCCTTCGGTATTCGGAGCGGAGAGATGCAGGCGGCGGGCGGGGCGGTGGCGGGTATGCAGCGGGACATGGAGGAGGCGCTCTCCAGACAGCTGGATATGGACAGCTTTGACGAGGTGTTTATGGGGGGGATTCCGGTGGAAGGGCTTGTGGAAAAGTATACGGAAAATGAAATCAAATCAAACTATAATTATTTTGCCAGACAATACGGTCTGGAGATAGAAAAAGTGGAGCAGGAAGGAGAAAAATTGCAGGTGTTTTTCAAAAAAATTACCGCTGAAAATGCCTCCGTCTCGGATGCGGAGAGTGAAGAGGAGGGAGCGAATGAAAGAAATCCTGCAAAAATTCCGGAGATCGAGCAGGTGGAGATCAAGGAGATCAAGCTGGGAGAGAGGGACGAGAGAGGGGAGGAGGAAGGAGGGCACGGGGAAGATACGGAAACTTTTCGCAGGCAGTTCGCTCTTGTCTTAGGTATGGAGGAAGAGAATTTGGAGGTGATCTTTGTTGACTGATAAAGTCATTAAAAAATGGAGACGAAAGCTTGGCAATATGAAAAAGGAGGATTACATCGTGTTGCTGCTTCTCGGCGTTCTTCTTCTGATCATCTCCCTGCCTGCGGACAGGGGGCAGGAGGGGAGAGAGAGTGGGGAGTCTTCTTTCGGAGGGAAGGAACAGAGCGCGGGGGACGGGCAGAACGCCGAAACTTTGGAAAACGTGGAAACCGCGTCTGCGGAGGCGGGAAATTTTAAAAATAACAAAAGTTATGATATAGATACTTACGTGGTTCATCTGGAACAGCGGGTGGAGGAGATGCTTTCCGGTATGGAGGGGGCGGGAAAGGTAAAGGTGATGATCACGGTGGCGGATATGGGTACCGAGATTTTGGAGAAGGATAAGGAGATCACGACAAGCGATCTGGAGGAGACGGACAATGCCGGGGGCAGCCGGAAAAGTCTGGAGAGCGGACAGCGGGAGGAGGTGATCTATATCAGGGATGCCGACGGAAATGAGAAACCCTATGTGGTGTGCAGAAAGCTTCCGGAAGTGACGGGGGTGGTGGTGATGGCAGAGGGGGCGGGAAACATCAGAGTAAAAGAAAATATAATTGGAGCGGTTGGAGTATTATTTAATTTGAACGAGCATAGAATAAAAGTAATCAGAATGAAATCTTGAAGGGGAGAAAATTTTGAAAAAAATATTTAAAAAGAACCAGCTTATGATAACGGCTTTAGCCTTGATGATCGCGGTTGCCGGCTATCTGCATTTTTCGGGCGATGTGTCGGATCAGATCACGATATCCGAGGGCGACGGCGAGGAACAGACGGAGAACACCGCATCCGAGGCGGCCACCATGATCGAGTATACGGTGGAAGATACATATACGGCGGATGAACTGGCGGAGATGGAAGTAAACAGCGATATGAGCGCTACGGACGACGATATGGGTTCTCTGGATATCTCGGATGAGGATATGCTTGCGGATATCGAGAGCCTCGACAGTGATGTGACGGATGCGGACGACGGGTATGAGGATGAACTCTCATCGATAGAGGGTATGCTGGCGGAGAGCAGCGACGTGCAGGACGGCGAGGTGCCCGGGGAGGCGGTGTTCACTTCCACTGTGAATGTGAACACACTGCAGGGCGCGAAACTGATGAAAGAACAGACCCGCGCAGAAAATAAGGCAGCGCTGATGCAGATCATCAACAGCACCAACATAGCGGACGATCAGAAGCAGATCGCCTTAAACAGCATTGTGGAGCTCACACAGACGGCGGAGAAGGAAATGTCGGCGGAGATCCTGCTCGACGCGAGAGGATTTCAGGATGCGGTGGTCAGCATCACCGGGGATACCGTGGACGTGGTAGTGTACAGTTCCGACCTCACCGACAGCCAGCGGGCACAGATCGAGGACATTGTGATGAGAAAGACCGGAGCACCGATCGAAAATATTGTGATCAGTACCACTTTGAATTAAAATAGATATGTGGTATAATATGCGGACAGGGCAGAACCAGGCGGGCAAAGAAGCAGCTGTCAGACTTGTCTGAACAGATGTTTCTTCGCCCGTTTGGCGAGCGAAGCGAACCCGGAAAACGAAGTTTTTCGGGTTTCTGCCCGTAACTTGCAAGTAAGCTTCGAACGGATAGGTGTTTTTAGCCCCGTAACTTGCAAGTTACGGGCGGATCATGGGAAACTGGAGGAAATATAAGTGACAGAGTATACAAAGGAAATTAATCGGAGAAGAACGTTTGCCATTATATCTCACCCGGATGCGGGGAAAACGACGCTGACGGAAAAGTTTTTGCTGTATGGGGGCGCGATCAACCTGGCGGGCAGCGTCAAGGGGAAAGCCACGGCCAGGCATGCGGTGTCGGACTGGATGGAGATCGAGAAGGAGAGAGGTATTTCCGTCACATCCTCGGTCCTGCAGTTTGAATACGGCGGATTCTGCATCAACATACTGGATACGCCGGGACATCAGGACTTCTCGGAGGATACCTACCGGACTCTGATGGCCGCGGATTCGGCTGTGATGGTGATCGATGCCTCGAAGGGAGTGGAGGCGCAGACGAGAAAGCTCTTTAAGGTCTGTGCCATGCGCCGTATTCCGATCTTCACCTTTATCAATAAGATGGACAGGGATGCAAACGATACCTTCGATCTGCTGGATGAGGTGGAAAAAGAGTTGGGTATCGCCACCTGCCCGATCAACTGGCCGATCGGTTCCGGGAAAGGATTCAAGGGCGTCTACGACAGAGAAGGGGATAAGGTCATCACCTACTCGGATACGGAGAAGGGCACGAAGGAAGGAGTATCGAGGGAGATTCCTCTGAAAAACAGGGAGGAACTCTCCGAAAATATCGGACAGGCCGCCGCGGAGAAACTGCTGGAAGAACTGGAACTTCTGGACGGAGCGGGAGCGGAGTTTGACCTGGAGGAAGTGAGAAGCGGCGATTTGACGCCGGTGTTTTTTGGATCCGCACTGACGAATTTTGGCGTGGAGATCTTTTTGCGGCACTTTCTGGATATGGCCACAACGCCGTTGCCCAGAAAGGCGGATATCGGCCTGCTCTCGCCGGCGGAACATGACTTTTCCGCTTTTGTGTTTAAAATACAGGCGAATATGAATAAGGCGCACCGGGACAGGATCGCCTTTATGAGAATCTGTTCTGGCAGGTACGACGCGGCGATGGAAGTGCGGCATGTGCAGAGCGGCAGGGTGATGCGGCTCTCCCAGCCCCAGCAGATCATGGCGGACGAGCGAAAGATTCTGTCGGAGGCCTATGCAGGGGATATCATCGGTGTCTTTGATCCGGGCATCTTTGCCATCGGAGATACGCTTTGTGTGCCGAAAGAGAATTTTCAGTATGAGGGCATCCCCACTTTCGCGCCGGAGCATTTTGCCAGAGTGCGGCAGATGGACACGATGAAGCGAAAACAGTTTATAAAGGGAATCAGCCAGATCGCTCAGGAGGGTGCGATCCAGGTATTTCAGGAACTGGCGGGCGGCATGGAGGAGATCATTGTGGGCGTGGTGGGCGTTCTGCAGTTTGAAGTGTTGAAATACCGTCTGGAGAACGAGTACCGCGTGGATATCGCTTTGGAGCAGCTGCCCTACGAATATATCCGCTGGATCGAGAATAAGGAGGAGATCGACGTGCTGAGGCTGCAGGGTACTTCCGATATGAAAAAGATTCAGGATCTGAAGGGGAATCCGTTGCTGCTGTTTGTGAATGAGTGGAGTATCCGTATGACCTGCGACAGGAACAAGGATCTCAGGCTGTCCGAATTTGGAAGGAATTAAGGGAAAATAACATGTGTTTTTTAAAAGAAAAGGCGGAAAATCCGCGGACAGGAGGAAGAAGGAAACGGAGACTGGCGGCGTTTCTTTTCGCGTGTGTTCTCGGATTGACCGGATGCGGTGTGTCGGATTTTTATGAGCAGATCACGGAGTCGGATGCGGACGGCGTGATCGACAGGATAGCGGAACCGGAGGATGCGGCGGAAAAAGCGCCGGAGACCGGACAGGATCCGGATGGAGAAGTTTCCCAGGAGTACGCCCGGATCGAGGAAAACAGGGTGGAGGAAGGAAGCAGTCATCTTTCCAAAAGCGATCTGGAGAAGAGGAGAGAGGAGATCGGACTCTCCGAGGCGGACCTTGTGGGGCTGCAGGAGGCTCAGTTCGGCAATTATTATTTTGAGCAGCTGAACTCCGAAGAAAGGATTCTCTATGTGGAGTGCTATCAGATCCTGGCTCTTCAGGGGGAGGAAATCCTTCTCTCTACGACGGACGTGGAGCTGCTGCCCAGAGTGTACCAGTGTGTGATCAATGACCACCCGGAGTTTTTTTACCTGAACGGCTACACTTACACTCAGTATACCAGGAAGGAGGAAGTGCAGTATATCACGTTTTCCGGGAGGTATCTCTACGATGCCCGGGAGGTGGAAAGGCGGCAGGCGCTGATCGACGCGGCGGTGGAGGAAAAGCGTTCGGGACTTGTCGGGAGCGATGACTATGAGACGGTGAAGCTCGTCTATGAGGATCTGATCCTGAGTACGGACTACAGCATGGATTCGCCTGATAACCAGAATATCTGTTCTGTGTTTCTGGACAGAAGATCGGTCTGCAACGGATACGCGAAGGCGGCGCAGTATCTGCTCAATGATCTGGGGATTCCCTGTATTATCGTGAACGGGAACGCCAACGGCTCCTCCCACGCATGGAATATTGTGGAGATCGACGGGGCATATTATCATATGGATGTCACCTGGGGC
>ERZ779622.499-NODE-499-length-22942-cov-8.882379_pt1 | contig 22942 bp, 23 predicted proteins | sample MGYA00514188_ERZ779622 | MGnify/ENA primary metagenome ERZ779622 (study PRJEB29562, sample SAMEA4376702) | mouse gut metagenome | isolation source: Cecum | study: EMG produced TPA metagenomics assembly of the A DSS colitis mouse model was used to assess the... | reverse complement strand
ACTTTGTGGCCTGTCTGGTTATGAAGCCAGACAGGCCATTTTTCGACAGGCTGGCCTTCCCCTTTAGGGGAAGGTGGCACAGCCGCAGGCTGTGACGGATGAGGCCTCCCCACGTCCTGGCCCGTCGCAGCTGTACTCCTCGGCTTGATGATCTCCCCGGTGGACAGCCTGGTAAACGTACCCATAAAAACGTCCCTCCATTAAGGATTGTAGCCTATATCATTCTTTTCAAGAATGGCTTTCAGCTCTTCCTTCTGCCTGTTGTTGAGATTATTCCAGATGGAATCAACATAGCCAATCTCCCGGTTGACAAAGTCGATCTTGCTCCACAGATACAGGTCGTACAGCCCGTCGTAGGGCGCGGGGACCAGCAGCTCCGGCTCGTCCCCCTCCTCCGGGAAAGACCTGGGGTATTCGGGCAGCTCTGTCCAGCCGCACAGCGTACACTCGGAGTAATCCATCCGGCAGTGGTACAGCGGCTGCTCCGACCGCCCCCCCTCCTCCGGTTCTCCGGGCCTCCCGTCCCCGTCCAGACCGAAGCCCCCGCACATCGGGCACGCCTCAACCGGCCCCCGCTTACAGGGGCCGGGGTGTACCCGGTGGCGCAGAATCACCTCCCGGAAGAGCTGGCCGTCCAGCTCGATCAGCCACGCGGCCTTGGTCCCGTCGTCAATGGCGTCCGGGCGGACCCGGTTGGTCCGCTCCAGCACCTCATTGATCGTTGCCATTGCGTCAACTCCTTATAAAAAATTACGTAATTTATGTAACTCATGTTGACTTTACGTAATTTATGCAGTATAATAAAATCAATAGGAGGGGGGAAAATCAATGAAACGGCGGGACCTAATCAAGCGGCTGGAGGATTTCGGGTATAAAAAGGCCAGGGATGAGGGTGACCACACCATTTACCGAAAGCCAAACGCCCAGCCCATCGCCATCCCAAGGCATCGGGAAATTAATGAAAACACGGCGAAAACCATCCTTCGGACGGCGGGGCTCCGTTGAGCCCCGGCCACACAAATGCAGAAAGGAAGTATTAGAAATGGCTGAATATGTCTATCCCGCTCTGTTCCATCTTAACGAGGATGACGGCTCTTACACCATCACCTATCCGGATATCCCCGGCTGTATCAGCGAAGGAAAATCTCTGGAAAACGCCCTGTATATGGCCCAGGATGCCCTTTGTGTGTGGCTGAGATATCTGCTGGATGAGGGGGAGAAGCTGCCGTCCGCCTCCGAACTTGCCCTGGTAAAGCCCGGTCCCGATGAATTTGTGAATCTGATTCGGACATCTATACAGGACAACCGGGCTGTCCGCCGTACCGTCAGCATTCCGAAATGGATGGACGAGAAGGTATCTGCTGCCGGGATCAGTCTGTCAAAGGTGCTGCAGGACGCATTAAACGCCCGGTTTTCATCTGATTAACCTTACCGCCCCGGCCGGGGCGGTTTTTTTACCCCGGAATTGTCCCCAACTCCTCCCCGGCGATCTCCTCGGCCTGTGCCTGGGTGATAACGCCCTTTTTCGCGGCGCTTTGCACCATGGCGGCGGTCCACAGGCTCTGTCTGTACCATTTCGCGATCCGTTCAAACATCCTTAATCCTCCTTCAGCAGAGTATCGGTCATCATGGGGGCATTACGGCAGTGACCGGGCCGCGCTGGAGCAGGACTTGCTGGAGCGGGTGGAAAACTACCAGCAGCAGTTCTCCGTCAAGGTGGCGCAGATTGAGGCCCCCGGCCTTTACAAGTATTATTCCACCCAGCGGCCCGTTGACATCGGTACGTTCCCCAAGCCTGCAGGCAACGCCCCGGACGAAATCGTAAACTACGACAAGCGCGTACCCGTGGAGGGCGGCGCGTTCCTTGCGTGGGGGCATCTGACCTACACAAACGGCTACATAAAAGACCCCAAAGACAAACACCAGCTAATCGTTGACCCGGAGGCCGCTGAAATCGTCAAGAAGATTTACGAGCTGTGCCTGCAAGGTATGGCTAAACTTCAAATCGTGATGTATCTGAACGACCACGGCATACCCAGCCCCACAGCTTACCGAAAGCTAAAGGGCCTGCCCTACTCCCCGGCTATATCGGACGCTCCCATGTGGGGGAACAAGATTATAACGGATATTCTCAGAAATCCTATTTACACCGGGGATTTAGTACAGGGCCGCCGCCGGGTGAAAAGCTACAAGGTACACCAGATTGAGGCTGTGCCGGAGGATGAATGGGTGCGCGTCCCCGATACCCACGAGGCAATCATCACCCACGAAACCTTTGAACGGGTGCAGGAACTTCTGAAACGTGACACCCGGACGGCCCCTAAAAAGCGGGAGCTCCATTTATTCAGCGGCTTTCTGAGGTGCGCTGACTGCGGCAAGGCCGTGACCCGGAGCCAGAGTGGGAAGAATGTTTATTATTCCTCCCCTACCTCCCGACTCGCCGCTTCGTGGGCCCGGCGTTGGGGAGGTAGGTCTGACCGATATGGGGTTTCATGGGATGGAATTTCTCCAGAACCGCAAAGTTGGATATCTTGATCAGGAATTTCCGTTCCCGCTCCCTGGAGACCGGGATCCCAAGCAGATTGCAGGTAACCGCCAGGGCCCGGGCAACCTTTTCGTCGAAGCTGGTGGAGTTGTCCACGATGCTTAGGTGCGGGTGGCCCATCCAGGCAGCCAACGTTTTCGCATCCTTTTCCCTTGCTTCCTCAACAGTCTCTATTCTGGCACCGTTGTTGGCGAGTGTGTAGGCCTCCTCTGCCCCATTGGCTGCGGAAGCCATGTGCAGCACGGCGTCGTAGTCGTCTCTGGTCTGGACCAATGTCTCATCTTTTTTTGCCAACAGATGAGGCATGGCGGTTCGTCCGACGTATCTTGCCCGCAAGGGAGCCCTGTCAACCGCCCCACGATGTAGCACCACCCGGCGGGCAGTGATGTCCGCCAAAAGGTGGGAGCCGCGCCAGCAGCGTTCGCACCGCTGGGCGTTTACAAGCTCCCGCCTCTATGGGCGAGGGCAGTCTTTCCTCAGATCGACTGCCGCGTTCAGCAGTCTCTACAGGATCGTACAACCGATGGACTGCAGCGTCTCGGCCACCCAAGGGCGGATATAGATACCGTCATTTACAATGTGGTCCAGGATCGCCGCCTCTTTTTCTACGACTGCCCGGGTGGCGTTCGCGATCTCATCGGCCTGGACAGGGCGGATGAACAGTACCCCGTCCTGATCCCCGACCACGATGTCGCCGGGATAGACGATCTTGCCGCCCACAGTCACGGGGACATTGATCTCACCCGGCCCATTTTTATAAGGCCCGTTGGGGGTCGCGGCCCGGGCATACACTGGGAAATCCACCATAGCGGCAAGGCTCTCCCGGTCTCGGATGGCACCGTCGCAGACGATACCGCAAATCCCTCGCCTTTTGCAGTAGGTGGCCATCAGTTCACCGAAGATGGCTCGGTCTGTGAACCCGCCGGCATCAATGACGATCACGTCCCCTCGCTGCGCCAGATCCATGGCGGCATGGAACATCAGGTTGTCGCCCTGAGGAAGCCGGACCGTGAAGGCGGTCCCCAGCAACTGTCCCTTGCCGACCGGCTCAATGGCCGCCTCCACTGCGGCGATCCGCCCCATACAGTCGTCAATATTCGCCACGGCCATCCCCCGGAATCGCTCCACCGTCTCTGGGGTGGGACGGGGGAAATCCTGGATAATTCTGCATCCAACAGACATGCTATGCTCCTTTCTTCTCCATCCGGATCACTATGCTACCGTTTTGTCTGCAGGTAGTGATACCCTGTCATGGCCCGAGCCTCCTTCAGATTGTGGCCCTCCGCCACCAAGTTCAGGATCTGCTGCTCCTTTCGGTCGATCTCCTCCGCGATGGCAAGGACCTGCTCCAGCATGTCCGCCGGGATCACCACCACACCGGTATCATCTCCCAAGACGGCGTCGCCGGGGCGAATCTCGATATCGGACACCTGCACCGGCACATTGATCGCATCCACATAGACCCGGTCCTTTCCGGTGCGCATGTAGCAGCCCTTGGAGAAGATAGGATAACCGCACTCCAGCACAGCCGGGATGTCCCGGCAGACGCCGTCAATGACCGTTCCCTCGATCCCGATCGCCTTGGCTGTCTTGGCCATGATGTCGCCCCACACCGTGCAGTCTGTGCGCCCAGCGTTGTCGATGACTACCACTTGGCCGGGCTGCACGTCGTCCAGGAAGTCACCTACGGTCCCCTTAACCGCGCCGCAAGGCATGTAGTGGACCGTGTAGGCCCGTCCGCAGATCTTCTGCCCCCGCTGGACCGGCTTGATGCCGTAGAGACAGCACTCCACGCCTAGCCTATCCATGGCATCCGACACACAAGTCGTATCCAGCTCCTTTAGTCGTTTGATCTGATCCTCCATATCCGTACCAGCCTTTCTGTTAGATCTCATACATTGTTTTCCGACTCCTCCGCCAAAAACGCGGCCACGGTCTCCAGCAGCGCATCCACGTCCGCCTCAGAGTTGTAGTAGTTGATAGAGGCCCGAATACCGCCTGTTCCCGCATTGCAACGCAACGACACGTATATCCGCCGCTGGACCAGGTAGGTCTCCAACTTTTTCTCATGGGCGGAACCGCCTACCAGGCCGAAGTTGAAGGAGACCGTGGGGGAAAGATGTGCGTCGTCAGTCGGGCTGGCGATATGTACCGGTAGTTTTTCCAGGCCATTCAGCAGGCGGCGCACCAGGCCGCGGATGTGCCCCTCAATGGTGGCTATCCCCTCCGCTTCCAGGAGTTGGATACTCTTTGTCAGGCCCAGAGCCCCCATATAGTTGCTGTAGCCCCCCACTTCAAAGATGGAGGCGTCCCGGTGTAGGGTAAAGGGGTCAAAGGGCGTCCGGTTTGGGTTCTCCAGGTAGGTGATAAAGTCGCCGTGGTACTCCTCCGGGATGTCGATTTTAAAATAAGAGTAATAATCCGGGAGTATCTCTCCAATCAGTGACTTTTTGATATACAGGAATCCCATACCGAAGGGGTTCCCCATCCACTTTTTGCCGCCGGCACAGTAGAAATCCACATCCGTCTCCCGCACATCCACCTGGAAGGCCCCGGCCTCCTGGATTCCGTCCACAATGACCAGGATGCCGTGCTCATGGGCAATACGGGTAATCTCCCGGATGTCCGCCCGGAATCCGTTGATCTCCTGTACAGACGCGATCAGGATCACCCGGGTGTCCCCGTCGATGTGCCGGGCAAAGTCCTCGGGGTCGACACGTCCGTCGTGGCTGTACACCCGGCGGATCTGGAAGCCCACCTGTTCCTGGCGGCGTTTCCAGCAGAGCACGGAAGCCAAATACTCTAGGTCACATACCAGCACATTGTCCGAGGACGACAGCGGGATAACGTTGGCCAGTATGCCCAGGGCCTGGGAGGTGCTCTCCACCAGCGCCACCTCCTCCACGTCACAGTGGATGAACCCGGCTACCGCCTTCCTGGCCTGGGCAGCATAGGTGCGCAGCTGCCGGTTGGCATCTCCGGCCGTGACCTCCGGGTCGCTGAGCAGCACTTTCAGCGTTTCACAACACTGTAGCACCTCTGGACGCACCAGGCAGGCGCAGGCATTGTCAAGATATACTTTTCTCATCGTGTTGTCTTTTCCCACAGGAGATGTCACTTCCTCTTGAGCATGTTGACGTAGTCGTACTTAGCGTCTACTTCCATCATGTCGCCGCCCTGTTGGACTTCACTCATCATGTTGTACTCCTTCTCCTCCAACTCCTCCGCCTTGGCCAAAACCTGAGCGAAGTGCTCCCTGGGCACGATCACCACGCCGCTGCGGTCTGCCATCACGATATCTCCGGGCCGGACCTGTACGCCGCAAAACTGTATGAGCCCGTTGGTCTCATACACCATGATTCTACCCCGGGAGGTACGCACTACCGCATCCCGGGCGTAGACGGGGAAGCCACAAGAGAAGAAGTGGTCTACATCCCGCACTGCGCCGTCCACCACAACGCCCGTAGCCTGCCTCATTTGAGCACAGTTGGCCAGCAGGCCGCCCCAGCAGGAGGTCTCCCGGTCACCGCCGTTGTCCACTACAATGATGTCTCCGGGTTGGCAGAGAGCGATAGCCTCGGAGCAGAGATGGGTGGAAGGCGCAGGTGTCTCGCCGGTAGGGCCGATCTTGACCGTCACGGCCTCCCCCACGATTTTTTTACAACCCTCGTAGACGTGATGTACACCGCAGGTGGCACCAGGACGCAGGCCCAGCGCATCCATGGCGTCGGAAACGGTATTGGTGGAAATGGCCATTATTCTGGCCCGGTCTTTTTCAGTTAGCATATCAATGATCCTCCTCAATTTTCTGCCTTGTTTTCCATTGTATTCCTGTCCGTATTACTCCCGCTTTACAGCTTTTTGACGGCGCGAGAGATCCGTTCGGCGGCTTTCTCCAGTTCCTCCATGGAGGAGGCGAAGGAGAACCGGACACACCGCTCCCCGCCTCCACCGAAAGCGGTGCCGGGCACGCCGGCTACACCTGCCTCATTCAGCAGATAATCGCACAGGGTTAGAGCATCAAAGTTGTTCTTGTGGATACGCACCCAGGCGTAAAAGGCCCCCTCCGGGAAGCGGGCGTCCACACCGTCAATGCGCTGCAGTGCGCCGATGAAGGCGCTGCGGCGAGCGGTGTAGGCTTTCAGCATGGCGGCGAAGTCCTCCCGGCACTCGAAGGCCTGCAGCGCCGCCTGCTGGGAAAAGCCGCTGACGCAGGTCATGGTGTGCTGATACAGCTTTAGGATGCGCTTCATAATCTCCATGTGGGCGCAGAGGAAACCTAGCCGCCAGCCGGTCATCGCCGCAAATTTGGAGAAGCCATCTACCGTTACCACGTGGTCCATGCCATGGGGCAGGCTGGCCAGGCTGATGTGGCGGTTTCTGTCGTACACCAACTCGCTGTAGATCTCATCGGAGATGATCATCAGGTTCCGGTCCTGGGCCAGCTGCATCAGCATCTCGGCCTCGTCCTGGGTGAGCATCCGGCCGGTGGGGTTGTTGGGGGAGTTGATAATCATCAGCTTGGTCTTCTCTGTAATCTTTTCCTCCAGGACCTGACGGGTCATGGAGTAGTTGTCCTCAAACCTCAGCGGCACGGGCACGGGAACCGCACCAATGGCGTGGACAATGGAACTGTAGGACACCCAAGAGGGCTCCGGAATCAACACCTCGTCACCCGGGTTGAGCAACACGCATGCTGCCAGATAAATGGCAAACTTCCCACCGGGCGTCACCAGGATCTGGTCCATGCCGCAGGATATCCCATCTTTATCCTTGAGGTACTGGGCGATACGCTCCCGCAGAATGGGAAGTCCTGCGCCAGTTACATAGTGAGTATTGCCATTGACCAGTTCTCGGATCGCCCGATAGGTTACCGGCGCTGGCGTGTCGAAGTTGGGTTCCCCTCCTGCCAGGTTCACGATGTCTGCCCCCTGGGCGATCATGGCCTTCGCCTTCTCCATCTGAATCACTGAGGCCGACGGCTTCATGGTATCGATCCACGTATTAAATGCATAGTGCATTAGGATTCCTCCTGTCCTATTTTCTCGGAAGATGCTGACTCCGGGGGGCATCCGTGTGCTCAGACGCTGTTGACAGGATAGCATCAAAAAAATTATTTGAAAAGTGAACAAATATGGGATATAATATCGATGAATTCTATATTAGGAGCAAGCGGACATGAATTACTATCAAGTCGAAGCATTTCTCTCCATCGCCAGCACCCAGAGCTTGAGTCGAGCCGCCGAGCTGCTGTACCTGGCCCAGTCCACCGTCAGCCACCGCCTCAGCACATTAGAGAAGGAGTTGGGGGTCACCCTGGTCTTCCGCAATAAAGGTAACCGCATGATCGAGTTGACCCCGGCTGGGGAGCGGTTCCTCCCAATTGCCCGCCGGTGGGAAATCCTCTGGGAAGAGACCAGGCAAATCGAGGAAGTAGATCCAGTCATCCCTCTGAACATTGGCGGGGTAGACAGTGTCAGTACCCACTTTCTCTACCCGCTGTACAAGTTGCTACGGGACCGTGAGCCATCGATCAATCTTTTCGTCCACCTATGCAACAACTCCACACAGGCGTATATGATGATGGAAAATCACGAGATCGACATCGGTCTGACCACCGTCCCCATTTACAATCGCAACATCGTCCTCACCCCCATTCTGTCCGAGCCCTTCAAGTTTCTGCATTTTGCGCCGGGCCGGGAGCCGGTGGATGAAGTGGACCCGGCGGAACTGGACCCGGCGTGGGAAGTCTTTCAGCCCTGGGGCCCGGAATACCAACAGTGGCATGACTACTGGTGGCCGGCACCACAGCACCCCTTCGTTACCTTCGACGCCACTGGTATAATGGGGCTGTTTCTCAGCGATGAGCGGCTGTGGACCATCGTACCGGAGTGCATTGCCCGCACCTACGCCAAGCAGCCTGGGTTTCAGACCAGCCGTCTCAAGTCCCCGCCGCCGCGGCATGTGGGCTATATGGCCACCCATCGCTACCCCAGACAGTCCAGTGCGCCGGGAATCCGCCTGTTTGAAAAACATCTGCATAAATTCCTCTCCACCCAAGACCTGGCATATCGGGAGATGCGATAAACAACGGCGGCAGCTGGCGGAACAGCTGCCGTTCTTTTTGTCAAAATATGAAAGAGTTCGATATTTAAATGCAAAGATTTCCACTTTGCAAATAAGCCTTTTTCTGATACGATGGGCACAACTTTCGGGAGGCCGTGTGCAAGCTGCAAGATTGACGAAATCAGGAGGTGCATTTTTATGAAAATTACCAAAATTGACGTGATGCTCAGTCACGTTGATCCCTCGATGCTGGTCCATTTCCGTCCTATCCTCTGTCGCGTTTACACGGATGAGGGGATCTACGGGGACGGCGAGGCCGCCATCGCATACAGTGTCGGCGCCCCTGCGGCCTTCGGAATGCTGAAGGACCTGGCCCCGCTGATCATTGGGATAGACCCCATGGACAACGAGGTCATCTGGGACAAGCTCTATCAGAAGACCTTCTGGGCCCGTAACGGCGGTCACATCGTCTACTCCGGCCTGTCTGCCATTGACATGGCCCTATGGGACATCAAAGGCAAGGCCTTGGGCCTACCGGTCTACCAGCTGTTGGGCGGCAAGTTCCGCAGTGAAATCCGGGCCTATGCCAGCCAGCTACAGAGCGGCTGGGCCGCCAACCGGGTGAAATGCAAGGCGCCTCAGGAGTATGCCGATGCCGCGCTGAAAGCACGGGAGGAAGGATATGACTGTGTGAAGTACGACTTCTTCAGCTACGCCCCCGATGGACGGGAATACCACGGCGAGGATTACAACCGCATTCTTTCCCCCGCTACGTTGCGGATGCTGGAGGCACGCACCGCCGCAGTCCGTGAGGCCATGGGCCCCGATGGGAACATCATCGTGGAGAGCCACGCCCGCCCCAACGCCAACGCCGCCATTCAGATCGGCCAGGCCTTGGAGAAATATGGCATCTACTACTACGAGGAGCCCAACACCCCCACACCCAAGATGACGAAGTACATCAGCGAGCACGTGAACATTCCCCTAGCCTCCGGCGAGCGTATCGTCACCCGATGGCAGTACGCCCCCTATTTTGAGAACAACTCCCTACGGGTGATCCAGCCGGATATGGGCAACTGCGGCGGTATTACAGAGGCCAAGAAGATTTGTGACATGGCGTTTATCTACGATGTAAACGTCCAGCTCCACGTCTGCGCCAGCCCCCTGTCCACTGCTGCGGCCCTTCAGCTGGAGGCCGCGATCCCCAACTTCCTTATCCATGAGCACCACGTCAATGCCCTGTCCGATTTCATGCGCCGCCTGTGCATCCACGAGTATCAGCCGGTCAATGGTAAATTCACAGTGCCAGAGCTTCCCGGCCTTGGCAACGAATTTTCTGAGTATGCGCTGACCCACTGCGAGAAGGTGACCATTCAGTAAAAGGATCGGTGTCACGCCGGCCGTCATACTTATAAAGGGGTGAAAGAATATTATGGATAAAAAGTCAGAAATGCCTGAAACTAAAAAATATGCAGCAACTTACGGCGGGACTTTGGTCTCCGGATTGCCGATGATGGTCATGCTGGGCGGGATCCTTGTCTGCGCGTTCACCGGCCTTCGCTCTCCCATCTGCTACTGGTCAGCCGGCGTTCTCTCCATCATAATCGGATTCTTCATCTACAAGGACAAGCGGGAGTTTAGTGAGGCCATTCTGGAGGGCATTGGCAACCGCATTCTGCGCACGATGATGTTTGCCCTGTTCTTCGCGGGCATCATGTCCAAGATCATCGCGGCTGGCGGCCTGGTCAGCGGCCTGATTTGGCTGACTTCCACCATCAATATGCCCGCCGCACTGATTCCGGAAATCTCCTTCCTAATCGCCGCACTGATGTCTACGGCAACTGGCACCTCCCTGGGCACCGTGACAGCTATCGCCCCGATCCTAGTACCACTGGCGGCAGCCCTGGGCTCCCATGTGCCCCTGACCTGCGGCGCGATCCTCTCTGGCGCCGTCTTTGGGGACAACCTGGCCCCTGTGTCAGATACTACCATCGCTTCCTCCCTGACCCAGCAAACAGAAGTTGGCCGCGTGGTCCGCTCCAGGATCAAATATTCCCTCCTGGGCGGAGGCATCTCCTCCGTGCTGTTCATCGTCTTGGGCTTCACGATGTCCCAGAGTGGAATCGGCCACACCGTCGAAGCCGATCCTGCCACTGCCATCAATCTGGTTTTCCTGATCGTACCGGCTTTGGTGGTGATCCTGATGCTGAAAACAAGTAATCTGATTGCATCGCTGCTCATGGGCGACCTGGCGGGGTTTGTCCTGCTCTTCCTCATGGGACGTATCGATTACGAGGGCTTTGCCGGCAAAGAGGGGTTGGTTGCAAACGGGATCAGCGGCATGGTCAATGTGACCGTGTTCGTCTGGTTTATCTTTATTGTGACCGGGATTGTCCAAAAGGCGGGTACGCTGGATAAGATGATCGAGTGGCTTCAGACGAAGGCAAAAACCTCCCGCTCTGCAGAGATCATCTGCAACTGTATTACCACCTGCATCGTGGTGTGTATTGTCAGTTCCTCCGCTTCCTGCGCCCTGGGCGGCGCGCTGGAACGCAACATCATTGCCCCCTATCACATTGCCCGGGACCGTACTGCCAACATGTTGGACGGTATGGCCTGTGGCGTTGCCGGTCTCCTGCCGTACAGCAGCAACGTCCTGACGATCATCAATATTGCCGTAACCGCGGGGGCCATGGCAGAGGGAGCCTCGCCTTTCGATGTACTGGCCTATAATTTCCACTGTATGGCGCTGGTGCTCATTTTCTGGGTCTGCGCCATCACCGGCTGGGGCCGCACCTACGAGACCGATGAGCAGCTGGCGGCCGAAGGGATTTTCCTCGACCCGACCACCAGCGTCCCCATCCCCGCAGGCGCCAATATCTCCAAGTATCAATATAACGGTGTTCATGGGGGCAAGGTCAGCAAAGAATAAATTTTTCTTAAAGATATCCCCGTTATTCAATAAACATCCCTCTTGGAATATCTTTCTTACAGAACATTTTAGCGTAATTCCATATGCTAAAGCAGCTGGCCTTCGGGCTAGCTGCTTCCTTTTTATCATATGTGCATACTACCATTGCCTTTTGAGCCCCACCAAGAGCCGCCCGTAGCGGTTGCTCGCTTACCCTAGTTTACTTTCAGAAAACGCATATATATTATCTCTCACTTTAATAGCCGTTCATAATCCCGTTTCGCATAAACTACGCGAGCAACTGTAACCAGTTTCTTGTCTTCATCCACCCAATAAAACATAAAATAATTATGTATCAATAATTTTCGATACTCGTGTCCCAACGGTCTGATTGGAATAAAGGCAGGATTTGCATATGGGAACTTCAGTATGCCATCCCCCGCCTCAATAAGCTCCATAGCCAGTTGATCTGCGGCAGTTGGATTCTGAAGTTCTTGGCTTATATATCGTGCAATTTCGATCATATCCCGACGGGCCACAGGCAAATATTCTAACTTATACAACCTGCTCTCCCCCAATAGACGCCCGCATAGCCTGCAAAATTTCTTTTGAAGAATACCGCTTATCCGTCATCGCGGCTTCTCGCTCTGCCTCCTGGAGTTTAAAATAGACCTCGCTTTCAAACTGCAACGATTCAAAAGCCTCCATACTCAAAACGACCATATCCCCATAGCCGTTCTTCGTTAAAAATACAGGCTTTGCCGTTTCGTGGACGGTTTTTGAAATCTCTGCAAAACTATTTCGTAAGTCAGACACTGGCCGTATCATTTTCATAGTATCGCCTCCAAACATATTTTAGCATAATTGCGCTAAAATATCAACTTGAATTTGCAAAAAACTTTTGCCTATTGCCAGCAGTGGGAATCTTATTGCTCGTGCTTTTCTGCGCTTTTAACGATCATATTGTGTAGGGCATCGCCATCGATCAAATTGTCAACGCCAGAGATAAAATGTAAAAAAAGGCCGAGGAAGAATGAAGTTATGTTCAAATCACAAAACTTGCTCCGATAAACTCCTCAATCTCCTTGTGCTTGACAAGTTTCTTATTCTGCCCCACATGAAGGACAAAATGGCAGTTGGGTTCACGAAGCATCGCCTCAATCTTGTTGACGCCGATGTTACTGTATTCAGCGGCCTCGTACTTGGTCAAGGCCAATGGCAGCAATACTTCTTCAATGCGCAAAAAGCGTCAAAACACAAGGTAACCAGCTTCAAGGACATCTAACGTAATACATATCATATATATTTCACTACATATATTGACATTCAGAATGTTTTGTGCTACAATACAGCCATAACGAAGAAGTTGTTGGCATCAACTCGGGAGAGCGGCTCTTGGTCCCCCAGCAATCTTTTGACGCAAAATCTATGTACGGACAGGTAAATTTACGACTGGAAGGAGGGAATAATATGTAGAGTATAGCGTGCTATGATATCAGCGCCTCCCAAAGCATTATTCCAACTAACTTCACACAACAACAAAATTGTGAGCCTCTTTGAAGGTTTAGATAGGAGGATACTAAATGGCCACAATATCAGCGCGTGTTGATGACCAATTAAAATCTGAAGCAGAAAGCGTTGCGGACGCAATCGGAATTCCACTTAGCACGGCCATCAACATCTTTTTGAAACGCTTTTCAGCAAATCGGGGATTCCCCTTTGACGTTGTAGCGCCAGATGACGCAGCTCCGACTCGCATGCTCAATCGGGCTGAACTTGAGCGCTCCGTAAAGGCCGCCGTTGCTGATTTAAATAATACCGGACATACAAATTCTTTTTCCTATGTCGATCCAAAAACCAAAAAATTAGTTGTTCAGAATTTGTAGAAAGGACGAACGGCAATGTCTCGTATTTTACTGGTTTATGGAGGCGGAAACGGCTCCGGAAAGAGTACTGTAACGGCACATCGGCAACCGATTGGACACTATGTAAACGCGGACGAAATCAAAGCTTATTTAGGCTGCGATAATTTGGAGGCAGCACAAATAGCGGAACAGACCAGGGAATGTCTTTTAGCTGAAAACCAGAGTTTTACTATGGAATCCGTTCTCTCAACCGAACGTAACTTTAACTTGATGGAACGGGCAAAAGGTAAAGGGTATCATGTCTGCTGCATATACATGCTCACGAACGATCCAGAGATCAACAAGGCCCGTATTGAAGAGAGAGCAAAAAAGGGTGGACATTTTGTCGAGCCAGAAGTCGTTGAACGCCGATATTGGCGTGCTATGGCCCTGATCCCCCGGCTGTTTGAGACCTGTAATGAATGTTACATCTTTGATAACTCCCTAAATCGGTCCGTGGGTGAACCTTCCTGTATTGCAGCCTGGGCCAACGGAGCGTTGGAACTCTTCCCTTCCCCTATTTGGCCGGCGGAAAAGCTTGGAGCTTTGGTTACGGGAAAATATAGTTCTGTCGATGAAATCTAAATTTATTTTAATGGCCGGCTCAAAGGAGCCGGCCATTTTAGGTTAATCGCAGAAAGAAGCCCCGGTCCGCCCAGAAAGAAATACCCTCCCCTTTTGCTCCTTAAACCGGGCAATCGTATCCGCCAGCTCCATCTATTGAAAAAAAGGGCGCGTTGCGCCCTTTTTTTCCAGTTTATTTTCCATTCAGACAAAACCGCGTCAGCATTTGCGCGACCTCGGCTCGGGAGGCCTTGCCCCTGGGATCAAGGACGCCGCCGCCCTTGCCGGTAAGGATACCCTGCTCCACCGCCCAGCGCAAGGCGTCCCGGGCGTAACCGCTGGCCTCGCCGGCGTCGGTGAAATTCAGCGGCAGGTCAGACGCCGGGGGGCTTCCGGCGTACCGCCAGAGTATGGAGGCAAGCTGCTCTCTGGTAATGGGATCGTTGGGCCCGAACCGGCCCTCCCCATAGCCCTTGATTACACCCGCTTCCGCCGCCCAGGCGACGGCCCGGGTGTACCACCGGCCGTCCGCCACATCAGAGAAGGGCTGGGTGGTTTTCGCCTCCGGCTCGCCCTCCATCCGCCAGAGGATGGAGGCGATCATAGCCCGGCTGGCGGTCATGCCAGGGGAGAAATGGGTGCTGTCAGTGCCCACCATCAGGCCGCGCTCAAGGCAGTAGTGGACGCCGTCGTGATACCACGCGCTCAGGCTGGCATCCTCGTAGGACCAGATGGGACAGGTCTCGTCTTTGGAGCAGCCGGACACGGCGTTGGAGATTGGCTTGAAGCTGGCTTTGATGGTCACCCTTCCGGTGGGCTGGGTGAAGGTGTATATCCCGCCGCCCCTGTTGGTGACGGCCACCGGCTTGCCGTTCCGGTCGGTAACTGTGAGGCCGTCGATCTGCCAGCCCTTGTCGGGGGTGAGGGTGACGGTCACCTTGTCGCCCCGCTCAGGGCTTTGAGGCGTGCACTTCACCTTGCCGTGGTCGCTCTTTTCTATGACAGGCGTGTAGGTGGCCGGGCTGCTGGACCCGCCGCTTGACCCGCCGCCGGAAGGCGGTGTGGGGGGAGTGGGGTCGGGGGTTCCGCCGCCGGAGGCGGTGTAGCCGATGGCGTAGGTGGAGAATTTCGTGGCGTAGATAATAACGGAATCTGCGGACAGCTTAAACGTGCCGCCGGCTCCGGTCTCGGCCGGGGTGAGGGCCTCGGCGGCGCCATTGTGGTGACGGTAGACCGTTACGTTGTTCTTGTCGGTAAAGTCGTAGGGCACCACGATCTCCAGCACGCTGCCCCCGGTGTTGGTGATGTTCGTGACATTGGTGCCGAACCCGCCCGTTACTTCCTTCACCAGAGACAGGTCCAGGAATTCCAGCGTTTTTCCGCTGGCCACCTGCTTGATATCAGCTGCGCCGGCGGCGGCGCTCTCCGTCTTCTTCTCTACGGTGAGCTTGACGGTGACGGTTTCACCGGGGCTTACGCTCTGGGCCTCAGCGACCTGATCCACGCCGCCCGCCACCACGGCGGGAGTATCAGTGCCCTTGACCTCCACCACGCTGTTTTTCTGGCCGTCGGGCATTTTGATGTTCTTCTCGGTGGCGTTGCTGTCAGTCAGCACCACCAGAATGGTCTTGGTAATCTTGTCGGCTCCGCCTCCCTGCTCCGCTACCACGTTGTAGGTGCCCGCCGGGACGTTGGCGAAGCTGTATTGGCCGTTAGAATCCGTAGCAGCCTGACTGATCTGCCTGCTGCCCTGCATCAGCTTAACCACCGCGCCGCTGACGGCGGCGTCACTGTTGTCCGTCACCGTGCCGGAGATGGCAAAGGTCGGCTGAGTGCTGGTCCGGGTGTAGCCGCAGTCGTTGCAGGTGTCGTCCTGGTCATCGTCATAGGTGTGGGCGGCCTTGGAGTCGGTGGCGGTACAGTTTTTGCACTGGTGCCAGTGGCCGTCGGCGTCGGAGAGATAGTCCCCGGTGAAATCGTGGCCGGCCAGCTCGCCGTAGGCACTGCCGCAGGTGTCACAGACAGCCTTGGCCGCGCAGGTGGCTGTGCCGCCCGTGTGGGCGGCGTAGCCGTCCTTCTGGGCGTCGTCGGTGACGGGACAGCCGGCGGCGGTACACGCATGCCAGTGGTGGGTGCCGTTGGTGGTCCAATCCCCGGACCAGACGTGGGTGTGGGAGGGGTCGATGGTCCGGACGTAGCCGCAGTCGCCGCAGGTGGTGTCCTGGTCATCGTCATAGGCGTGGGCGGCCTTGGAGTCGGTGGCGGTACAGTTTTTGCACTGGTGCCAGTGGCCGTCAGCGTCGGAGAGATAGTCCCCGGTGAAGTCGTGGCCGGCCAGCTCGCCGTAGGGACTGCCGCAGGTGTCACAGACAGCCTTGTCCGTGCAGGTGGCTGTGCCGCCGGCGTGGGCGGCGTAGCTGTCCTTGCCGGCGTCGTCGGTGATGGGACAGCCGGCGGCGGTACACTCATGCCAGTGGTGGGTATCGTTGGTGGCCCAAGCCCCGGCCCAGGTATGGCTGTGGGCAGGGGCGATGACCACCGACTTGGCTAATTCATCGTTGACCGTGAGGACAAAGATTTTGCCGGTGCTTCCATCAACCTCCTTCAACACGGCGTCAGCGTCAGCCAGGTTGGTAAAGTCGTTTGCCGTAGTGCTGCCCTGAATGGAGTACCCATCCGCATCGATATCGGAGGCACTTTCATTGAAAGCTATCGCTGTGCCCATGCTGCTGATCCTCACAACGCCGCCGTCGCTGACCTTAAGGTCTTCCTCCGAACCTATCGTAAGGCCAAAACAGGCCTCCTCATCATCGTGGACCGCTGTAACCGTGAACTCTGCTCCGCCGGTCACATGAATGCCGCCGGCGTAAACGCCGAAACACATGTTATTCGAGTCGGAGGCGGAGGCGGAGGGAGAGACCGTCAGCGTTCCCGCGCCCGTAACGGTCACAGGAGGAAAATAGCTCAAATCTCCGGTCATGATGCCCATGGCAATCCCATCACTACTGACGGTGATTTTGTTATCGCTTCCATCGGCAAGCACGATGGTCAGATCGTCGCTGCAAAGAAGCCCAACCTCTATTATATCTAGCGGATACCCTTCGGTAACGTTCACGCCGTCCAGGGTCAGGGTGGGAGTGCCGTTCACCACCTTGAAAGAGGCGGTGCCGGAGGCGACGGCCTCGGGGACGCCGCGAAAGATATCATCGTAATTGTCCGCGGTCACCACGACGGGCCCCAACACCAGCATATGATTATTCGTGTCTGCCAGCCAGTCAACGGTGGGCTGATCTTCCGGCGACACTAAGGTGACAATGTTAGACATCAAATCGCCGCTCTCATGGCTGACAACACAGTAGTAGCTTCCCGGCTCACGGGTGCTCAGGGAGGGGTTGGTCTCTCCCTCCATCGCCGTCCAGTAGCGGTCCACAGTAATAACAGCAGTAAATTCGCTGTCGCTCTTTATCCGGATACCTCCGTCATCATCAAATGTGGCGGTGTAGACGCCATCGCTCATTTTCTGGAAACTGTCGCCGGAACCATTTTTGACAGTCAGAGTATCGTTGACCATCTCAGAGGGGATTCGCACGGTGACCTGATCGCCGGGCGAAGTGATATAATCAATTGAGACTCTATATATAGGGGCTGGGCTCAATACATCCCTATCCGCGACCCAGTGCCCATCGGCGTAAGAGCCTTCATCGGTATAAACAAAATCCACACCCAGTTCATTCTCTGCTGGGTTTGATTCTACTAAGTTGTAGGTCTCGGGGACGGAAATCTTTTTCCACCATTGGAAGCCCTCGGTCACTTCATCCGAACCGACGTGCGCTCTCACGGTGTAATTGTTTTCCGTCGTGGGCTGTTGGGTGATCTTAGCAGGGTGAGAAGCCCACACTGTGGTGGGCAGAATGCCCAGCAGCAAACAGAGGGTGAGCAAAACGGAAAACAGGCGTTTTGTATGTTTCATGGTGTTAACCTCCTATCAAAGCTCGTCTTGGGCGGGAAGGAACAGCCGGCCGGCCAAGTCCAGCAGGCTCTCCCGGCTGGCTCCCGTGTCCACGCTGAGGCTGTACAGCTGGCCGGGAACCACGTCAAACCAGACCACCTTGCCCGCGCCGCCGTCGTTCCAGGCCAGCCGGGCGGGACACCAGCCCACCTCGGCCTCGGCGCGATGGCCGAACTCCTCCTCCACGCCGGAAATGTCGGCGAAGTCGGAGCTTGTGTCGTAGGTGACGGCGATGCGGTAGACACAGCCCACGCCGTCCAGGGTGAAGGTGGTCTCCCCCACCGCCAGACCGTCCAGGTGGAAGGCGTTGTAGTGTATGTCCCCCGCGCCCTCCGGGGCATTGTTCAGCTGTCCGCCCAGGGTGGAGAAGATGCTGTCCACCGTGTCCAACAGATCGGCGGGAGTCATGTCGGACCGGACGGACCACTGGATTTCATCGGAGTACCAGCTGACCTGTGCGGTCTTGTCATTGGAGCGGAGGCTCAGGGCTGCGCCGCCGGCGCTCCACTCCATCTGGTCGGTCCAGGTCTCGCCGTCGAAGATATCCCGGGGCTCCTGCGTCCTCCACGCCCGGAGGGTGACGGCGTGGCCGTTCCGGTCGAATTCCGCCTGGGCGATGGGGGTTTCGCTGGAGCTGGGCAGCAGGTCGTAGCTTACGTTTCGGGCGTCCGCCGGCAGGGGCAGCTCATAGCCGTACCCGGCCAGATCGGCGGCGGTGACGCCGCTCCCCGGCGCGGCGGGCGACTGCCGGAACAGCACGCCGAGGACGACGCACAGGCAGGCGGCGGCCAAGCCCCCCCAAAGAACCGCGTGCTTGCGCTTTGGAACGGACAGGGCCTCTTCCAGCAGGTCGTCGGCCACAGCGTTCATAAACAGCAGAAATCGTTCATACACGCATTCGCTCATACGCAGATTCCCTCCTCCTCCATAGCCCGGCGGAGCTTGCCGCGGGTGCGAAACAGGGCGGACTTGACCTTTTCCTCTCCCACGCCGCACTCCTGGGCAATCTCCCGGACGCTCATGCCGTACCAGTACCGCCGGAGGAAGTAGCGGCGGTGTTCCTTGCTCTGCCGACGGAGGAAGCGGTCAAGAAAGTCGCGGAAAATTACCTCGTCCGTCACACTGTCTACGGGATCAGGCAGGCTGTCGTTCAACTCCGCAAAGGTTTCCACCAGAGTGCTGTCCCGTTTTTGAGCGCGGTTATAGGCCAGCCGGTTCAGGGCCAGGTTTCGGGTGATGCGGCCCACAAAACCGCCTAAGTAGCCGGGCCGCTGGGGCGGGATCGCGTTCCAGGTCTGAATCCAGGTGTCATTGACACACTCCTCGCTATCCTGTTCGTCCCATAAAATGCGCCGGGCAATTGTCCGGCACATTGCGCCGTACTTTTCCGCCAGGTGCGCGATAGCTTCCTCCGCCCGCCGGAAAAACAGCTCAATGATCTGTATGTCCGTCATTTCTCTACCTCCCTATATAAATAGACAAATTTTCCGCCTCCGCCGTTGCGCCTGAGAAAAAATTTTTTCTATTTGGTTTTTTCTCTCTTTTATTATTATTATACTATTGACTTTCCACCAAGGGGAAGGTGTAAGGTGGTCCAAACCGGGGACGGAAAAATTTAATGAAACTTTTATCTTTTCTTTGGAGAAATGTAAGGTTTATCCAGTACAATGTCCCAGGTATCAATCAACGGAACACCGGAATAAGGAGACTTACTATGGAAACAACGACTGTCATGGCGCCCGAGACCTCTCAGGCGTCCGAAGGAAAAAAGGGGCGGAAGCTCCCTAAGCTTCACCTTCCAAAGAGCAAAAAGGGAAAAAAGTGGCTGCGCCGGGGTCTGATCGCCGCCGCGGCCCTACTGGCGGCGTACTGGTTTTTCCTCAAGCCATCCGGACCGGCCGTCCCCGCCGTGGGGCAGTACACCCCGGACGCCGTACAGCGCCGTGACCTAACTGTCGGGGTATCGGGCACGGGCACCGTCACCCCCATTGATTCCTACTACCTCAAGCCTCTGGTCACCGGCGAGGTGCTGGAAGCCCCCTTCGAGGTAGGCGACCGGGTGGAAAAAGGGGATGTCCTCTACCGCCTGAACGCCAAGGACGCTGAAATGAGCATCCAGCAGGCCGAGCTGTCGGTGCGGCAGGCCCAGAAGAGCTACGACGATCTGGCCGCCAACCTCACCGTCCGTGCGGGCGGAGCCGGGGTGGTGCAGAAGGTACTGGTGCAGAAGGGGGACCTGGTCTCCCCCGGCACTCCCATCGCCGAAATTTCCGACACCTCCACCCTGACGGCGGTGCTCCCCTTCCACTCCGCCGACGCCCAGAACATCCGGGCCGGCCAGAGCGCCCAGGTGACCGTCGCCGGCACCATGGAGACCCTCTCCGGCACGGTGGAGTCGGTGTCCTCCGCCGAGCTGGTGGGCGCAGGCGGCGCCCTGGTCCGGAATGTAAAAATCCGGGTGAACAACCCCGGAGCCCTCACCGCCGCCAACTCGGCCACCGCCTCGGTAGGAGACGCGTCCTGCGCCGGCAGCGCCAACTTTGAGGAGGCTCTGCGCCAGACCGTGACAGCCCAGGCCGGCGGCGAGGTCACCGGCGTAAGCGTCACCGCCGGCAGCAAGGTGTCCGCCGGGTCCGCCCTGGCCACCCTGGGCGGGACCGCCGCCCAGAGCTCTCTGGAGGACCTGTCCATCGCGCTGGAGAACGCCAGGCTCTCCCTCCGGCGGGCTCAGGACGCGCTGGAGAATTACACCATCACCGCCCCCATCTCGGGCACCGTTATTGAGAAAAACATCAAGGCCGGGGACAACGTGAACAACATTGAGTCGGGGGCGCTGGCCGTCATCTACGACCTGAGCTACCTGAAGCTGGAAATGAACATCAGCGAGCTGGACCTGAGCAAGATCAAGGCGGGCCAGCGGGTGGACATCACCGCCGACGCCATCCCCGGCGAGGTCTTTGAGGGCCGGGTGGACCGGGTGAGCATCAACGGCACCACCACCAACGGCTTTACCACCTACCCCGCCACCATCCTCCTGGAGGACTACGGCGGATTGAACCCCGGCATGAACGTCTCCGCCGACATTGTGGTGGAGGAGATGGAGCATGTGCTGTCCGTCCCGGCGGCGGCGGTACAGCGGGGAGACACGGTGTTGGTCCCCCTGGAGGGCTGCCTCTCCCCTGACGGAACCTCCGTACTCGACCCCACAAAGACGGAGGAGCGCACCGTCACCCTGGGCGGGGGCGACGGAATTTATGTGGAGATTACCTCCGGCCTGAGCGAGGGGGAGACCGTCCTGGTGCCCCTCCAGGCCCAGGGCGGAGGGGCCGGGGGTATGAGCGGCGTGGCCGCCGCCGCGTCCTAGGGAGGGCAACGAACCGTGGAACACCTCATTGAATTGAAAAACGTCTATAAAATATACCAGATGGGCGAGGAAACCGTCCACGCCCTGGACGGGGTGGACCTGACCATCGACCAGGGGGAGTTTGTGGCCATTGTGGGCTCCTCCGGGTCGGGCAAGTCCACCGCCATGAACATCATCGGCTGTCTGGACGTGCCCACCTCGGGCACCTACCACCTGGGGGGCGTAGACGTATCCACCATGGACGACGACCAGCAGGCGGAAATCCGCAACAAAATGCTGGGCTTCATCTTCCAGCAGTACAACCTGATTCCCAAGCTGTCCGTGCTGGAGAACGTGGAGCTGCCCCTGCTCTACGCCGGGGTGCCCGGCGACGAGCGCCGGGAGCGGGCTCTGAAATCCCTGGAGCGGGTGGGGCTGGCGGACAAGGGCAAAAACCTGCCCTCCCAGCTCTCCGGCGGCCAGCAGCAGCGGGTTTCCATCGCCCGTGCCCTGGCGGGAGACCCCAGCCTGATCCTGGCCGACGAGCCCACCGGCGCCCTGGACTCCCGCACCGGCCGGGACGTGCTGAAATTCCTCAAGCAGCTGCACCGGGAGGGAAATACGGTGGTCCTCATCACCCACGACAACTCCATCGCCGTGAAGGCCGACCGCATCGTCCGCCTTCAAGACGGCAAAATCATCTACGACGGCGACTCCCGCGACCCCCGTGCGGTGGTTCAGCCCCACGGGGAGGATGAGGACGAGGAGGTGGGCGCATGAACTTTGGACAGTCCTTCCGCCTTGCGATAAAATCCCTCACCACCAGCAAAATGCGGGCCCTGCTCACCATGCTGGGCATCATCATCGGCGTGGGGGCAGTGATTGTGATCCTCTCCCTGGGCAACGGCCTCACCGGCATGGTCCAGCAGCAGGTGGACAAAATGGGCATCAACATGATCCAGGCCCAACTCTGGTCTGTGGGAGACGGTATGATGCCCGACCCGGAGGAGCTGTATGACCTGGTGGACGAAAACCCCCACGTCCTCACCGGCGTGTCCCCCTACATCAACCTCGGGGGCGTGGTCCGCCACGGGGACGAGAAGTTTGACCGGACTAGCGTGTACGGAATCAGCGAGATCATGTACAACGCCGCCACCAACTACACCATGGACGGCGAACAGCTGGCCAAGGGCCGCTTTATCAGCTATATGGATGTGGAGCGCCGGGAGGCCGTCTGCGTCATCGGGGCCTATCTGGAGCAGGAGGCCTTCGGTGGCGACGCACTGGGAAAAACCCTGTCCATTAACGGCCGGACTCTCACTGTGGTAGGCGTGCTCAAGCGCAACGCTGAATTTGAAATGCTCCCCGGCAGTCAGGACGATCAAATTTACATGCCTTATACCACCGTCATGGAGATTATCGGTGACCGGTGGGTGGGCCTGTACATCTTCACCAGCACTTCCGGCGAGACTGCAAACGCCGCCAAAGGGGTCATTGAGGCCTACCTCAACAAGTTCTACCGGACGGATGACGGCATGTATAACTACTTCTACATCATGACCATGGCCGAGCAGGCCAACCAGATCAACGCCATGATGGG
>ERZ779622.498-NODE-498-length-22959-cov-5.736291_pt1 | contig 22959 bp, 18 predicted proteins | sample MGYA00514188_ERZ779622 | MGnify/ENA primary metagenome ERZ779622 (study PRJEB29562, sample SAMEA4376702) | mouse gut metagenome | isolation source: Cecum | study: EMG produced TPA metagenomics assembly of the A DSS colitis mouse model was used to assess the... | reverse complement strand
GCCTGCCGCCATAAAATTCTCCAGCTTTTTCTGCGCCTCTTTCGCATCCCATGCAATGTCAAATCCATAAAAAGCTTCCAGCTCTGCAAGCATCTCCTCCATACCATCCCTTACATCCACAAGGTTGATTTCCACTTCCACAAGCACCATCTCACCTGCTATCTGTGTCAGATAATACGTACAGTATACCGGCATAAAAGAATCCGTCCACTTGTCATAATAACAGTACTTTGCCACGCCTTTTACGCCGCTTTCCGTTGTTGCAATCTCTGACAGCTCCAGATCATATACGGCAATGTTAAAAAACACATCATATTCCGCTTCTATATAGTACTGTAAAGCCTCTTTCAGCGTACCGGCATCGTCATCCCCCAATAAATAGGGCGAAAGCGCCACTTTCAAATCCATGCCTCTGCTGTCGGCATAACCAATGTTTTGGTTTACGCTGGTATATTCACCGGAAGGGAGAAATATCTTCAGTTTTTTTTCCTGTGTCTGTTCCCCGTATTCATCCGGCTTCAGAATCAGGGTTTCACACTGCAGATAGGCAAAACCATCATACGCTTCATCAAAATCGTCCCCCAGCTTAACGTCTGAAACAGGTTGTTTTTCTTCTTTTTCTTCTTTTTCTTCTCCTTCTTCGGCTGTCCGGCCATTGCCGCCTTCCCGCTTGCCGTCACTTTTCGTTTCCTCTTTTTCCTGTTCATCTGCCGTCTCAGACTGTTTGGGCACATCATGAGCCTGAGGCTCCTTTCCACAGGCACCGGCAAAAAGCACTGCCATGAAAACGAAAAGCAATAAAACAAATTTATTTTTCAAGTCCTCTCCTTTCTCCCGCTCAAACGGCTTTTATATCTTATATAAGGAATACCCCCAAGCGGCAGAAAAAGTTGCAGAATTTTTCCTGTTTTGTAAGATATTTTAAAAAAGCACATACCGCGCACCGGCTCTTTCGCCAAATACGCAGTATGTGCTCTATTTTGTCAGGATAAACTTTATACCGTAAGGCTATTTTACGACTCTTACGCGGAATACACCGTCTATTGCGCTCAGCTTTTCCACGATGTCGGCTGTCGCCGGGCTCTCTACATCCAGCATAGTATAGGCAACCTCGCCTCTGGACTTATTCATCATATCGCTGATATTGATACCGATTTCGCCAAAGCAGCCTGTAAACTTGGTAATCATGTTGGCAATATTTTTGTGGAAAATGGCGATTCTGCCGGCATTGGTGCAGACGCCCATATCGCAGTTCGGATAGTTTACACTATTTTTGATAGTGCCGTTTTCCAGATACTCCATCATTTCCTTTACTGCCATAGCTGCACAGTTGTCCTCAGATTCTTCCGTCGAAGCGCCAAGATGCGGAATCACGATACAGCCCCTTTTGCCTGCTGTCACCGGATTCGGAAAATCTGTTACATACTTGCGCACTTTTCCGGTCTCCAAAGCTTCCAGAACATCTTTTTCATTGACAAGCAAATCTCTTGCAAAATTTAAGATAACCACGTCATCCTTCATCATGTCGATTGCCGCCTTGTCAATCATACCTTTTGTGGAATCTAAAAGCGGCACATGGATGGTAATATAGTCACAAGACTTGTAAATATCCTCCACATTGATTACATGCTTGACATCCCTGCTCAAATTCCATGCGGCATCTACGGACAAATACGGGTCATAACCATACACTTCCATACCAAAATGCCTTGCAGCATTGGCAACTTTGACGCCGATTGCGCCAAGCCCGATAATACCCAGCTTTTTGCCGTTAAGCTCCGTGCCTGCAAAGTTCTTTTTTTCTTTCTCCGCGGTTTTGGCAATATTTTCATCGGAAGCATTTTCCTTCACCCACTCGATACCGCCTGTCACATCTCTTGCCGCAAGCAGCATGCCGGCTATCACCAGTTCCTTCACGCCGTTAGCATTTGCGCCGGGCGTATTAAATACCACGATTCCCTTTTCCGCGCAGCGCTCCAACGGTATATTGTTGACGCCTGCTCCGGCTCTTGCCACCGCCAGGAGGCTGTCGGGAAGCTCCACCTCATGCATGGACGCGCTTCTAACCAGCACCCCCTGCGCTTCTGCCATATTGTCGGTTTTCTGATACTCCTCCGTAAATTTTGATAATCCAACCTGTGAAATCGGATTCATGCAATAATATTGAAACATTTGATGCCCCTTTCCTGCTGCCGCAGATTTTTCTTACGCTTCCGTATGATTTTGTTCAAATTCCTTCATAAATGCAACCAGCTTCTCAACGCCCTCTATCGGCATTGCATTGTAGATGCTGGCGCGCATGCCGCCCACACTTCTATGACCTTTCAGGTTCACCAAACCTGCTGCTGCCGCTTCCTTTACAAACTCTGCATCCAGCTCTTCGCTTCCCGTCACAAAAGGCACATTCATGAGAGAACGGTCTTCCTTCCTGACGGTTCCCTTGAAAAGACTGCTCTCGTCCAGATAATCATAGAGAATTTTCGCCTTCTTTTCATTGTATTCCTTCATCGCTTCAAGTCCGCCCTGCTTTTTCAGCCACTTGAATACCTTACCGCAGATATAGATGCCGTATGCCGGCGGCGTATTGTATAAGGACTCGTTATCCGCATGAATTTTATACCGGAACATGGTAGGCGTACCTGCAAGTACATCCTCCGTAATCAAATCCTCTCTGATAATCACAATCACCACGCCTGCAGGTCCGATATTCTTCTGCACGCCTCCATAAATAAGACCGTATTTGCTCACGGCCACCGGCTCTGACAAAAAGCAGGAAGAAACATCCGCTACCAAAGTCTTGCCCTTTGTATTGGGAAGCGTCTTAAACTTGGTGCCGTAAATCGTATTGTTTTCACAAATATAAACATAATCCGCATCTTCACTAATGGGAAGGTCCGAGCAGTCAGGTATGTAGGAAAACGTCTTATCCTCGCTGCTTGCAATCTTATTTGCCTTGCCGTAAATTGCCGCCTCCTGATACGCCTTTTTTGCCCACTGACCGGTTACTATATAGTCATCCACTTTGTTTTTCATCAGATTCATGGGAATCATGGCAAACTGAGAACTTGCGCCGCCCTGTAAAAAGAGCACCTTATAGTTGTCGGGAATCTGCATAAGCTCCCGCAAATCAGCTTCTGCTTCTTTGATAATCTTATCGTAGACCTTAGAGCGGTGGCTCATCTCCATAACGGACATGCCGCTTCCCTGATAGTCAAGCATTTCCGCTGCCGCTTCCTGCAATACCTCTTCAGGCAGCACCGCCGGACCTGCTGAAAAATTATAAACTCGCACGTTTATACCTCCTCATAATCGTATGCGCCCATTTTCTACATGCTTCGGGCATTTCTATTTATTTTAGACTCTGATTTCGCTTTAGTCAACTGCATTGTTAAATTTTTTTCAACCATGTACTAAAGTACTATATTTCAATATTACAGCACGCTATCAATAAAACATGACAACCGGCACTCCGATTTCCAGCATATCGAACAGCGTCGCCATCACAGAAGGCGGCACATTGATGCAGCCGTGAGAACCGTTCGTCTTATAAATTTCTCCGCCAAAACTCCCTCTCCAGGAAGCATCGTGAATCCCGATGCCGCGGTTAACCGGCGCCCAATATTTTACAAAGGATTCATAATCCGGCCCTCTTAAAATGCGGTCTCTCTGCATGGCATAAACATAGTTGACGCCGGAAGGCGTTTTATGCCCGCCCCTCACATTTCCGGTGACAACGTCTGTTTCCAGAAGAAGCTCTCCCTCCTCATAATAATAAAGCTTCTGCTCCGTCATGTCGACCTCCACATAGGTATCGCCGATGTCGTCCCTGCCCCGTATGCGCGCTTCCTCTTCATACGCCGGAATATGCACCTCGTCCGCATGTTCCATAAGCGCCTGCGTTAAATACGCAATTTCCGCATCTCTGTCAATTTTATTGCCATAAGTGCCGCCTTCCACCGTTATGATATCCCCTCTGGTGGACTGGAAAGATCTCGCGCTCCCCAAAGTATCATATTCCTGACAAAGCGAATCTATGAAAGAAGCCACCGCTTCTTCGTCTATCACGAGCCTTCCGGTCTCATCCAACAGAAATCCGCCCGCCTCATCCAAAGCAATAAATTCACTGACAATCTCCGGCGTCAGGGATATTGTTGCGTCCCCCATATCATACTGGATACGGCAGCTTTGAAATGCCTCCACCTGTTCCCACAAGGAAAGCGTCTTATACATCTCTTCCGTATAGGGCAAATCTTCGTAACAGCCCGATATATCCACAAAAGTCTTTCCTTCTAAAAGCGCGGCGGCCACCGTGTCATAAACCAAATCAAAGTTCAAAACATGCTCTCTGCCGTTAAAAAGCACATAGCCCGCCGTCTTTCGGATTTCCACAATTTCACCCGCCGGTTCTTTTGCCGGTGCAAGCTTATCCGCAAGCGCATTTTTAAGCAGCTCCTCCTCAAAAGACACCTGCGGCGCAAGTGAAGTCTGTCCGCTTCCAAAAAGCGCGGTAATCCAAAGGAAAGGATTCTGCCCGCCCTTCAGTTTTCTTAATTGACCGGTGTAGTCTATGCTGACCGCAAGGTCTGCATAAGAAATTTCAAACTGTACTTCTTCACCGTCCTGCACCCATATACTGTTGTGCGGATATATACTCTTTAATTCTTCATTTACCTCTTCTGTCGTTTTCCCCGTACAGTATATACCGTTAATAAAGGTTCCCGGGGCAAACCGCCCCCGATAACAGAACCCAATCCCGATATACAAGACAATCCCCAGACAAATCCCTGCCAGTACGAAAAAACGCACAATGGTCTTTATCTTTTTCCTCATAAGTCCTTATACCGCTTTTGCTTTTTGCCTTCTTAAGCCTTCTGCAAATCGTCCTCGTCAAATGCTTCACTAATAGGCGCTCCTGCCGGCACCATAGGAAACACCTTGTCATCCTCGGGAATCACACATTCAATCACTACCGGAGCCTGCATTGTAATTGCTTTTTCCAGCGCCGGCGCAAATTCCTCTTTCTTTGTTACCCGCATCGCCGTACAGCCAAGTCCCTCCGATACCTTGCAGAAATCCACCTTATCATTTAAGACAGTCTGTGAATACCGGTGGTCGTAAAACAGTGTCTGCCACTGACGAACCATACCAAGCACATGGTTGTTGATAATAACCTGTATAATCGGGATATTGTACCGGCTTGCCGTCGCAAGCTCGTTCATATTCATGCGGAAGCAGCCGTCCCCCGCAATGTTGATGCAGATTTTATCCGGCTGTCCTACCTTAGCGCCGATACATGCGCCAAGCCCGTAGCCCATGGTGCCGAGCCCGCCGGAAGAAAGGAAGGTACGCGGCTTCGTATACTTGTAATACTGCGCTGCCCACATCTGATGCTGTCCGACATCCGTGCTGATAACCGCCTCCCCCTTTGTCACCCTGTCAATTTCCTCAATGACAAACGGACAAGAGAGCTGTTCCGTATTGTATTTCAACGGATACTTTTCCTGCAATTTTGCAATATGCGCCATCCACTCCGTATGCTCTTTCTTTGCAAGCCTTACGTTCAGCTCTTGCAGTACACTTTTTAAGTCGCCCGTCACGCTGGCATATGCCGGAATATTTTTGCCAATCTCTGCTGCATCAATATCGATGTGAAGCACCTTTGCATTCCCCGCAAAGGTTTTGGGATTGCCGATAACGCGGTCAGAAAACCGTGCGCCAAGCGCAATCAGCAAATCACATTCGCTGACGCCAAAATTGGAAGTTTTGGTTCCGTGCATTCCAATCATGCCCGTATACCGGCTGCTATGCCCGTCAAAAGCGCCCTTTCCCATCAAAGTGTCACAGACCGGTGCGTCTATCTTTTCCGCAAACTCCGCCACTTCTTCTGCCGCCTCTGAAATGATGGCGCCGCCGCCCAGATAAATAAAGGGTTTCTCGGCTTTTTCAATCAAGGAAACAGCTTCCTCCAAATCGCTTTCCGTATACCGTTTCACCTTTTGAGCCTCTTTTGGAGAAACCGGCGTATACTCGCAGGTATTGGCGGTCACATCCTTTGTAATATCTACCAGTACCGGACCGGGACGCCCGCTCTTTGCTATCTGAAACGCCTTTCTGATGGTATCTGCCAGAATATTGACGTCTTTTACAATATATCCATGCTTGGTAATCGGCATAGTCACACCGGCAATATCCACCTCCTGAAAGGTATCCTTGCCGAGAAGCGGCAGATTGACATTTGCCGTAATCGCCACCATGGGAACCGAATCCATATAAGCCGTCGCAATCCCTGTCACCAGATTGGTTGCCCCCGGACCGCTGGTCGCCATACAGACTCCCACCTTCCCCGTCGCCCTTGCATATCCGTCCGCCGCATGGGAAGCGCCCTGTTCATGGGAAGTCAGCACATGACGGATTTCACTGCTGTGTTTATAAAGTGCGTCATAAATATTTAAAATCGTACCGCCCGGGTATCCGAATACAGTGTCCACACCCTGTTCTTTCAGACATTCGATTACAATTTCCGCGCCTGTCAGCCGCATGATTTTATCCTCCTTGTTTTCCTCTTATATGCCGATACTTACACCGGAGCGGCATCCAAAATGCCGCTCTGCATCTGCCTCACTTTTTACCGGGTATCTCCAGTATCGCGCCACGGTTTCCACTGGTAACCAGCTCACGGTAGCGTGCCAGATAACCGGTGGTAATCTTCGGCTCTCTTGGCTGCCATGCGGCGCGCCTTCTTTCCAGTTCTTCATCGGAAATTTTTATATTCAGCGTGTTTTCCGGAATATTGATGCTGATGATATCCCCCTCATTGACAAGGGCAATCGGACCACCCACCGCCGCTTCCGGCGAAACATGCCCGATGGACGCGCCTCTGGAAGCGCCGGAAAAACGTCCGTCCGTAATCAGCGCCACACTGGAGCCAAGTCCCATGCCTGCAATGGCAGAGGTGGGATTCAGCATTTCCCTCATACCGGGACCCCCTTTAGGTCCCTCATAGCGGATAACCACAACGTCACCTGCCACAATCCTGCCGCCTTTAATCGCGTCAATGGCATCTTCCTCACAATCAAATACCCTCGCCGGTCCCTCATGCACCATCATTTCAGGCACAACGGCAGAACGCTTTACCACGCCGGAGTCCGGCGCCAAATTTCCCTTGAGTACTGCGATGCCGCCCGTCGCCGAATACGGATTCTCCACCGGTCTGATAACGGTTTCGTCCCTATTTAAGGCAGGCGCAATATTTTCGCCCACGGTTTTGCCGGTGACGGTAATCAAATCCAGCTTTAAAAGATTTAACTTGGTAAGCTCCTTCATCACGGCATACACGCCGCCCGCCTCGTTCAAATCCTCCATATAGGTAGGACCTGCCGGTGCAAGATGGCAGAGATTCGGCGTTTTTGCGGATAGCTCATTTGCAATATCCAGATTTAAGTCAACCCCCGCTTCATGAGCGATTGCCGGCAAATGCAGCATGGTATTGGTGGAACAGCCCAGCGCCATATCCACAGTAAGGGCATTCATAAAGGCGTCCTTCGTCATAATATCGCGGGGTTTGATATCCTTCTCCACCAACTCCATAATCTTCATGCCTGCCTGCTTCGCAAGGCGGATTCTCTCAGAGTAAACGGCAGGAATCGTACCGTTGCCGCGAAGTCCCATGCCGATTGCCTCAGTCAGACAGTTCATGGAATTTGCCGTATACATACCGGAACAGGAGCCGCAGGTAGGACACACCTTCTCTTCATATTCACAGAGCTCTTCCATCGTCATGGTGCCTGCCGCCACGCTTCCCACCGCTTCAAACATAGCCGAAAGGCTCTTCTTTTCACCCTTTACCCTGCCGGCAAGCATGGGGCCGCCCGACACGAAAATGGTAGGAATATTAAGTCTCGCTGCCGCCATCAAAAGTCCCGGCACATTTTTATCGCAGTTTGGGATGCATACCAGTCCGTCAAAGCCATGCGCAACAGCCATGCACTCCGTGCTGTCCGCAATCAAATCCCTTGTCACAAGAGAATACTTCATGCCGATATGCCCCATGGCAATCCCATCACAAACTGCAATCGCCGGAAACATAACCGGTGTACCGCCCGCCATTGCCACGCCCATTTTTACGGCATCTGCAATTTTATCCAAATTCATATGCCCGGGTACAATCTCATTATAAGAACTTACAATGCCGATAAGCGGCCTTCTTCTCTCCTCCTCGGTATAACCGAGCGCATTAAATAAACTTCTATGGGGCGCCTGTCCGGTGCCCGTCTTTACGGAATCACTTCTCATATCTGCTCCTATCTGCGCATTTCGGTACAGGTGCGTTCCCGTATCCGGCGCAATGATTTTATTTTTATATCCGCTCTGCAATCAGGCTTCCCATCTCAGAACAGCTCACCTGCTTACAGCCTTCGGACATAATGTCCCCCGTGCGGTACCCTTCTGCAAGAACCTGCTTTACCGCCGCTTCCATAGCGCCTGCCGCTTCATCCAAGTCAAAGCTAAACCGCAGCATCATGGCAGCGCTTAAAATCGTTGCGATAGGGTTTGCAATGTTCTTTCCCGCAATATCCGGCGCAGAGCCGTGACTCGGCTCGTACAGTCCAAATTTGGTATCGTTTAAAGAAGCAGAAGCCAGCATACCGATAGAACCGGTTACCATGCTCGCCTCATCGGAAAGAATATCCCCAAACATATTCTCCGTGAGAATCACGTCAAATTGTGCAGGATTCTTGACAAGCTGCATAGCGCAGTTGTCCACAAGCATATGCTCCAGCGTCACCTCCGGATAGTGCTCTGCAACCTCTTCCACAACCTTTCTCCAAAGTCGAGAGGAATCCAGCACATTTGCTTTGTCCACACTTGTAACTTTGCGTTTTCTCTTTAGGGCAATTTCAAAGCCCTTAATGGCTATCCTGCGGATTTCATTTTCATCATAGGTCAGGGTATCCGTTGCTTTTCGAATGCCTCCCTCCACCACTGTGCTCCGCTCTCCAAAATACAGTCCGCCGGTCAGCTCACGCATAATCATAATGTCAAACCCCGCCGCACTGATTTCCTCTTTCAAAGGACAAGCCGCCGCAAGCTCCTTGTAGAGAAGCGCCGGTCTTAAATTGGCAAAAAGGTTCAACTCCTTGCGGATTTTCAAAAGTCCTGCCTCCGGTCTGTTTTGGGGAGGCAGCTTATACCATGGCGAAGTCGTCGTGTCTCCGCCGATGGAGCCCATCAAAACGGCATCAGCCGCTTTTGCCACGGCAACCGCCTCTTCTGTCAGCGGAACGCCGTGCACATCAATAGAAGCGCCCCCCATCAAAATATCCGTAAAATCCGGATAAAATCCATACTTCTCTCCGGCACGGTTTAAAACCTTCTTTGCTTCTGCTACAATCTCCGGACCGATTCCGTCTCCGGGAATACAGGTAATATTTAAGTTCATTATGTACTCCTCTTTTCTGATTTAAAGTAAAAAATTGCTTTTATAATCATAACCCAATAATGTGAAAAATTCAATAGGAAATCGTTGTGGGGCAGATGGGAGGGGTTTTTAGGGTATAGGACGCCTTCAGGGACGGGATAGCAGCCTGCGACAGGGATAAAAAAAGTACTGCGGGGGAATCCGCAGTACTTTTTTTGCTTTGTTTATGCTTCTCCGGGTTTTTCTACACGGCTGATGGCAGATTTCTCCATCGGGATACGGCAGTTTTTGTTGTTGCCGAACTCTACGATAACCGTGTCGTCGTTGATGTCGATGACAATACCGATAAATCCTGACGTTGTCAGTACACAATCTCCTGTCTCCAAAGATGACAGCATGGCTGCCAGTTTCTTTCTTTCCTTTTTCTGCGGTCTGATAAGTATAAACCACATTACGGCAACCATTAATACCAAATATACCACCGTCAGCATAAATGAACCGCCCATTGCAGCCGCATCGTTTCCTGCTGCTCCCGCTGCCGCTCCTGTTTCCGCAAGTAAAATACCCATGTTCTGCCCTCCTGTAACTTGTCCAACTGTTTGTGGACACCTATTGCATATCATACACAACTTCCCGCCATAGGGCAAGCATTTTATAAATTTTTAATTTCCCATCAGCCCTATCGGGATAAAGCCAAAAACCATACCCATCAAAAAAGACAAAAGCAGTATTGCAGACCGTTTGCACCTTTTTATTCATGCAGCATACCTTCCAGCTTCTGCTTCTTGTAGGCGGCAAATTCTCCCTGTTCAAGTGCATCCCTGATTTCTTCCATCATGGTATTGTAAAAATAGAGATTATGCAGCACACAAAGACGCATACCCAGCATTTCTTTCGCTTTGAGCAGATGGCGGATATATGCCCTTGAATATCTTTTGCAGGCAGGACAGCCGCATCCCTCTTCTATCGGACGCAGGTCCAGCTCATATTTGGCGTTAAATAAATTAATTTTTCCCTGATTGGTATACAAATGCCCATGCCTGCCGTTTCTGGTAGGGTATACGCAGTCAAAGAAGTCCACGCCCCGCTCCACGCTCTCCAATATATTGGCAGGCGTTCCCACTCCCATCAAATACACCGGCTTGTTCTTTGGCAGAAAAGGAATGGTCTCCTCTAAAATATGATACATCTCCTCGTGCGTCTCTCCCACGGCAAGCCCGCCGACTGCGTATCCGTCCAGCTCCATCTCAGATATGATTTTGGCATGTTCCACACGAATGTCAGGATAAACCGCACCCTGATTAATCGCAAAAAGAAGCTGGCTTTTATTGATAGTATCCGCCATGCCGTTCAGCCTCTGCATCTCCTTTTTACAGCGCGCAAGCCATCTTGTAGTGCGTTCCACGGAATTTTTTACATAAGTTCTGTCTGCTCTTGCGCTTGGACACTCGTCAAAAGCCATCGCGATGGTGGACGCCAGATTGGACTGTATCTGCATGCTTTCCTCCGGCCCCATGAAAATTTTCCTTCCGTCTATGTGGGAATTGAAATAAACGCCCTCTTCTTTTATCTTGCGCAGCCCTGCAAGGGAAAAAACCTGAAATCCTCCCGAATCCGTGAGAATCGGCCTGTCCCAGGACATAAACCTGTGAAGGCCGCCAAGCTGCTTTATCACTTTGTCACCGGGTCTGACATGCAGGTGATAGGTATTGGATAGCTCCACCTGCGTGCGAATCCCTTCCAAATCCTCTGTAGAAACCGCTCCCTTTATCGCCGCAGCCGTTCCCACGTTCATGAAAACCGGCGTATGAATCACGCCATGCACAGTATGGAATTCACCCCTTCTGGCTCTTCCTTCCTGCTTTAACACTTGAAACATATTTTATAAGTCCTCCCAGAACTCTTCCAAGGTAATTTCTTTTTCCGTAATGACTGTCGCCGCTTCCACTCCTACATACCTAAAATGCCACGGCTCATATCCGATTCCCGTGATGTATTCCTTTCCTTCCGGATAGCGCAGGATAAAGCCATACTCGTAACTGTGCGCCGCAAGCCACCTTCCTGCTTCCGTGTCCGCAAAACCGGTATCCAGCCTCATATAACTGCTGCTGTAAAAATCAATTGCAAGCCCGATTCTATGCTCGCTGGCATTGGGAGAAGTCACTGACATAGAAGCCGTCTTGTATGCATCCATATAAGACATGCCTGCATTCATATAACGGGTAATTTTTCTCTCAAACAGATAGGTCTGCCGGTTGTAATCCCTGTAAGGGGAGCAGACTACCAAATCCACGCCGTCAGCCCTCGCCGCCTGCATCATGGCAAGCAGCTCTTCCAGTATTCTCTCATCGCACTGCATACTGCCGGTTATTGTTCCCAGAGGAAATGTATAATCCTCCGGTATGGAATGCTGCTTATTAACCAGAATCAGACGCCAGTCTGCGGAATCAAATTCATAATCGCTGTAATCGGAATCTTCCGCATTCTCCACTTCATTTTCTGTCGTTTCCACTAGATTTCTGTAATCGCTGTTGCTTTCCAAAATTTCATCCAGTGTATATGTATCAAGCTCCACCTCCGACAAAAGCGCCACATCGTCATAGGTTTCCATATCATCCGTTTCAATCTCAATGATGGCAACCTCAGCCTCATTGACCTCCTGCTCCGCCGCAAGCTGTGCACCGTCCGGCGACAGTGCCGTCCCTCCCTGTCCCGCAAGGCTTTCCGGTGCTGCAAAACTGCTGCTTACCACCATAAAAAGCATCAGCAAAACAGCACAGGAATACCGCTTGCCATTCGCTGCAAGCCTTAGTCCTGTGTAATAAACCAGAAGAACCGCCGTCATATATATGGTTACGGGGAATTTCAGCCATTTATGCTTTTTTACTTTTGCGCCACAGCGGGCTATGAATTTTTCCCGAAATGTCTTCTTCATGATTCATCCTATCAGTAAAAGTCTATACGAAATTATAATATCACACTTTTTTGCGCATTGCATTACTTTTTTACAAAAATTCAAAATTTTTTTGATTTTTTTGTTTTTTTAGTATTGCAACAGCCACTTCTTTTATTGTATGATTGAAAAACGAAGAAATTACAATGTTTCCGGCTGCGGAAATTGTGTAGACATTTTAAAAAAGGACGGAAAAAGAAAATGGGAGGTTCATCCTACGGCACTATTTTTAAAATTACAACATGGGGCGAATCCCACGGCAAGGCACTTGGTGTGGTGGTGGACGGCTGTCCTGCAGGACTTGCGCTCTCCGAGGCGGATATCCAGCCCTATCTGGACCGCAGAAAACCCGGGCAGAGCCGCATCTCCACGCCTCGCAGAGAGGACGACGAGGTGGAAATCCTTTCCGGCGTATTTGAAGGACTCACCACAGGAACCCCCATCTCCCTTATTGTAAAAAACACTTCACAGCGCTCTGCCGACTACGGCGAAATTGCTTCCTATTACCGCCCCGGACATGCCGATTACACCTTTGATGCCAAATATGGCTTTCGGGACTATAGGGGCGGCGGACGCTCTTCCGGCCGCGAGACTATCGGACGCGTGGCTGCCGGCGCCATTGCTGCAAAGCTTCTAAGTCTCCTTGGCATCCGCGTTACTGCCTATACCCGCTCTATCGGCCCTATCATGGCAGACTTGTCTGCCTTTGACAGAGAAGCCATCCTGCGCACTCCCACCGCCATGCCGGATTATCACGCATCCCTTCGCGCGGAAAGCTATCTGCGGGATACCATGGAAGCACTCGACTCCGCAGGCGGCGTTATGGAATGTCTGGTAGAAGGAATGCCCGCCGGTATCGGCGAGCCGGTATTTGACAAGCTCGACGCCTGCTTAAGCAAAGCCGTTATGTCCATCGGCGCCGTCAAAGCAGTGGAAATCGGAGACGGTATCAAAGTTTCCGAAGCAAAAGGCAGCGATAACAACGACGCATTTTACATGGATGGCTCTAAAGTCTCCAAAAGAACCAACCACGCCGGCGGCATTTTGGGCGGCATCAGCGACGGTTCCCCTATCTTAGTGCGCGCCCACGTAAAACCCACTCCTTCCATTTTCAGAACGCAGGAAACCGTGAATAAAAATAACCGGGACATTTCCGTCCAAATCAAAGGACGTCATGACCCGGTCATCGTTCCAAGAGCCGTCGTTGTCATGGAAGCCATGGTAGCTCTTACCATAGCCGACGCGCTGCTTCTCAATATGAGTGCACAAACTGAACATATGATTCAATTTTACCACAGGCCTCTTTTATAAAGAGGCCTGCTTTTAAAGCAATGAAGCCGTGCTTATTGCTTTTGTACGGCAGCCGCCACGGATTTTCTATACACAATGGAACAGTCTATCGTCACAACCCTCGCCCCTGCATCGGGCGTTTCCATTCTCCTCTTCATCAGGCTCACCGCCTGCTCTGCCATAAACTTACGTTTTACGTGTACCGACGTAATCGGCGGCTCCGATATTTCGGCGTACAGTACATCATCAAACCCAACCACACTGATATCCTCCGGCACCTTAAGCCCCATTTGTTTTAGTTGTCTAATCAAAAGATACGCCGCGTGGTCGTTGTTGCAGACAAAAGCAGTCGGAAGTGCATCCGGCAATGCAAATTCCTGCAAAATCCCTCTCTCGCTCCTGTCATCTATCCGGTTTTTGGGGTCAATTTCCAGATTTTCCTCCAAGAGCGCCTTACAGTAACCCATATATCTGTCGTTGACGCTGTTTGTATAGTTTTTGTTTCCCAGAAAACAGATTTTTTTATGCCCCTGCTCAATCAAATGACTTGTCAGTTCATAGCTCGTCTGGTAGCTGTTAGAAATGACGGAGTCCGCCTCTATCCCCCTGTAATAAAAGTCAAGGCACACCACCGGAATCCTGCGCTCCACAATACTAGCCACAAATTTTTTGGAAAACTGCCCCAAAAGCATAATGGCGTCATTCTCCAGCACCATAGGGTTTAAATACAGATTTCTCTCATCCTCCCTGTTTACATAAATCATGGAAAACTTCATGCTGCTGCGCCATTCCTGCTCTGTCAGCCGCTTATACAATTCATTATAAAATTTTTCGTTCGGTTCAAAATAAACCTCTGAAAAAAGCACTGCAATCCGGTATTTCACCCGCTTCCTGTACTCATATCCCATCTCGTCCGCTTTTTTAAAAACCGCCTGTTTCGTCTCCTCCGGAATATCCTCACTATCATGAAAGCATTTGGATACCGTCATTTTGGAAAAGCCCAGTTCTCTTGCTATATCCTGCATGGATACTTTTTTCATTCCTACACCCCCTGTATCTTAAAACACTTGCGCATCTTTGTCCGCAGTCTGCGGTTCTCCCTAAACCAAATGTTCTACCAGTCCTATGATACGCCCGCTCTCATTTTTGATTACAAGCAAAATTCCTTTTTCCTTCTCTGCTTTTTCCATTTCCCGTTCTTTTCGGGAAATTCCCCGTTCTTTTTGAAAAATTTCCCATCCCTTCAGGGAAAAATCCATTGTCACGGCAATCCGTTCCTGTCCGCAGCTCCGCTCATAATAAAACCTGTGCCCGGAAAGCGTTATTTCTCCGTATTCCCCCATACGCAGCGCTTTATATTCCCGCCGCAGCTTCAGCAGCTTCCCATACAGGCATCTCAAAGTGCAGTCCGAGTCGCATCCCAAAGGCTGTGCCTTAGGATACTCCCAATGCCGCCAATCAATCAGCGCCCTCGCATAGTCTCTGGCGCGTTCTTTCGCATAGAGGAAAGCCTCCTCCTCGCCGGCTCCTGCCGAAAGCATCTTTTCATAGGCATACCTGCCCTGTGCATCCTTTAAATCGCTGCTGTCCGCAAGGCGCACATCCGCAAGCGGCAGCTCCTCTCCCTGATACAAAAAGGGAACTCCTTTTGCCGTCAGCAAAAACAGCGCCAACAGCTCTGCCATTTCCATATTCTCCCCGCACAGTCTAGAAAAATGCCTTCGCATATCATGAGAACTGAAAAACAAAGTCGGATTAAGTCCTGCCTCCTCCATACAAAGCACCTGCTTTAGCAGATACGCCTCGTCCCACTTTTCCATGCTGCCAAGATTAAAGCAAAACGCCGTATCCAAAAGGGTTTCCCCTATATAGGACTGAATCGTCTGCAAGTCATCGTCACCGATTTCCCCTAAAAGAAAGGTATCGGGATAAGAATGCACATACGCCGACAGCGCGGCAATTTTTTCCCTGACGCCTTTCTGGTTCTTGTCGTAAACATGAACCTGCGCGCCGTCTTTTTCCGGATTATTTTGGAAAAAAGCTTCTTTGTCCGTCTTTAAAAAATTTATCACATCAAGCCTAAAACCGTCAACACCCTTCTCCAGCCAGAACCGGAGAATTTCCTTACATTCTCTTAAAATTTCGGGATTGCTCCAGTTTAGGCACGCCTGCTCCTTTGCAAAAGCATGATAATAATACATGCCCCGCCTTTCCTCATATTCCCATGCCCCGCCGTCAAAAAAGGATTCCCAGTTGTTTGGGATTTCCTTTCGCCAGATATAATAATCCCTGTACTTTTCCTGATTTTCACAGCTCTTTATAAACCATTCATGCTGCGTCGAGGTATGGTTCAGCACCATATCCACAATCACCCTGATGCCGGCTTCATGTGCGGCGCTAAGAAGTCTGTCAAAATCTGCCATCGTGCCATATCTTTCATCAACAGAAAAATAGTCGCTGACATCATAGCCGTTATCCACAAGCGGCGAAGTATAAAACGGGGTCAGCCAAATTGCACCGACCCCCATTTTCCCAAGATATTCTATTCTGCTTATCACCCCCGGCAAATCGCCTAAGCCGTCACCGTTGCCATCGCAGAAGGACGGCACATAAATTTCATAAAAGACTGTATTTTCAAACCACCTTAGATTCTTTTCCATGACGTCCGCCTTTTTCCGTATTTTCTCTGCGCTAAAAAGGATTCTCCACCGGTTTATACTGTACTTCACAATCGGATACTCCAACATACAGAAACAGCGTATTCCCTTCTCTGTAAAGCCCGCCGCTGAAAAGCACATCCACAAGATCTTCCCGCTTGCTCGCTCCTGCAAGAAATTCACGCCGCTCCGCCAGAATCACGGGCATGGTATGCTCTCCCGTCTCAGGGGTCAGCCGAAATGTCATCGGATAATAGTGCCTGACTCCTTCAGGTGCAAAGCACGCCACATGTCCCAAAACGCCGATTTCCCCATTATCCAGCAGATATGCCGCATTGACGCCGCCCCACTCGTCAGGTAGGAACAAATCCAAAAGCGGCGCATCCTCCATGACCTTTTCCGTCACCTCTGAAAGTCCGTTTACAATGGTAAACCCAATCTTGCCTCTGCCGCCCTTTTCTCCCTGCGGTCTGGTAAAAACGCCAATTCTTTTGTCAGAAAGCTCTATCAGACGCACATCCTTCATTCCTATGGGACCCTTTACCAGCGGACGCAGCGCAGTCAGCTTCTCTCCGCAGAAAAATGCAGTTCTCCACGCAACCCACTCGGGATTTTCAGGATGGGGAAAGACCTCCGTACCGCCTAGAATGTACTGTCCCTCCACCATTGTAATGCATGGGTCCTGTAAAGAAAAACGAGGCAATTCCTTTGCAGGCACATAAACATCCTTCTCGGTCTCTTCAAAAAAGACGGTCTCTGACACCTCGCTGTCCCGCGGCTCCACACGTGCGCAGATAAGCTTTCTTTCTTCGTACATAAAGGGCGCCGTCGGATTGTATACGTCATAGCCGTCCACTCCTTCAAATACCGGCTTTACCGCTTCCCTCTGCCCTGCATTTTCCCTGTGTTTTTTCAGTAAACTGTCAATACCCTGTACCATGCTTCCTCTCATTCCGCTGCGCCAGCAGCATTTTCGTTAATGTATCGTATCTGCAAACAATTTGTCCATTATCTCTCTTAATGCAATTCTTGCCCGACAGATTTTATCATCCGCCGCACCGTAATAAACCACTATATCTTCGCCCTCTAATATGCAGCCGCAAGTAAATACTACCTTACCAAAGAAGCCGTTCGTCTCGTAGTCCTTTTCCGGTTCAAAAATGGGAAGCTTCGCTTTTTTTATGATTTTATCCGGCTCCTGCAGCTTCGTCAGCATGGCGCCCAGACAATACCGGCTGTTTTTATCCGCCGCATGATAAATATGAAGCCAGCCGTCCTTTGTATAAATCGGCGGCGCCCCGCTTCCGATTCTGCCGTTCTCCCAGCCATCCTCAGAAACGCCGCACACATGGCGGTGATTTCCCCAATGGATTAAATCAGGCGAATCCGCTATCCAGATATCCGGCGTCCCGATTTCAAAAGGAACAGGACGGTGAAATGCCTGATAAGCGCCATTTATCTTTTGGGGAAAAACAACCACATCCTTATTTTCAGGCGGGAATGCCGTGCCCAGACGTTCATAATGCACAAAATCTTTTGTCAAAAGGATTGCCGGCATAGCGCCCAGCTCCGATACTGCCGTATAGGTAATACAGTAGGTTTTATCCTCCTCCAGATACACGATACGGGGGTCCTCCATCCCCCAGCGCTCATACCGCCCGCTCCACCGGACTGCCGGTTCTTCATCGATTGTAAAATGAATACCGTCGCCGCTTCTTGCAAGCCGCAGATGGGAAATGGAAGTCAGATATTTGATTTTTGCAATACCCGAAGGTGTCCTCTTAAAAATCATGCGGGAATCGGAAAAGTCATATTTTTCCGCCTCCGCCATATCCATAATTACCGTCTTTAATCTGTCCTCCCGTTCATCATAGACAGGAATACGGCGTTCTCCTTCTTTTTCCTCCCTGCAGGATTCCGCTACCCTGCAGAGCAGCAAATACTGTTCTTTATATTTAACGGCACCGCAGTTAAATACGCCGTCAACCTTCAGCCAGTCATGGGAAGGCTTTACGTCTTTCGCTTCCATAATCGGATATTCCGGTTCTCTTACCATGATTGCTCCCATCTGCGCACTTATGCACGCCTATCAATTTCGTTTGCTTTTTTGTTGTCACTCAAACCGCAGTCTGATATCTGTTTTGTCGTATGTGCCATCCTGCATATAGACTTCCAGCAAAACGGTTTTGCTGCCGCTTCCATAATCCTTTGTCTGAAAGGACACCTTACTGCCGCCTGCAAACTCTGTGGAAACGCCGCCTATGGTGAGTACTATCCTGTCCACTTCTGCCTCCGGATTGGTAGACACACAGTCTATATCCAGCTTCACCGTGCCGCTTACCGTATCGTTATGGGAAAGCCCGTTGATATAGAGAGTCGTCGTATCGCAGGCAATCTGCTTTCCGTCCACAAAATAGCCGGTGCCGTCATGCGCCACCTGACTTCCTGCGGGAAGCTCTATTATCACCACGGCTTCCCCTGCGGAAAGTGTCAGTTTCACCGATTCGGAAACACCACTTGCAATCACTTCTTTTTTTACGCTGTCAAACAAGTCAAAGCTTCCCTCCGGCAGTATATAAGTAACCGTTTTCTCCTTGTCATGGGGATTAAACAACAGATATGCGGCATATGCCTCCTGTTCACAAACCTGCGCATTGCAGTTGATTCTCAGGATACCGTCAACATCCGTACGCCTCACAACTGCCCCCATCATACCCATGTGGGCGCCGCTGTAAAGTGAAAAATCCGTATCCGCCCACCCGTAAACGGTGGGGTCTCCGCCAAACCACGGTGTTTTGCTGTTCTGGCTCTTGCGGATTCCTTCATAGGGAATGCAATACCCCCATGTATTTATCTGTTCCAGAAGCGCTTCGTCAAGCGCCGCGGACTGGTTTTCCAAATTGGTGGTATCCGCAAAGAAATACCTGCTGTTGGACGCAGCCTGCAAATACCATGTGCCCAGCGCCTGCGCGTAACGGGTATCATATTTTGCAAGAGAAGACATGGCATAAGCCGCTGCAAACGTATTCATGGCAAAAGCATAACCGCCGCCATCGGTGGTACTACCCATCAGCCCGTTCATGCTGTAGTCTCCCCACTCTCCCGCTATCGAGCCCCAGCCGCCTCTCGGTATGGAACCACCGTTCATCACGTCGTCAAGAAAGCCTTCCACATCATATGCTGTCCCGTATTCCGCATTCAGTTTTGCCGCCAGTGCAGGCGCAAAATAAAGAAGCGCTTCGTAAAGGGAGCTCCCCTCGAACGTATTTACAAAATCCAGACAAGTCTTTGCCATCTCCAGATACTTTTCTTCTCCGGTAAGCGAATAGCCGTACCACATTAGCACTGCAATCCCTGCCGCAGAATCCGGCTCTTTCCAGATATCGTTCTGATAAGGCGCCATTTCCGCAAAGTCAAAGCCCGTATAGTTAAAGCCGTCGCCAGCCGCCATCACTTCTGCAGCCTTATACCAGCTTTCTATTGCAGAGAGCGTATCCTCCCTGATTTGTGCCTCATCCGGATAGCAGACAGACACCTGTGTATATAGTATCGTCGGATAAATCAAATACCACATGGAAGTGGTCTTGGACGAACCCGCCGGATTGTTCAATATTATGTTTTCTTCCTCAGAAAAATACGCATGCAGCATAGCCACATAATTCTTTCCATTCTGAGAAGACTTGTCAATTCCAAGAAGCGTTGCACTTAAAACAGAAGCGACCGTCGTCACTGCCTCCTCACTGCCGTCGGCGCCGACTCTTCCGTCACCCACATATGCCGCAAGTCCGAATGTGTCATAGGTTTCGTCCTGCCAGACAAAGGGTGCATAGACGCCGGAAAGCGTTTCGTCATAAACCAACCCGTCGTAGGCTTTCGCACGCTCCTCATAGTCAAACCATTCATAATCTTTGGGAAGTACAGAACCGTATCTGTCCACCCTGTCAATATTCTTTTGTCCTGCCATATAAGCTCCGCTGTTCTCTGCGCTGCTCCGGCCACATGCGGCCGGAGCAACCAGAGCAACGATTAGTAACGCTGCTAATTGTTTTTTCATAGTCACCACTTTTTATTTGGTATTTACAACAAGAATTTCGGATACGGATACAGTTCCTTCAGGACCGCCTGCAGGATAAATCCAGATTTTAACCTTGCACTGCTCGCCATAGATATCCTTAAAATCATCGCCAAGTGCCTCTGAGAGCTTAACACCTGCATACTTATTCCATTTCAAATTGTTGTCGTTGATGATATAAAGCCCCCACTCATGGTCTGCAATCGGATTCTCGGGAACCACCTTCATACCCCAGTTATAACCATCGGGATTTTCAAAGATCTGTGCCAGAATCATAGGCTCCTTTGCCAAATCAATCTCAAAGTAACCGGACTCCACGCCGCCCCAGCCGTCTGCTGCTGCCTTGATTGTCACATAACCGTCTGCATCGTTGGTGGACTCTACCGTTCCTGCACCGCTTCCCTCAGAAGGTGTCTGCATGGAACCCCATGACGCGATATCCTTATAGGTAAAGTTTTGCGCCACTTCCCAGCCGCCGCTTTTCTTTTTGTCACCGCATCCGGTGAGACACCCTGCAATCATAACTACTGCAAGACTTGCTGCTAATAATTTTTTCATCATAATGTTTTCCTCCACTTGTGATTGTGTGTTGTTTGATATATTTGCCTTATCCCTTCACGCCGCCCATTTTTACGCCTTCCATAAAATACTTCTGTGCGTAAAGAAGGAGTGCAATAACAGGGATTAATGCCATAAAGGATGCTGCCATCAGGGGACCCCAGAGGGTTTCTCCCGTCATGGAGCTGAACGAAGCCAGCGCAAGCTGTATCGTATATTTGGGTTGGGAGTCGATGTAAATCAACTGTCCCAAAAGGTCATTCCAAGTACCCATAAAGGACCAAAGGCTGATGGTGATAAGTGCAGGTTTTGCCAACGGCACAAATATCATGCGGAATACCTTCAGGTTCTTTGCGCCGTCTATCCACGCCGCTTCCTCATAGTCTCTCGGAACGGTTTCAAAGTACATCCTTAAAAAGAAGATAAAAGAGGCTGAGCCGCAAAACGCCGGCAGTATCAGCGGCACATAGCTGTCCGAAAATCCCAGTCCCGACCATACCATAAAGGTAGGAATCATGGTTACTTCATAGGGAAGCATCATCGTCGCCAGCATAATCATAAACAGGAAATTGCGCCCTTTAAAATGAAACCTTGCAAATCCAAACGCCACTAACGCCGATACAAAAACCTCGCCTAAAATCTTGGGTACTGCAATAATCAGCGTATTCAGCATACATTTAAAAATCGGTACTACTTCCAATGCCCTTGTATAATTGGCAATCGTTGCTTTTTTGGGAAACCACTTTATAGGCATGGAAAATATTTCATTTTCTACTTTAAAGCTGGTACTTACCATCCATACAAAGGGCAACAGCATAATGACTGCGCCAAAGATGGTTACCACATACCACATAACTGTTTTAAACCGCCTAAACCAGATTGCACTTGTCGTTGTTTTTTTCATCTTCGTTCCCTCTCCGTCCTGCGTCACTCACTGTATACCCAGTATTTCTTTGTCCAGTTTACAATAAAGGTCAGCAGCAGTATGATGACAAAGAGCACCCACGCCAGCGCCGTCGCATAGCCCATCCGGTAATGCCCAAACGCTTCCTCATACAGATACACCATATAAAAGTTTCCTTCTTTTCCTGCTCCGCCGAGTACATAAGCGTCTGTAAATTTCCGGAAGGCACCGATAATGCCCAAGACCAGATTGTAGAAAATAATCGGCGTCATCAGCGGAACCGTAATATATTTCACCCTCTGAAATACATTGGCACCATCAATCATTGCCGCCCCATACAAATCCTCCGGAATGTCCTTAAGCGCTGCCAGATAAGTCAAGAGACTGCCGCCGGCGCCCCATACCGCCATAATCAGGTAGGAAGGAAGCACCCAGTCAGGGTCGTAAAGCCAGTCCGGTCCCTGTATACCAAAAAAGGAAAGCACACCATTCAGCAAACCGTAGCTTGGGTCCAGAATCCATTTAAATACAATGGCAACCGCAACGCCGGAAACAATCGCCGGCATATAGTAAATCACCCTGAAAATGCCTGAGCCTTTACGGTTCTTTGATACCAGTACCGCCATCGTAAGCGAGGTTGCTATAATAAGCGGTACGGCAATCACGGCGTATCTGACCGTTACCCAGAGACTTCTGATAAATTCTTCCGAGGAAAACAGCATCTTATAGTTGTTTATCCCTATGAACGCCGCATTTCCCACAATATCCCAATCCGTCATACTGATATAGACTGCCGCTATCATAGGGAATGCCGTAAAGACAATCAAGCCTATCAGCCATGGCAGAATAAAGAAAAAACCTGCTTTTTCTCTTTTTTTCATACTTACCTCATTTCATTTCTGCGCTGCTTCTAAAACCCGCTTTGGCGGACTTATTATCCATCGTTTGGTACTTCTGACTTACTTCCTTTGGTTTATCAGATCCCTTGCATAGGCTGCTATCGTATCCATCTCCGCCTTATAGTCAAAGTTGCTGTCACTCAGAAGCTGTACATAAAGGTTATACCAAAGCTTATCGTTGATATCCGACCATTCCGGAATATAATTT
>ERZ779622.494-NODE-494-length-23125-cov-6.007586_pt1 | contig 23125 bp, 31 predicted proteins | sample MGYA00514188_ERZ779622 | MGnify/ENA primary metagenome ERZ779622 (study PRJEB29562, sample SAMEA4376702) | mouse gut metagenome | isolation source: Cecum | study: EMG produced TPA metagenomics assembly of the A DSS colitis mouse model was used to assess the... | reverse complement strand
TTTAAAGATTGGCTTACGTGCATTAACAAGAGAACGCATGCTGTTCCTATATTCTTTAAATGTTATAAGATAGTACTCTCCTCTATCCTCCCATATGTATTCAAAACGGTCATATACATTAAAATGTGTCATATATTCCCTGCATAATCTTACAGGATATTTTGACAGATAATATAATTCCATATCTCCCCCTGAACATTTCGTCACGCTTTCTTACTTCTCTGATTTTTCAATTGTCAGCGTTGCAAAAACTATCCTTGTCATAATAATACCACATACGCTCTGCTCTGTCCCCACCAAAATATTGCACAGTTTTTTCTTCCGTCTTCTACGTAGCCGTGTAACAGCAAAAAACGCCGTATCCCGGTCAATGCCGGAAATACAGCGATTTTCTCTCAACAATTGTAAAAAGCACATCTCTATAAAGTTACTAATCACTCAGCAGGCACTGTCCATTTCAGACACGCCCCCTCTCAGACTGCCGCCCAGGCGCACCGCCACAGCCTCCCAGCCCTCCTTCGGGCGATACCTCAGCACACGATCCTCGATCCACAAATCAGCAACAGTATCAACTCCTGCGGCATAAACCTCCGCCATGTTCTCCGGGCATCCCTCCGGCAGAGGGATCTCAATGGCATCCGGCAACTCCCCGCCAAAGGTATGCAACGTCACGTAAGCTCCCTCTTCTTTTCCGACCCGGATCATCCCCTGCCAGCCCTTCGGATGGCGCACGCTCTTTATCTTCGGTCCGAAGCGGAAAGACATGCCGTTTTTAATAACAGGTGCTATTTTATGATAAAATGCGATCCCGTTGTCTATCGCCCTCCACTGCTCCGCGCTCAGCTCCGTCACATCCCCGGAGATACACATTCGCCCCAGAAACGTATTTACCACCGAGTAAACGATCCTCTTTACGGAATCCTCCTGTCTAATCACCGCCCAGATCTGGCTCTGCGCCGGATGGATCAGCCTGTGCAGGTTCGCCGCGATGATCGGGATCTCCGGACACTCATGGGCATCCGAAAAAGACGCCATGCTCATCCGCCCCATCAGCCCGGGCTCCAGCCTGTGCCCGCCGGAAGAACAGTTCTCCAGCACGATACCCGGAACTTCCCGTTTCACCTTCTCAATAAAATCCGCCGAGGATTCCATATTCTGCCGCAGCCCCTCGCCCAGGGATTCCGCCCCGTCGCAGCCCATGCCGATGGTCTCGTTATAATCGATCTTCATGTAACCGAAACCGTATTTCTGCAACGTCCCTATCACCTTCTTCGACAGGTACTCCTGCACCCAGGAATCCCGCATATCCCAGAACCGCCTGAAATAGCTGGTCAGCACCGCCCCGTCCTTTTGCAGCAGATGCTCCGTGTTCCGATAGGCTCTCGCCGCGCTGCCCACGGTCTCGATCTCAAACCAGAGCCCCGGCACCATCCCCGCGTCCCGGATCGCCTGCGTGGTTTTCTCAAGCCCCTCCGGGAACAGCGTCTTTGACACCTCGTAATCCCCCATGCCGATATCCCAGGGCACGCCGTCCTCCTTATACCAGCCACAGTCAATCACAAAATACTGAAAACCCTTTCCCCGGATGCGATCCAATATTTTCTTTATATTTTCATGGGACGGATTCCCCCAGGTCGTACAGTACTCATTAAACAGAACAGGCAGCTCCCGCTCCGACTCCGGCGCCCGCTCAAAGCCCTCCAACGCCGCCCTTGTCAGTCTTTCCGTAAAGACATCCAGAGAGTCCGTGTGCGCCGCGGAGACGATCGCCTCCGGCGTCTCAAACCGCTCTCCTGCCGCCAGCGTTTTCATCCAGTGCCCGAAATCCCGGTCCGCCAGCCCGCCGCTCAGGGCAAGCCCCTCATCTTTCCGGTACAGCTCCATCTGCCAGGACGCGTGGTGGGCGATCTGCGCCCCCCAGAACACATGGTGTTCCGCATCCTCCACCGCTGCAAACGGGAAAAACTTATTCACCGGCATGGACCCTGCCTGCCCGAACTTCTCACACCGCACCGCATGGGGTTCCCACGCCGGCTCCAGCTGCAGATCCTCTACCGGAATCCGCTCCATCCTCCCCTCCTGGCTCCACACGCTGCGGGCGCGGTACACAAAAAGCTGCTCGTGCCCGTCCCCCCTCTGGTAGGGCGAGAGATTCCCCAACGAAAAACTCTCAAACATCTCCATCGTCAGCGGACCATCCCCGATATTTTCCAACGCACAGGAAATCCTCACATACGGATCGCCCCGCCGCCAAGTGAGCCGGTGCACCGCCTCATACTTCCCCGGCGCCTCCATCACAGTCTCTATCGTCAGCCTGCCGTCCTCCTCGCTCTCTCGCTGCTCCCGAAACGCAAGCCGCCTCACGCTCTCCCCGTTCCGCATGGAATTTCCCATCGCGTACGCCTCATTGTAGATATCCCCGGTGAACTTCACCTGTATCAAAGAATCCACTATCTCCTTCTTCTCATAAAGCTCCTCAAGGGGCAGATCCGCCGGCAGAAGCAGTAACCCGACCTGCTTTCTCTCCCCGTCCGTCACATACCGCGCAACCATATCCCCCAGAGGGTAATCTCTCAAAATCTCTATACCGTACATACTTTCTTACCCTTTCACGGCTCCAACCGTCATACCCTTGATAAAATACTTCTGCAGACTGAGGAACAAAATCGCAATCGGCAGTACCGAGATCACGATCGCCGCCATCGCCGTCGTATAGTCGCTGCTCTGTGCCGAAAACAGCGACTGGATCGCCACCGTCAGCGTCTTTAACTGCTTCTTGCTCACATACAGGCTCGCCAGCAGATAATCATTCCAGATCTGGAAGGACTGCATAATGACAAGCGTCGCCATCGCCGGCTTTAACAGCGGCAGCACCACCGAAAAGTACGTCCGAAACACCGAACACCCGTCGATCCTCGCGGCCTCCTCCAACTCTAACGGCACCGTGGACATAAAACTGTTCATCAGGAAAACGCCAAAAGAGACCCCTGTCGCCACATACATAAAGATGATACCGTGCCTTGTGTTGGTCAGATTCAGCCTAAACCCGATCATATAGATCGGCAGAAACAGCGCCTGGTAGGGGATCAAAATTCCCACTATAAAATAGATATAGGCAAACTTAAAAAACTTTCTGCTGCACCGGGCGATCGCCCAGGCCGTCATCCCGCATAAAAGCGCCAGGATCAGCACGCTTGTCACCGTATAGAACAGCGTATTGACAAAGGTCGTCCCCAGATCCAGCTTCTTGAACGCCGCCGCGTAGTTGTCAAAATTCAGACTCTCCGGCAGCGCCAGCGGACTGCTCAGATAGAGCTCCCTCTTGCCCTTGAAGGAATAATTCAGGATGATGAACAGCGGCGCGATAAACAGAACCGCCGCCAGTGTCATAATGATCTGGACCGCAAGCGTCCCCTTCGTGTATGGCTGGGACGGCACAAACTCTTTCTCTTTTTTCTTTTTCCCAATACTCATCACACCTGTACCTCCTTCTTTTTCAATCCCTTCACCTGGACCATCGCCACCATGAGAAGCACCAGCACAAGCGTCACGGACATGGCGCAGCCGTAACCGTACTGTCTGCCATTGATCGCCGTCGTGTACGTCTGATAGATCACGGACGTGGAAGCTCTGCCCGGCCCGCCCTTCGTGGAGGAGACAAGCAGATCATAGACTTTCAACGAACCCGTCGTGATGCCCACCACGCAGATCGTGATCGCCGGCGCCAGCATCGGCAGAGTCACGTTGATAAACCGGCTCACCGGCCCCGCGCCGTCCACCTTCGCCGCCTCGTGGAGATCTCCCGGTACCGACTGAAGCCCCGCCAGATAGATGAGCATCCAGTACCCGATCCACTGCCAGTTGTTGGCGATCAAAAGCCCTCTGAGCACCGTTCTCTTTTCCCCGAAGAGCAGGAAATTGATATTGGTCCCCAGCGCCTCGTTGAGCGCCGGCAGCACATTGGAAAACATCTTTAACCACACGAAGCCTACCACCAGCGCGCTGATCAGACAGGGCACAAACAGCACCGTCCTGTAGACCTTCTGCGCCTTGATGCCGGAGTCGAGCGCCACCGCAAACAACAGCGCCACTACATTCTGAATGATCGTGTTCCAGATCGTAAAGCGCAGCGTAAACCACCAGGCGTTCCTGAACTCGGGATCTTTTATCAGATCGACATAATTCTGAAACGCTACAAAGGGTTTCTCCGCCGACATGCCGTCCCAGCTCGTAAACGAGTAGCGGACCGCCAGAACAAGCGGCACAATCAGTCCTATCGTAAAAATGACAAGTCCCGGAAGTACCATCAGAAAATACTGCCTGGACATCTTCTTCTCCATATAGCTTATCTTTTTTTTCTCTTTCATAAGCTTACATCTCTCTTTCCCCAGTCATAAACATGCTTCATGAAAAAGGGGAAAAGCCTCCGCCTCTCCCCTCTCATAGTATCGTTTAGTTCGCGGAACTTGCGTCCACTCTGCCGTCGGAAGCTTTCAGACAATCCTCAAAGGATTCGTCGCCCTGCAGCCATGCCGCGATGTCTTTCGCGTTCTCCTCCTGGAAACCGCCCCATACGAGCTGGTTGTTTCCGAGCGTCACGTCCACGATCATGCCGTCCGCCGCATATGCGTCGATATCAGCCTGGCTGGGATTTGTGAAAGTAGGAGTTACGTCTTTCAGCATGGAAGCTGTCTTTGTGTAGTCCAGGATCTCCACCGCCAGTTCCTTGTCGGATGTCAGCACATCCAGAACCTTGTTTACCGCATCCTGATGCTCTGTAGCCGCGCTTGTCATGATCGTGATATTCGGCTCGAAGATCAGTTTGGAATCGCCGGTCTGGTTCGGGAACGGGAAGATACCGAAGTCAAAGCTCTCATCGATATCCAGGAAGTTCTGGATCGACCAGGAACCGGAAACCTTCATCGCCGCCTCGCCGAGCACCATCTTCGCTCGCAGTCTGTCTGCTCCGTGGAGAATGTCTCAGGATAGGTGTTGTCGAAAATCAGCTTGTTGTATGTATAAGCTGTCTGCGCCGCTTCATCCTCCGAGAAGGACACTTCGCCTGCGCGGAACTTGTCGCCCCATGTGGGATCGTTGTTGAACACATCGTTCATCATGAACTGCATGGTCACATTGCCGATGGACCAGGTATCCACCATGTGGCTTGCGAAAGGCGTAATGCCCTTTGCGCTGCAGTCGTCGATGATCGCCTGTAAATCTTCCTGTGTCTTCGGCACTTCCCAGCCGTTCTCGGCGAACATCGTCTTGTTGTAGTAGACGCCCTGGTAAAGCGCGTTATATACAAGACCGTATGTCTTGCCGTCGATGGTCACGTTCTCTCTCGCCGCATCCAGCCCCTTGTCCAGATAAGACGCATCGATCTCGCCGAGGATTCCCTGCGGTGCGTAGGTCGCCACATCCTGCGCCTTGCCGATCATGATATCGGGCAGGCCGGACTGCATATACTGCTGCATCTTCGGCTGGAAGTCGTTGCCCCAGTCCACGCATTCCCATTCCAGAGTCACTTCGGGATACTTCTCCGCCAGCGCTTCATCGATCATATCCTCGATGCCCGCGTCCGTCGTAGACTGACCTGCCAATACAGTCAGCGTCACAGCTTCATCAGAAGAGCTCTCCGCAGCCGGCGCCTCCGCCTCTTCGTCACCGCTCTCCTCAGCGGGTGCCTCTGCCTCCGCCGCAGGCGCCTCCTCCGCCCCGCCGGAATTGCCGCAGCCTGCCAAAAGTCCTGCTGTCATACAGGTTGCAAGAAGTAAACTCAGTAAACTTTTCTTTTTCATTTTCCTTCCTCCATTTCGTTTTTACGACAGCCGCCTGGAACTGCCGCTTTTGATGATCTTATTATAATAAAAACAAGAGAGGCACAATTAGGAAAAATTTGAAAATTTCAGTTGGATTTTTCGAACCTGCTCCTGTACTCCCGGGGGCTCATCCCCGTGCTCTTGCGGAACACTCTGCTGAAATAAGTATAATCATCGTATCCCACCATAAAAGCAACCTCCGTCAGGTTTTTCTTCCCCTCCTGTATATACTGTTTCGCCTTCTCCATCCTCCTGTTTGTGATATACAGAACCGGGCTCTCCCCGATCTCCTGCCGGAATACCCTGGAGAAATAGGAGTGCTCCACATGGAACTGCTCCGCCAACGTCGTCAGAGTCAATTCCTCGTAAAAATGTCCGTCGATCCAGGCCGCCGCCTCCCGCACGATGGCCTTCATGGAATCGGTTGCCGCCTCCTTTTTCTCCGGGACAAGCATGCTGACCACTTCCCGCATCATGTCACACACACTTCGGATATCCAGACTTTCCACCGTCTTATCCAGAGATTCCGTCACGTTCTCTATATCGATCGCTTTCTCTCTGCTGCACTCTCTGGCGGCAAAATCCTGCAGCGCATTCATGATCTGCCGAACGGTCTGTTTCACTTCCAGATAACTCCACCCCTGCTTTTCGCAGTCCGCAAGCCCGCTCTCCTCCAAGATCACCCGGCAGACGCCGTCCCCGTCCCGGCCGCCAGATAAAAACTGATCTGCTTTTCCTTCTCCTCCTGAAAGTGAAGCCTCATCCGGCCCTCCTTCTCTCCGCCTTCCTCACAGAACAGTATCTCATCTTTTCTGCAAAATTTACGCTCCATCAAAATCCCCACATGGTCCTGCATGCGGACATCCATCACATAGCAGTAGTTTTTCAAGTGCACGATCTCCTTCGCCACCGTGGAGAAGGGCTCCTTCATGTTCAGGCTGTAGCGGAAGATATTGGACAGCGACTGACTGAGCATGCTGACTTCCGGACAGTTCCGCACCTCCGCTATACTGCTCATCGTGTCCAGCGTATTGTACAGAAAATGCGGGTTGATCTGCGCCTGCAGTGCCTTGTACTGTGCCTGCACCAGCAGAAGATTCGCCTGATTCTCCTTCTCCTTCAGTTCCTCCACCTGATCTAACATCACGTTGAAATTCCTGCCGAGCTCGCCGATCTCATCTCTTTTCGTCACATTGGCCCGCAGCTCCATCTCCCCGCCAGCGATCCGCTTGATCGTCTGCATCAGCATGTCGAGCGGTTTTGTGATCGTGCTGGAGACGATAAAAATCAGCGCCACCGACACGATCACCATCACCACGGCTATCGTCACAAGGTTCACGGACAGCGCCCGCTGGTTCTGCTGCAGAATGCTCTCCGGCATCAGCGAATGCGCCGTCAGGTTGTATTTTCTCTGCTCCGCCTGGAACAGTTCCTGGGTGGATTTACTCTCTATGGACGCCTGATTCCCCGACTGAATCTGCCCGGAGATCACCTGATAGATACCGTCGTCCACCTCCGAAAGACTGCCTCTCGAGACGATAGGCCTGTCCGAGTCGGACTGCAGCCAGATATACATTGTATTCTCCGTACAGTATTTCTCCAGAATATCCGTGAAGACCTTGCTGTCCACATCGCACACCACATAGCCGATCTTCCGCTCCCTGTTGCTGTTGTTGTAGAGTTTTAACACAAAACGGATGATATCCTTCTCCCGGTAAGTATTGTAATACCCCGAGATCAACATCGCCGTCTCATCGGAATCCACGTACTCCTGCACCTTTTCCGCGTTGTACGTCTCCGCGTCCTCATAGATGTCCACCGGATAGTTGTGCTTCGGCGTGGTGGCTTTCCGGTAGGTGCTGATGATCTCGTGATCTGCCGTGTACAGGTAGAGCGCCATCACCCTGTCGCTGGTCTCGAAGCTCCCCGATCCCACATCGTACGCCTTCCGGTAAAAATCATCCCGCAGCCGCCCGATTGTATAATTTTCATCTTTCAGAGCGTTTATCAGATCCTGCTCCCCGTACACCTTGATCAGCTTTTTCTCCATGCTCCCCGTATAGTGATAGATCTCCTCCTGCATATTTTTCAGGGAATTTTCGCTCTCCTCCCTGGAAAGGTTGTAGATCATCTCAGAGGAAGTCTCTTTAAACAAAAAAGTCTGTATCAAAAGCGCCAGAAGCACGCACACAATACAGCTCAGCAAAATACGAAAACGCAGTTTCATGCCTCTCCTCCCTGTCCCCACATGTGTTTACTATATCTTACCATATAACCTCTTTCTTTCCAGTTGGATTTTTCCTCAAATATAAGTTGGACTATTTTGAAAAAGAACCCGCCGAGACGGGTCCTTTCCTGTTATTAAAACTATTCTATGGACAACAGCAGCCTGACGCTGCTTCTGTCTTTTTCCTTCTCCCTTTCCGTCAGCTCCATATAGGGAACCAGATCCCCGTGAATGCGGAGGGCGGCATCTTTCGTCTTCCCGTTTTCCGGAACGCCATATCTCCAGTTATTCAGATAGTGGAATCTGCACCATCTGATATGTTCCAGCTCTGAAAGTTTTTCCAGCAGTTCCGACGTGATCTGCCAAACACTCTGTCCCTGCTCCTTCAGCATGAGCAGGCGCACCTCGTGATAGTCCGCCGCGCTGACATTGGAACTTCGGGAAAAACTGTCCAGTTTCCTCCACTCCTCGTCCTTCGCATCCGCCGACTCCACCGCCTCTCCTCCATCTGAAATATACCGCAGATGGATCCGTTTCGCCCGCTCAAACAGAACGTCGCTCAGAATATAATCCGGATTTTTGGAAACCTCTCTCCACTCAAATATCTGCAGACGATTCCTGTCCGTCAGAAGTTCCAGCTCCTCCACCGCGGAGAACACATCGATTCTCTCCCGCACTGTCACCGCGAGGAGATCTCTTATCAGCGTCAGTTGTTCGCCCTGCTCCAAAACCACAACCATATCTGCCTCCTCCAGCAGGGGCAGATGAACGTACCAGGGTTCCTCATAAAATATCACCGGATCACTGACAGACCCAAGCTGCGGATGCACCGATGAAAAGTAGGTTCCATCTCCAAAAATATGATATTCTATCCGCTGATCCGCATCAAAAATATTGTCCTGAAGGGCATAGAATAGCAGCTTCTCGCCCAAAAGGCCGAATCCCAGAAACACCACCTTCAACTGATGCCCGCGATCTACAGAATTTTTATACAGGCAGCGCTCTTTCCAGAACAGCCTTGCCGCGGTGTCCTCCGGACAAAACAGCCGCAGCCCGCTGTCCGCAACGGTCTGCGCAGGCAGCGACTGGCTCTGAAGATAGACGGTTTTCTCTCTCAATCTCTTCCGATACTTCCGATAAAAATCGAAATTGTCCTTCTCCTCCCCGAAAAGAATATAATTCCGCGCATTTATGAAATCGGCATTCTCCCCTCCATCGATCCCGCGGTCTCCCAACTGCACAAGCAGTTCTTCCCGATCCGGCCCGTACACCGCAACACTGTCTCTCCGAAAGGAACACACCCAGGCCGCCAGCCTTCTGCGCAATTTTGAAAAAATCAACAACACCCCGCCGGCTGTCGCCAGAGGAGCCGTCCACCGCGACAACTCCACCAGAGCGTTTGGCGTCGGATCCTGATATTCCATACCGTACATACATAAACTGATGAAAGCGGAATCCCTCGCCGCCTCCCCGCTCAGCATGAAACCCACAGTCCCCAACAGAAACGGTGTGATAAATAAAATGATCTGTATAACTTTGATGATTTTCTTCCTCATGTCTTTCTCTCTGCTCTTCCTTTTGTAGCGGGCTATCTGCCTGGACGCCAAAACAGCCCTCATATACATCATAAGGGCTGTCGGCAATATCCGCAATATGCTTTTTTATCCTGCCATGCAGTTCTTTACAAATCTCTTTTCCACCTCTCCCTGATGTTTAAAGTCCACTTTCCTCAGAAAACTGTCCACCAGAAGCGGAGGGTGACATTTCTCGTTGATATATGCAGTCTTACAGACGCGAAAGCAACGGGGCAAAGGAAATTATACTCCGACCCCCAAATGGCGTTCTACTGCGTAACAAATCCATGAAATCACTCTATTTTCTCACCAGATGTCTCGGTGTGCCGTTCACATACAGCGGCATCAGCTCGCCCATGATAAGGGGTCTGCCATACTTTTCGAAATCGTCTGTCAGATCCGTGCCGTCCGCTGTGATCCACTCGTCGGGAACCTTTCTCTCCACGTTCGCGATCGCGTGAATATCGTAAGCGCTTGTACCACACTGGTAAGGATCGTCACCGTTTCTGTCCAGAGTGATCATCATGCCTGTCTTGCCCTCGTTTGCAGCGACAACAGCGTCATGTCCCACCTGGAAGGCCTCGTTGATGTCTGTCAGGGATGCGATGTGAGTCGCCGCTCTCTGCAGTGTGGAGAACTCGATCGCCCTCGTCTTAAGGCCTGTCTCCTCGGCAACCTTCTGCGCCAGGATCACAGCTGTTCCGGACATCTGCTTATGGCCGAACGCATCCACAGCCACTTCTCTGCCGAGTTCGCATACAAATCTGCCGTCCGCGATCTGAACACCCTCAGATACCGCAATAACAACAGAAGACTTCTTCGCCGCCAGTTCTTTCACCTTATCCATGAAAGCATCCATATCGAATACTCTCTCCGGCAGATAGATCGCATCCGGTCCCTCGCAGTCACTGCCGCGGGATAAAGCTGCCGCCGCTGTCAGCCAGCCTGCGTTACGTCCCATGATCTCCACGATACATACCGTCGGTTTCTGTACGCCGAAGGAAGAGTTGTCGCGGATGATCTCCTTCATGGAAGTTGCGATATATTTTGCCGCGGAGCCATAGCCAGGGCAATGGTCAGTGATCGGAAGATCGTTGTCAATTGTCTTGGGCACGCCCACAAATCTCTGGTTCTTGCCGTGCGCCGCCGCATAATCGGAAAGCATCTTTACGGTATCCATAGAATCATTGCCGCCACAGTAGAAAAGGCATTCGATATCATGCTTCTCCATGATCTCAAAAACTTTCTCGTAAACTTCCTCGTGTCCTTCGATCTTCGGCATTTTAAACCTGCAGGAACCAAGGAATGCGGAAGGGGTTCTCTTCAGCAATTCGATACCTGTCTCATCTGCAAGATACTCGTCCAGATCGCAGATCTTATCCTGCAGAAATCCTTCGATGCCGTGAACCATACCATATACTTTGTTCACGCCAAGTTTCTTTGCCGCCGCATACACGCCTGCAACGGAAGAATTGATCACAGCGGTAGGGCCGCCGGACTGTCCAACTACAACATTTCCCTTCATTACTGTTCTCCTTTTCATCTTTTATTTGGATAATACAGAAGTCCTCATCCTGTATACCTACAGAATCAGGACTCCTCTCTTCACATTTTATACAAGTTCCAACACTACCTGCATCGCCGCATCACCTTTGCGGGGACCGATCTTCACAATTCTTGTGTAGCCGCCCTTGCGGTTCGCGTACTTCGGCGCCACTTCGTCAAACAGCTTGTTTGCCATGTTGATCTCTTTTGTGTTTTTCTTCTTTCCTGCGGGAGTGGTCGGCACTTCCGTCACAGGATAGAGTACTTTCATCATCTGGCGTCTCGCATGCTGTCTGGACGGAAGATCTTTCCTGATCTCTTTCTCCACCTCGTCAAAAACAGTCACTTTCTTGCCGTCAACAACCTCTTTGACTCTCTTGCCGTCTTTGTCCTTGCGGGCAACCTTTGTTTTCACCTTAACGGTCTCGTAGTTATCTTTTTCCTTTACTGCCATTGTGATCACATGTTCCGCGATCTTACGAACTTCTTTCGCTCTCGCCTCAGTCGTCACGATCTTTCCGTGGTACAGAAGATTCGTCACCTGATTTCTGAGCAGTGCTTTTCTCTGGCTGCTTGTTCTGCCAAGTTTTCTGTATTTTGCCATGTCAGGCTCCTTTCATATCAAATGGATCATCCCGGCCACGCTCGTCGGTCTTACTTACCGGGGTATTGTCAGTTACCATCTATGAATACACATCCGCGCTCTTTGGGCTTACCGGAAATGTATGCTCATTCTGCCTTTACTCCTCGCTGGGGTTCAGCTGAAGTCCCAACTCTTTCAGCTTCGCCAGCACTTCCTCCAGAGATTTCCGTCCCAGATTCCGGACTTTCATCATATCTTCGGAAGTTTTATTTGTCAACTCTTCCACCGTATTGATACCTGCGCGCTTTAAGCAGTTGTAGGAGCGGACCGAAAGTTCCAGTTCGTCGATGCTCATCTCCAGAACCTTACCCTTCTCGTCGTCCTCCTTCTCCACCATAACTTCAGCGGACTTCGCATTTTCGGAGAGATCGATAAAGAGATTCAGGTGCTCGCTGAGTACCTTGGCCGCAAGGCTCACCGCCTCGTCCGGGGCCAATGTTCCGTCCGTATAAACATCCATCGTCAGTTTATCGAAATCAGTCACCTGACCCACACGGGTATTTTCCACTGTCACATTGACGCGCTCCACCGGTGTGTAGATGGAATCTACCGCAATAACGCCGATAGACATATCACTGCTCTTGTTCTTGTCAGCGCCCACATAGCCTCTGCCATTTGTGATCGTCAATTCCACGTATAACTTGGAATCTTTCCCGCCGCTCAACGTCGCAATAACCTGCTCCGGATTCATGATCTCAATATCCTGATCAACCTGAATGTCGGAGGCATGGATTACCCCTTCCCCCTGATAGTCAATATATGCCGTCTTAGGTTCGTTGCCGTCGCTGTTGTTTTTGATAGCGAGGCTCTTAATATTCATGATGATCTCCGTCACATCTTCCTTTACGCCCTCGATCGTCGTAAATTCATGCAGAACACCATCAAACTTCACCTGGCTTACAGCTGTGCCGGGCAATGAAGAAAGCATGATTCTTCTGAGAGAGTTACCAAGTGTGATGCCATAACCTCTTTCCAAAGGTTCCACAACAAATTTGCCATACTTCTTATCGTCAGAAATCTCTACAACCTCAATGTTAGGTCTTTCAAAATCAAACACTGCAAACACCCTCCTTTTCTATACATGTGAGAAAAACATAGCGCAGTCTCACGTTATGTTTTTCTCTTATGTCGGATTACTTGGAATACAATTCGACGATAGCCATTTCATCAACAGGTACGTCTATCATTTCTCTTGTAGGAAGTGCTTTGATAGTGCCTTTGAAAGCATCCAGGTCCACATCCATCCACTCAGGAACCAGTCTGCCCGCCGTAACTTCAATAATATCTTTGTATCTCTGAAGTTCTCTGGATTTTTCTCTTATTTCAATTGTGTCGCCGACGCTGATCAGATAGGAGGGAATATTCACTGCCTTGCCGTTTACAAGGATGTGCTTATGTCCGACGATCTGTCTCGCCTCTCTTCTTGTTCTCGCAAAACCCATCCTGAAAATTACGCTGTCCAGCCTTCTCTCCAGAAGGATCATCAGATTTTCACCTGTACGTCCTTTCATTCTCTCAGCTTTTTCATAGTAGTTTCTGAAAGGTCTCTCCAGAACCCCATAGATAAACTTCGCCTGCTGCTTTGCGCGAAGCTGCATAGCGTACTCGCTCATCTTCTTGCCTGCCCTGGGAGATTTCCTCCTGGACTTTTTATCATATCCCAGAAAAGTCGGATCCAGTTCCAGGGAACGACATCTTTTCAGTACCGGTACTCTGTTTACTGCCATTTAATTATTTTCCTCTCTTTCTATACATTGTTTACAGTACATTTGTACATTCATCCAACGCTCTATGCACACTCGCTTGTTTTTCTATTGCTATCGTTCTATACGCGGCGGCGTTTCGGAGGCCGACATCCGTTATGAGGAACCGGTGTCACGTCGCGAATGCTCACTACTTCCAGTCCACAGGCCTGAAGCGCACGGATCGCCGCCTCACGTCCTGAACCGGGGCCCTTTACGAAAACATCAACCGTCTTAAGGCCGTGCACAAGCGCCGCCTTCGTCGCTGTTTCCGCCGCCATCTGTGCTGCATACGGAGTAGATTTCCTTGAACCTCTAAAACCAAGACCACCGGCACTTGCCCAGCTCAGAGCATTGCCTTCCGTATCCGTCAATGTAACGATCGTATTATTGAAGGAAGACTGAATATGTGCCTGTCCGCGTTCAACGTTTTTCTTGACACGTCTTTTTGTCACTTTTTTTGCTGCAACTTTTTTTGCCATTTTAAACTAACCTACTTTCTCTTTGCTATGCATGATTATTTTTATTTCTTCTTGTTTGCTACGGTTCTCTTCGGTCCCTTACGTGTTCTTGCGTTGGTCTTTGTATTCTGACCACGAACCGGAAGACCTTTTCTGTGACGGATACCACGATAGCATCCGATTTCCTGCAGTCTCTTGATATTCAGAGCAACATCTCTTCTGAGGTCACCTTCCACCATATAATCTGCATCAATCACTTCGCTGAGTTTCTTTACTTCTTCGTCTGTCAGATCACGACAGCGGGTATCGGGATTCACTTTCGCCGCCGCACAAATCTTTGTTGCACTCACACGTCCAATACCATAAATATAGGTAAGTCCGATTTCGACACGTTTGTCTCTGGGTAAATCTACACCTGAAATACGAGCCATTCCATTTTTCCTCCACTTTCTTTGTTTCTTAGGATTTGCCTTAGATGGTTAAGTTACTAATTGACTGGGCTTTATACCAGGCGGCAAAAAATTCCTGCCCCTATGCCAAAGCCAGCCGGAAAATATCCGACCTTTCCGAATACCTCTCGGTATCAAAAAGTAAAATCTGGAACAGGCTCTTAGCCCTGTACCTGTTTGTGTTTCGGATTCTCGCAGATTATTCTTATTTTCCCTTTTCTCTTAATAACTTTGCACTTTTCGCAAATCGGTTTTACTGATGATCTAACCTTCATCGTGTTCCCTCCTTTCAAAAAGACCGTTTCTCATTGTATCATAAACACGCTGCTATTGCAAGCAAAATTATTTGTAATTATTCTTATTTGTCTCTCCAGATGATTCTTCCCTTCGACAGATCGTAGGGAGAAAGCTCCAGCGTCACCTTATCGCCGGGCAGTATACGAATAAAATTCTGTCGCAGCTTACCGCTGATATGTGCCAGTACTCTGTGTCCGTTTTCCAGTTCCACCTGAAACATCGTATTCGGCAATTTCTCCACCACAGTTCCTTCAATTTCAATTACATCTGCTTTTGACATGCTTTAACCTCCTGAATAATGATACCCGCATCAATTTTCTCCCCCCGGAGCAGCCTTTCCTGCACCGCAGGGTTACAATACTTTTTTATGATCTGAATATGTTTTCTGTTCTTCTTTTTCGGATGTTCGCAGGACCTTATTTTCCCGTCCGCCAAATATACATACTCTTTTTCTTCGCCAACAATAAGATATATTTTATTTCTGTCATGTCCCGAAAGGGATACCGCCATATAACCAGTCATTTTTATTCCAGTTCTTATTCCAGTTTTAGTCAGTGGCTGAGCGTTAAAATTTCCGGCTCGCCCTCTGTGATCAGAATCGTATTTTCATAGTGAGCGGAAATACTTCCGTCCTCCGTCACAACAGTCCAGTCGTCGTCCAGCCATTCCACATCCGCGCGCCCAAGATTGATCATGGGCTCCACCGCCAGCGTCATGCCCGGCACCAGCCTGACTCCCTTTCTTCTCTGACGGAAGTTGGGGATTTGGGGATCCTCATGGAGAGACGTCCCCACTCCGTGTCCCACCAGATCTCTGACGATGCCGTAGCCAAACTGACTGATATAGTCATCTATCGCGTTGGAGATGTCATGGAGGTGCCCTCCGGCCCGCGCCATCCTGATTCCCTCAAAAAAACTTTGACGTGTTCTTTCTATTAAAAGCTGCGCCTCTCTGCTGATCTCTCCCACCGCATAAGTTCTCGCCGCATCGGAATGATAGCCTTTATAGATCAGTCCTGCATCCAGACTTACAATATCTCCGTCCATCAATATTCTTTCCCTGCGGGGAATCCCATGTACTACCTCGTCGTTGACAGAGACACAGATGGAAGCCGGATATCCATTATAATTTTTGAAATTCGGAATGCATCCCATATCCCGAATCATTTTTTCTCCCATCTGGTCAATCTCCAGAGTGGAAATACCGGGACGGATCGCCTTTCCCAATTCATCGTGCACGATCTCCAGAAGTCTGCAGGACTCCCGCATAAGTTCGATCTCTCTCGCTGATTTTATACTAACTGCCATTATTCATGCCTTCTTTAACATCACATAGTCTGCACAGTATCAATCTATGCCAGAATTTCCGTAATCTCCTTAAACACATCCATCATATCTTTCGTTCCGTCCACCGTTTTCAAAATACCTTTTTTTTCGTAGAACTCGATCAGCGGCTGTGTCTGTTCATGATAAACATTCAGACGGTTCTTTACCGTCTCTTCCCTGTCGTCATCTCTGAGAATCAGCGCGTCCCCGCACTTATCGCAGATGCCCTCCTTTTTGGGCGGTACATTCTCGACATGATAAGTAGCTCCGCAGGATACACAGGCGCGTCTGCCCATCATCCTTCTTATGATTCTCTCATCCGGCACTTCCATGTCGATGGCATGGTCAATTTTGTCCCCAAGCTCCGCAAGCGCTTTGTCCAACACCTCCGCCTGGGGGATATTTCTCGGAAAACCGTCCAGAATATAACCGTTTTTGCAGTCTTCCCGGGACACTCTGTCCATCAGGATCTTCACGGTCAACTCATCCGGAACGAGCAATCCCTGATCCATATAGCTCTTTGCCTCTTTTCCGAGTTCCGTACCGTTCTTAATATTCGCCCGGAAAATATCTCCTGTAGAAACGTGCGGCAGATGATATTTCTCCGCTATCATCTCCGCCTGTGTTCCTTTGCCCGCACCGGGCGCCCCTAACATAATAATCTTCATTTTAATACCCCTGCCCCTTTCATACTTCTCTCATCATGCCGATTATGGGATGGAGAATCTCCATCCCATATCATAGCATAAGACCGTCAGTCATCGCTTTTAATCATTCAAAAATCCTTTGTAATTGCGAACCAGCATCAAGGATTCTACCTGTTTCAGTGTCTCCACTACTACGCTGACAATAATGATCAGGCTCGTACCGCCAAAGGATACGCTTGCGCCGAACACACCGTTAAAGAAAAACGGTAATACACACACGATAGTAAGACCACAGGCTCCGATAAAGATGATGTAATTCAATATCTTTGTCAGATATTCGCTGGTGGGCCTGCCGGGTCTGATACCCGGTATGAAACCTCCCTGCTTCTTCATGTTCTCAGCGATCTCGATCGGGTTGAACGTAATAGAAGTATAGAAATAAGCAAAGAAGATTACCAGTGCAACATATACCAGAAGGCCTATGCTGTAGATCGGCTCACTCGGCCTGCACCAGTTGCTTGAGCTTAAGCCTCGAAGCACCTTGCCCCAAAATCCCGTTCCGCCATTCACCCCGAACAGGGAGCAAATGATAACAGGAAACTGCATGAGGGAAGATGCAAAGATAACCGGAATAACACCGGCAGTATTGATCTTGAGCGGAATATTGCTGGAATTTCCTCCGTACATTTTCCTGCCCTGCATCTTTTTCGCATACTGTACCGGTATCTTGCGAACTCCGGAGTTCAGTATAATAACAAGTACTACCATTAAAACGATCACTGCTATAATAATGACAGAAGCTACCACTGCCGGAGCGATCTCCCTGTTTGTGACAAACTGTTTGAATAGTCCGACCAGCTCCTGCGGCATTCTGGATACGATATTGATCGTCAGGACCACAGAGATACCGTTTCCGATTCCCTTTTCCGTGATTCTCTCACCGATCCACATCAGGAACGCACTGCCCGCCGTCAAGGCGACAACAACTGTGATTACATTGAGCGCATTGTAGTTCTGCAGGAGGCCGCGCCGTCCGAAGCCGATCGCCATAGCGCTCGATTCTACCAGCGCCAGCGCCACCGTCACATAACGGGTGATCGCCGTGATCTTCTTTCTGCCCTCTTCTCCGTCTTTCTGCATCTCCTCCAGCTTCGGAATCGCAATCGTCAAAAGCTGTATGATGATGGAAGATGTGATATACGGCGTAATATTGAGGGCAATAACCGACATGCTCAGAAATGAGCCGCCTGTAAAAGCATCGAAGAGATTAAAAGCATCTCCCGTCTGCTGCGCAAACCAGTTTGCAAAGTAGTCTCTGTTTACCCCAGGTACAGGAAGCTGGGAAGCAAGCCTGATAATTACCAGCATTCCCAGCGTATACAGAACTCTCTGTCTGATTTCCTTTACTTTAAATGCATTTTTTAATGTTGTAAGCATTACATTACCTCTGTTGTTCCACCAAGTGCCTGAATTTTTTCAGAAGCAGATGCGCTGAAAGCGTTTGCTTTCACATTCAGCTTCTTGGTAAGTTCTCCGTTTCCAAGGATTTTTACACCGTCTCCGGGATTTTTTACAATGCCTTTTTCCATTAATGCCTGTACATCCACTGTACTGTCATTGTCAAATACTTCAAGAGCACTGATATTAATGCCTACGATCTCTTTTCTGTTTCTGTTCTTAAAGCCTCTCTTGGGAAGTCGTCTGTATAAAGGCATCTGACCGCCCTCAAAACCAATTCTGGGTGCTCCGGAACGAGATTTCTGTCCTTTATGGCCTTTACCGGCTGTTTTGCCGTTACCTGAACCGTGTCCACGACCTCTTCTGAAATTATCGCTGTGTTTGGAACCTTCCGCGGGTCTCAAGTTAGATAAATCCATTCTGATGACACCTCCTTCTCTATTTAAGCTTCCTCTACTTTTACTAAGTGTCTTACTCTCTGAATCATGCCTCTGGTTGCTCCGTTATCAGGCATTTCCACTGTCTGATGCATCTTACGAAGCCCCATCGCAACGACAGTTGCACGCTGCTTCGGGATCGCACCAATAGGAGACTTTACTAAAGTAATTTTTAACATTTTATTATCTGCCATTTTGGTTCTCCTCTCTAGCTTACAACTTCTTCTACGGATTTACCGCGGCTCTTTGCAACCTCCTCAGGAGTCTTTAACTGACTTAAGCCTGAAATTGCCGCAAGGACTACGTTCTGCTTATTGTTGGAACCCAGGGACTTTGTACGGATATTCCTGATTCCTGCAAGCTCGCAGACGATACGCGTCGGTCCGCCCGCGATGATACCGGTACCTTCGGGAGCCCTCTTTAACAGAACTTCTGAAGAACCATATCTTCCAATAAAGTCATGTGTGATACTGTTGTTCTCATCGATGGCAACGTTCACCAGATTTTTGATGGCATCCTCTTTGCCTTTCCGGATGGCCTCAGGGATTTCAGTAGCTTTTCCCAGGCCGGCACCTACATGACCATTACCGTCACCAACAACCACAAGAGCCGTAAAACGCATATTGCGTCCGCCCTTTACAACCTTAGTTACACGTTTGATGGTAACAACTTTTTCAGTTAATTCCATGTTGCTTATATCTATGATTGTACGCTTCATGTACGTTTCTCCCTTCCTAGAATGTAAGGCCAGCTTCTCTGGCCGCTTCAGCTAATGCTGCTACTTTACCCTGATATATATAACCGCTTCTGTCAAAGACTACCGTATTAATGCCTTTTTCAAGTGCTCTTTTTCCAATTACCGTTCCAAGATATGCCGCTGCGTCAACGTTATCCGTCTTCTCCAGTTCCGCTTTCACTTCTTTCTCAAGAGTGCAGGCGGAAGCAAGAGTTACCCCGGCTGTATCGTCGATAATTTGAGCATACATATGATTATTGCTTCTGAACACTGCCAGACGCGGTCTTTCAGCAGTTCCGGACAAACGGTTACGCATTCTTCTGTGCTTTTTTGCACGAACTTCCTGTCTCGATTTTTTACTAACCATTTTTACACTCTCCTTATCTGTTATTTCTTACCGGTCTTACCAACTTTACGTCTGATTACTTCATCAGCATACTTGATACCCTTGCCCTTATAAGGCTCCGGTCTTCTCTTGTCTCTGATCTCAGCCGCGAATTGACCAACTTTTTCTTTATCGATACCCTTTACAATGATTACGTTCTGGCCTTCCAGTACCGTCTCAATGCCTTCGGGATCCGTCATCTCAACCGGGTGGGAATAACCCAGAGATAAGGTAAGCACCTTACCGGCTTTTGCCGCCCTGTAACCTACACCGTTCACTTCCAGTTTCTTCTGGAAACCTTCTGTCACACCGACTACCATGTTGTGGATCAGTGTTCTGGTGAGGCCGTGTAAAGATTTCATCTTCTTCAAATCGTTCGGTCTGGTTACGGTTATTTCCGCACCTTCCATCTTGATCTCCATCTCGGATGGAAGTACTCTCTCCAGAGTACCCTTAGGACCTTTTACAGTCACCTTATTATTTTCTGCAATCTCCACAGTGACACCTGCGGGAACCGCGATTGGCATTCTCCCTATACGTGACATGCCCGTACCTCCTGTATTCTATATTTTGCGAAAATGTGAAGCATTTTTCCGGGTGAAATCTTCTCACCCTACCACACGAACGCCAGCACCTCGCCGCCTACGCCTAACTCTCTCGCCTTCTTGTCTGTGATAACTCCCTGGTTTGTGGAAACGATAGCGATTCCCAGACCACCCAGAACTTTCGGCATATCTTCCTTGCCCGCATATACGCGAAGACCCGGCTTGGAAATTCTCTTGATACCGGAAATGATCTTCTCATTTCTGTCTGCACCGTACTTCAAAGTAATGCGGATCGTGTTGAATGAACCGTCTTCCACCACTTCAAATTTCTTGATATAACCTTCATCTGACAGAATCTGCGCGATAGCCAGTTTCATTTTGGATGAGGGCACATCTACTGTATCATGTTTTGCAGTATTTGCGTTACGGATTCTTGTAAGCATATCTGCAATAGGGTCACTCATTGTCATGGTCAGTTTCCTCCTTCTTCATTTAGACTCATCACGCATCCTACCAGCTTGATTTCTTTACGCCGGGGATCTCGCCCTTATATGCCAACTCACGGAAGCAAATTCTGCAGATTCCGTATTTTCTTAAATATGCATGGGGACGACCACAAATTTTGCAGCGGCTGTACGCTCTCGTGGAGAACTTCGGTTTGCGCTGCTGTTTAATCTTCATCGCTGTTTTAGCCATGGAATTTACCTCCTGTTATTTTTCATAGGGCATATTGAATAATCTCAGCAACTCACGAGCCTCTTCGTCCGTCTTGGCCGTAGTTACGATGATCACATCCATGCCTCTCACTTTGTCGATCTTATCATACTCAATCTCCGGGAAGATGATCTGCTCCTTGATGCCCAGCGCATAGTTGCCTCTCCCGTCGAACGCGTCCCTGCTGACACCGCGGAAGTCACGCACGCGGGGCAGAGCCAGGTTCACCAGACGATCTAAAAACTCATACATCTTCTCACCGCGAAGCGTCGTCTTACATCCGATGGACTGTCCTTCCCTGATTTTAAAGTTTGCAATAGATTTCTTCGCCTTTGTGACAACAACATGCTGGCCGGTGATCTTTTCCATATCAGCGACAGCGGCCTCGAGTACCTTCGGATTTTCCTTTGCCTCACCAACACCCATATTTACAACGATCTTGTCGATTTTAGGAACTTCCATGATATTCTTATAGCCAAACTTTTTGATCATAGCGTCTACGATCTCATTTTTGTACATATCTTTTAATCTGCTCATGTTTACCCTCCTTCCTTAATCGATCACATCGCCTGTGGATTTGGCGAAACGGACTTTTTTATCTCCATCCATTTTGAAGCCCACTCTGGTCGGTTTTCCTTTGTGAACATACATCACATTGGAAATGTCGATCATAGCTTCTCTCTGTACGATACCGCCGTTAGCGTTTGCCGCGGAGGGTTTCATATGCTTTGTGATCATATTCACGCCTTCCACCAGCACTCTGCCCTTTTTGCGGTCGATTTCAAGGACTTTACCTTCTTTGTCTTTATCTTTTCCGGCGATCACTTTCACGGTGTCGCCCTTTTTGATCTTTAACATTGCCATAACCGGTACCTCCTATAATACTTCCGGAGCCAGGGAAACAATCTTCATAAACTGTTTCTCACGAAGCTCTCTTGCTACCGGTCCAAAGATACGTGTTCCTCTCGGAGTCTTGTCATCTTTGATAATAACAGCAGCATTTTCATCGAATCTGATGTAAGAACCATCTTTGCGGCGGGCGCCCTTTACGGTACGCACAACGACAGCTTTTACTACATCGCCCTTTTTCACAACGCCGCCTGGTGTTGCATCTTTGACAGAAGCAACGATTATATCACCAATACTTGCATATCTTCTAGTAGAGCCGCCCATTACCCTGATGCAAAGCAGTTCTTTTGCACCCGTGTTATCGGCAACTTTCAGTCTGGTTTCCTGCTGAACCATGTTGATTCTCCTTTCATTTAGTTCGTTCGTGCCTGCTTTTTTATGCCTGGTTTACTTCGCACGTTCAACGATCTCGACAAGTCTCCATCTCTTATCCTTCGACAGAGGTCTCGTCTCCATAACCTTCACGGTATCACCGATATGACAGTCGTTGTTCTCGTCATGAGCTTTCAATTTGTAAGTTCTCTTTACGATCTTGTTGTAGAGCGGATGTCTCTCATTATTCTGGATCGCCACAACGATCGTCTTATCCATTTTATCGCTGACAACTTTGCCAGTACGTGTCTTTCTCAAATTTCTTTCCACGATTTGCTCTCCTTTCCAGTTAATACAATACGCTAGTTTAGTTTGCCTTTGCCGTGATCACAGTCTGAATACGGGCAATGTTCTTTCTGACTTCCTTGATCCTTGCTGTATTGTCCAACTGATTCGTTGCATTCTGGAACCTCAAATTGAAAAGTTCTTTCTTGGCAGCTACCAACTCTTCTGCTAACTCTGCAGAAGTCTTTGCCCTTAAATCTTCTACATATTTATTAGTTTTCATTTGATGCACCACCTTCCAGGTCTGCTTTAGAAACAACCTTACATTTACATGGAAGCTTATGTGTTGCAAGACGCAGCGCTTCTTTTGCAATATCCTCAGGTACTCCTGCGATCTCGAAAAGCACACGTCCCGGCTTAACAACTGCTACCCAGTATTCCAGAGTACCCTTACCGGAACCCATACGTGTTTCTGCTGGTTTTGTTGTTACAGGTTTATCCGGGAAAATCTTGATCCAGACTTTACCGCCACGTTTCACGTAACGTGTCATAGCCACACGGGCCGCCTCGATCTGGTTAGACTTTATCCAGGCCGGTTCCATTGCGATAATACCA
>ERZ779622.493-NODE-493-length-23159-cov-7.043542_pt1 | contig 23159 bp, 27 predicted proteins | sample MGYA00514188_ERZ779622 | MGnify/ENA primary metagenome ERZ779622 (study PRJEB29562, sample SAMEA4376702) | mouse gut metagenome | isolation source: Cecum | study: EMG produced TPA metagenomics assembly of the A DSS colitis mouse model was used to assess the... | reverse complement strand
GATGTGGATGACGACGAGGACGAAAATAAAGGGTACGATTTCCACTTTCATATGTGAGGGGGTGGCTGTGTGAATCAGGTAAAGGAACTGAAAAAAGTGTTGGGCGCTGACTATGCGTACCAAAAATTCATATCTGACCGGGAGGTGTCCCGCCTACGCAGGCAGGGCCCTCAACACCTGGAGGACACCATTGCCGCCAGCCTGACCGTGGGCTGCATGAAAATAAACGCCGTGCTGTTCCAGTCAGAAGGCTCCCTGCGGCTAGGGTATGATGTGTACGTCAAAGACTCCCCCGGTTCCTCCGAGTGGATCTGCTTTGACTGCCCCAGCGACCGCGCCAGCCTGAAGGAGCAGGATATGCTGGCAGTGCTGGACAGGATCGTCAGCGAGAATGGCCTCTCCTATACCGAGTGCTGCTTTGAGAGGCTTGAGGGGCGGCAGGTCAAACCTTATGAAGAACTTCAGGAGGGCGGAAAATGACGGCTGAAATGTTTAGGGAATTCGTAAATGCCATCCGGCCCAACAGTGATTCGGCGGTGGCGGTCTGGCTGGAATGGGCCGATGAGCTGGAGGAATATGACAGCAGCCATGGCGAAAAACCTGCCGGTTCCTATAAAACTTCCGAGATGTTTTTGGATGAGTTCGCGCAGAAATTCTCGGATATCCGGGAACTGCACGGTGACGGCGTAGCCGGAAAGGTGATTTTTCTGGCGGAGATTGGCGCCTGCCCATTCCCCTGGGAGATGAAACTGGCCGCAGAACATCTGGCGGTAGGCGGGAGCGTCCACGATATCGCGGCGATGGAAGAATCCGGGGTGCTGGAGGATTTCTCGGATATTTTGCAGGAGGACGGCCCCTCCATGGGGATGTGACCGCCTGTCGGCCCGTGTGCGGCCCCGTGTCGGGGCTTGCAGGGCTGGGTCGGGAAAACACTCGGCTCTGCGCCGGCGCGGGCCGTGTTGGGGCAATGTTGGCCCGGTTTGGAAAGGTGCCAATTTCCAGCGAATATGGGCGATTTGGGCAAGGTCGAAAAGCAAGCAGGAGAAAGTGAGGTGGGTTGCGATGCAACCACCTCACGGTTCACTGCGCCCGGCAACGCCGGGCGCTTCGGGAGTTTTCGGGCTTTCAGATGCACATTTTGCAGGGTGGGTTGCTGCTGGGAGATACCAGCAGGATGGGTGGGTTGTAGTGCGAGAAAATGCCGGAAATGCGGCATTTTGAGTAGGGTTGCAATAGAAAGGAAGTGAAATCATGCCTGCGCCAAAGGGAAAGAAGAAGTTTTTGCTATGGGCGTACCCAAGCACGTTGGAACTGGTCAAAAGCAACTATAGGAAAGACAAAAGCAAGAGCCAGTCTGAGTTCATCGACCGGGCGATCTGCTATTACGTTGGTCATGTCACGGCGGACGAGGATACCTCGTACTTGCCCAACGCCTTCCTCTCCAACATGAAAAGCATTGTCGCTGAGAGCGATAACCGTCAGAGTAAAATGCTTTTTAAGTTGGCGGTGGAGCTTGCCATGCTCATGAACGTGGTCGCTGCCAGCAGCGAGATTGACGAGATATCTCTGGCGCGCTTGCGCGGGGAGTGCATCCAGGAGGTAAAGCGACTTAACGGCAATTTCCGTTTTGAGGATGCGGTAGAGTGGCAAAGTTAGTTACCAAATTCAAATATATCAAGCCGGGCGCTCGTCAGGGGCGCGGCGGGTATGCAAAATATATTGCCACCCGTGATGGTGTTGAAAAAATCGATGATAGCAAACGGTTCGCGCCTGCCACCTGGAATCAGAAACAGCTCATCAAGAAAATCCTCCGTGATTTTCCTGATAGCAAGGATATGTTGGAGTACGAGGACTACCAGCAGAAGCAGACGGTAGAATCTGCCTCTGAGTTCATCTCCCGTGCCATCGAGGACAACGCCGCTGCTGCGCTGAACGCCAAAACCTATGCCGATTATATTGCAACCCGCCCCCACGCTGAACGCTTTGGCTCCCATGGGCTGTTCACAAATGACGGTGTGCCGGTGAATCTTGCAAAGGTGTCGCGGGAACTCAACGACTACGGCGGCAATGTGTGGACGGCAATAATCTCTCTGCGCCGGGAGGATGCAGAGCGGCTCGGCTTTGACAATGGTTCCCGCTGGCGGGATATGCTCCGCACCCAGACCCAGGTGCTATCAGAAAATCTACGCATACCCATGGGACACCTGAAATGGTTTGCGGCTTTTCATAACGAGTCGCACCACCCTCATGTGCATCTCATTGCGTATTCTACGGTGGAGAGTTAAGGATATCTAACGAAGCAGGGTGTGCATAAGCTGCGCTCCGCTTTTGCCAAGGATATCTTTGCCCAGGACTTACTCTGCATCTATGAAAAGCAGACGGAGCATAGAAACCGGCTACGCTCGGAAAGCAGGGATGTGCTTGCTGAAATCGTTTCGCAGATAAATGCTGGCGGATATTCTGATCCGCACTTGGAGGAACTACTGTTGCAGCTTGCCAGACGGCTGTCCCGCACAAAGGACAAGAAAGTGTATGGGTATCTCAAGGCTGATGTGAAAGCTCTTATTGATTCCATCGTGGTTGAGTTGGAAAAGGATAGTCGTATAGCTGCGCTTTACGATTTATGGTATGAGCAGAGGGAAAATGTTCTGAGCACCTATAACAGCAATCTGCCAGAGAGGGTGCCACTATCACAGAACAAAGAATTCAAATCGATTAAGAACGCTATCATTGAGGCGGCTATGAATCTGGCGCTGGATAATCAGCAGGAACAAAGCATAGCTGAAGATGGTGTTGAAATCCAACACAGGCATTCACCCATGGTTGGCAATACTGATATTAGCATGAACGCCCTGCGCCTAGTGCAGCAGACCAGCCAGATTTTGCAAAATGAGGTGCGGCCTGTCTATCAGGACAGAAACGTCGACCGCAAACTGCGCCGGAAGATCAATGAGAAAAAACAGGCCCAGGGATTGCGGCAATAACAAAAAATATTGTGAAAAACTCTCTGCGACATCTAGTGCGGGGCCTTTTTCAGAAAGGAGTTTCATGTCAGGATATATCCCTTTTACGGACGAGCAGAAAGAAAAGGCACGACGCACCGATCTGGCTGGCTTGCTCCGCAGCCAGGGTGAAACCTTACGCAAATCCGGCTCGGAGTTGGAGTGGCTGGATGGTTCGCAAAAAGTTACCATCCGGGGCAACCTATGGTTCCACCAATATGAGCAGGTGGGCGGTGACTCCATTGACTTCGTAAGAAAATTCTACCACAAATCCTACCCGGAAGCAATGGAATATTTATTGGGCAGGAGCGGTGGTATGCTTTCCATTATGCCGCCTGCACGAAAGTCTCTGCCCAAGTTTGAACTGCCGCCTGCCAACGATAATATGCGGCGGGTGTTCGCTTATCTGTTATCCAGGCGCAGTATCGACAAAGACGTGTTATATGCGTTCGTTCACAAGAAGATGGTTTATGAATCCGCACAATACCACAACGTGGTGTTCGTGGGGTTCGATAAAGACGGCAACCCTCGCCACGCCAACAAACGTGGGACTGGTTCCGCCTCCACTTACAAAGGCAATGCTGTGGGAAGTGTGCCTGAGTATAGCTTTCACTGGAATGGTAAAAGCAACCGCCTTTATTTATTCGAGGCTCCCATTGATATGCTGTCCTTTATCTCTATGAATAAGGAAGGGTGGCGCAATCACAACTACGCAGCAGCCTGCTCTGTCTCAGATAAAGTACTGTTTCAGTGCATGGCAGATAACCCCGGCATCAACAAAGTGTCCATCTGTTTTGATAGCGACGAGCCTGGCCAGCTTGCCGCCCAGCGCATTACTGCAAAACTGGTCATGCAGGGCATAGACTCAGAAATCCTCGTGCCGGTCAATAAAGACTGGAACGAGGATTTGCTCTCTGGCGAGGGATTGGAGGTGGAAGAATCATGCCAAATATTGCGCCGTTGATTTTCGTGGCAGCGCTCATGTTCTGTGTTCTCAGCGGAGTTACCCTGCTGGCACACATCTATAACCTGAACAACATCAAGGCGAAAACGGTTGGCGATGGTCAGCATGGTACTGCGCGCTGGGCTACGAAAGCTGAAATAAGAAAAGTGTATCGGCACGTCCCCTTTACGCCGGAGCGCTGGCGGGAGCAAGCAGTTCATGGTCAGGAACCTACTCTTGAAAATGGGCAGCCGCTCCCCCAGGGCATCGTGGTCGGTTGTACCGGCAGAAAAGAAACTATCGCCATGGTAGACACTGGCGACGTCCACCCCATGATGCTTGGTGCGGCTGGTGTTGGCAAAACCGCTTATTGGCTCTATCCATGCATCGAGTACGCCTGTGCATCCGGCATGAGCTGGCTCGGAACCGACACGAAGGGGGACGTGGCGCGAAATTATGGCACCATCGCTGAGAAATATGGATATCACGTTTCTGTTATCGACCTGCGCAACCCCACCCGTTCCCACGGTCACAACCTGCTCCATCTCGTCAACAAATATATGGACGCCTATCTCGAATGCCCCGACCAACTTGCCTATAAAGCCAAGGCTGAGAAATACGCAAAGATTATCGCCAAGACCATCATCATGTCCGGCATGGACGGTTCATCCTTTGGCGACAACGCCTATTTTTACGATGCCGCCGAGGGACTTTTGACTGCGACAATTCTTCTAGTGGCAGAGTTTTGTGAACCGCAGAAAAGGCATATTGTTTCCGTGTTCAAAATCATTCAGGAGTTGCTGGCTCCTTCCCAGCAGAAGGGGCAGAATCAGTTCCAGCAGCTTATGTCTATGCTGCCCAACGACCATAAAGCAAAGTGGTTTGCCGGGGCCGCACTGAACACCTCCAAGGAGTCCATGGCAAGTGTCATGGGTACAGCATTATCTCGCCTCAACTCGTTCCTCGATAGCGAATTAGAGCAAATCCTGTGCTTTGATACCGAGATAGATGCCGAAAGATTCTGCAACGAGAAGTGCGCCGTGTTCGTTATTTTGCCGGAAGAAAATCCTAATTCGTTCTTTATGATTTCACTCATCATCCAACAGCTCTACCGGGAAATCCTTTCCGTTGCAGATGGAAATGGCGGCAAGTTGAAAAACCGCTGTGTATTCTTCTGCGACGAGTACGGCACCAGTGCGACACGTTTCTAAGTGAAAAGCTTAGACACAAGTTAAGTATATAGAAAATTGAAAGGAGTTTCTATGAAGAACTTGTAGAACTGATATCCCGATAGGTGGAATGAAGGAGTAACGTCCCCAAACGCCTACCTTGAAACTGCGACAGGCGGGGAACTGTGCAATAGGTTTCGTGTCTGAGAGCTCGCAAAGTCGGCAGAAGTTTGTCCAAACAGGGCTGTTGTAATTCAGCCGCTGTGGAAACCGGCCTGGAGGCAGGCTATGCAGATGATATGCCGGAGGTCTATAAAATACCCATGGTGAGAATGTCTTTTAAGACTGACGAAACCCCGAATGAACGGCTCTAGACGTATGGGCGGCAGAAATGCCGCTGCCGTATAATTGCGGTGTATGTGAGGGTGAGTAAAATTTCGTACTATGAAAGTCCTTACACTATTACAGGTAGTGTCCAGCATACAGGGCCAAAGGGCAGCCTGAAGGTATATGTACAGATAGGGATATCGGAACGTGGAAAGGCCGGAGCATGGAGCGGATTGCACCGCTGTGAAATGCTGGCAGAGAATCCATAACCTGCCTTTATCCGGCTGAGAGTGATGCCACAGTACCTGTGAAGCGGCGATAACAAGCCGTGGAGGGATAGGCATTAGTCGTATTATGTGAACAAAATAAAGTTCGATTCATTTCATAGGTTCGAGTAAGACTCAAGAAAAGCCGACTTCCCTTTGGAGGTGTTGGCTGACTATGGCAACAAGCAAGAAACCGAAAAAGCAAAAGCTAAGAAACGCGGAATATTATGACCTTCAATCTGTGTTCGACAGACTGTATTCAGAAAGCAAAGGTGGCAAGGTATTTACTAAAATTATGCCGCTGGTACTTTCCGAAAACAACATCCGTCTTGCTTACCGCAACTTGAAAAAGAACAGCGGGTGCAAGACAGCGGGGACAGATAAAAAGACCATCAAAGACCTTGAAACGTGGAAAGAGCCCGACCTGATACACTATGTGCGCAAACGCCTGGAATGGTATGTCCCCCAGCCTGTTCGTCGGGTGGAAATACCCAAAGATAACGGCAAAACACGTCCGCTGGGTATACCCACCATCATGGACAGGCTGATACAGCAATGCTTCCTGCAAGTGCTGGAACCCATATGCGAAGCGAAATTCCATGACCGCAGCTTTGGGTTCCGTCCAAACCGCAGCCAAGAAAACGCGGTGGCCGTGACATATTCTTTGGCCCAGCGCCAGGGCTTGCATTTTGTTGTAGATCTGGATATTAAAGGGTTCTTTGACAATGTGAGCCACGGTAAGCTGCTTCGGCAGATGTGGACGTTGGGTATCCGGGACAAAAAGCTGCTGTCCATTATTTCCTCTATGCTGAAAGCAGAGGTAGCGGGAATAGGTTTCCCGGAAAAAGGCACACCGCAAGGTGGCGTCATTTCCCCGCTATTGTCCAACATTGTCCTTAACGAGTTGGATTGTGTGGATAATACTTCAGCTTCGCTGAAGTATACAGTCAGTGGGAAACCATGCCCATGCGCAGAAATTATACCCATATCCGCAACGATAACGGTGTAGAGGACAAGGGGTATGTATACCATGTTTTAAGGGAAAAGACCAATTTGAAAGAGTGCTACGGTTTGCGTTACGCGGACGATTTTCGTATCTTCTGCCGAAAACGGCAGGACGCGGAAAAGCTGTTTATCGCCACGCAGAAATGGCTCAAAGAGAGGTTAGGGCTGGACATCAGCCCGGAGAAATCTCAGATCGTCAATTTGAAACGGCGCTATTCGGAGTTTCTCGGCTTCAAAATAAAGGTCTACGTTAAAGGCGAAAAGAACGGCAAACCCAAGTACACGGTGGTCTCCCATGTTTCGGATAAGCGCAAAGAGAAAATCAAAAAGCGCGCCGCTGAAATGGTGGGAAAAATCAAGTTTCCCGCAGATAGGTTTGAAGAACACAAATTCATTATGGACTACAATTCCTATGTGATGGGAGTTCATAATTATTATCGCATAGCGACCCATGTAAGTCAAGATTTTGCGGAAATCGGCTTTCCGGTCAAACGGACTATGAAATGCAGATTAGGTCAGAGATTAAAGCGTGAGGGGAATACATTACCCCCATTTGTTCAGCAAATGTATGGTAAGAGCAAACAGCTCCGCTACATCAGAGGGCTGTTTGTCCTGCCGATATCCTTTGTCCAGACAAGGCCGCCGAAACACAGACCTCGGGATTGGTGCGTATACACGCCGGAGGGCCGGGCGGCAGTCCATAAAGCGTTGGAGAAAATCAATATTCCCATCCTGCATTATTTGATGGAACATCCTATAAGGAATGAGAGCATTGAGTACAACGATAACCGTCTGGCGCTCTATTGCGCCCAGCAGGGGAAATGCGCCATAACGGGTAGGCCCCTTGAAATTGGCGATATTCATTGCCACCATAAAGTCCGCAGGGCTGACGGCGGTAATGACAGTTACTCAAATCTCATTTTAGTTTGCAGGGATGCGCACATCTTGCTCCATGCAATGTGGGAATCTACCATAGAATACTATGTGGAAAAGTTGGCCCTGAACGCAAAGCAAAAGGATAAGCTGAACAGATTAAGAAAGCGTTTGAATCTTGACCCAATCTAAAAACTTGGTTGTTGAAAAATCGATACTTTATAGAAATCCTATAATACGATGGAACGCCGGATGAGCGGAAACGCTCATGTCCGGTGTGAAGCGGGGGAAAATCCAGAGATGACTTCAAAGGATTACCTATCGCTATTTCCAAAAATCGAGTCAGCTGAAATGATGTTCTCTGCCTCCCGTTCCCGCCGTTTGCAAATTGTACCGATTATCCAATCCTTTGCTCAGCTGGAGAAGAACTACGGAAAAGAGGGCGCAGAAATTATAGTGGACAATGTGCAGGATATCATCTTCGGTGGTTTTGCGCCCAACAGCAATTCTGCCGAGGTATTGTCCAAGGCCCTGGGCAGCCGCACAGTGATGTCCGGTTCGGTGTCCAGGAGCAAAAACGACCCCAGTCAGTCTTTGCAGATGATAGAGCGCCCCCTCATGACGCCAGATGAATTGAAGTCTATGCCCAAAGGCCAATTCATCGTGATGAAAACCGGTTTCTACCCCATGAAAGTCAGGCTCAAGCTATACTTCGATTGGGGCATCCAGTTCGATAAGCAATACGCCGTCCCGGAGAACGGCAACCGCAAGGTAGCATACGCCGAAAAGAATGAACTGCTCCAAGCCATCATCCTGAAGTACCACCCGGACTGGCTTAAAGAGGAAGATACGCCGCCAGAGAATTCGCCTGCTGGTGGTCCGGAGCAGGGCGCACCTGCTCAGAAGAAGCATAAGCGTCCGCCGCAGAAGAAAAGGCCGGAAGGTGGCAAGGGAAAGCCTTTCAAGGCGGTTGCTCCCCGCAACCGGGATTTTGAACCAGAGGTAACGCGGGATGGGCCGGTTTGATTTCCTATACAAGATGGACTTGCAGCACCGGGCCGTGGCAGTTTATATCTATCTCGCAGACCGGGCGAATAAGGATGGTGAGTGCTGGCCTGCTATCCCCACCATCGCAAGGGAATTGAAGCTGTCGCAGTCTACGGTGCGCAGGGCTTTGCTGGATTTACGGAAAGCGGAACTGCTGGAAACCGAGCAGCGCTATCGGGCAAAGGGTGGTAAAAGCAGTTTGCTTTTTCGCTTAAAGAGTTTGTGATAGAAAAGCACCTGCCGCCAGGGAGCCATTGTGCTCTCTTGGTGGCAGGTGCCTCCTGTCATGGTGGCGGGTGTAGGGAACTACCCAAGTTATAACGATACGTCAGAAAAGAAGAACTCACATCCGTGTTTGATACGCCCTTTTCCACAATATCGCCGACAGCGGGACCCCCGCAAGTTCCGCCAGGACGAACCCCAGCCACACCAACTCCAAGCTCCCAAAAAACTGCAAGACCAGCGCGAATGCCACCGGCAGAACAGCCTGTCTTGTCATGGTAAGTATCATGCTGTGTGTCCCCAGCGAAAACCCCTGCAGGGCCGCCGCCAGCACCAGGCTGGGAATCGACACCAGCCATGATACTGCTAGAATCCGCAGCGCGGGGACACCCAGCCGCAGCATATGCTCAGATGTTTCAAAGATGGAGAGCACCAGGGTTGGGGCCAGCTCCAGCACCGCGAAGAACACCAGGAACAGCACTGCCGAATAGACCATCGCCCACTTGATCGCCTGGGCAATGCGCTCCATCTTCCCTGCGCCGAAGTTGTAAGCCACGATGGGGATCAGACCGTTATCGATGCCGTGAACACCTACGGTAGACACCCCGAAGATTCGGATACACACCCCATATACCGCCACCGCCGTAGAGGAAAAGCCCAGCAAAATCGTGTTCATCACCATGCCCACCAGCGAGGTGAGCACCTGCACCAGCGTGGACGGCACACCAACTTTTAGGATAGCCCGCACGCTCTCCCAATCCGGGCGCAGGGTGAAGCCAAAGGGAATCTCCTTGTTCCACCGGCGGTTGATGAATATACCCGCCAGCAGGCCCACGCACTGGCCGATCACCGTGGCAATGGCCGCGCCCAAGGTCTCCAATCTTGGTAGGCCGAACCATCCGAAGATGAACACCGGGTCTAAAATCAGATTTGTTATGGATGCCGCCGAGAGTGTGAACAGGAACAGGCTCGACCGCCCGCTGGCGATCACAAAGCGGTCGAACACCCACTGGCCCATCTGCCCAAAAGAGAACAGCATACAGACCGTCAGGTAGTCGCGCCCGTACTTGGCGATAGCGGCGTTGCCCCCGGACTGCCAGTTAAAATATGGCCCCACCAGCAGGAGGCACATCACAATGATGATGCCCCAGGAGCACAGGGCGATAAAGATGGACGCGTCTGCGGCCTTGCGCACCTTGTCCGGGCGGCGCTCCCCCAGGGCTTTGGAGATGACGGCGTTCAGGCCCACCGCATTGCCCAGGCCCAGGGCGGACACCAGAGTCTGGATAGGCGCGGCCAGTGACAGGACGGTCAGCGCGTCCTCGGAAACCCTGGACACGAACACGGAGTCCACGAAATTATAGAGGGAATTGATGAGCAGGCTCAGCATCAGCGGGATGCCGGTGGTCAGAATTAGCTTTGCTATGGGCGTATAGCCCATAGGGTTTTCTTTCTGCGGGGTTTCTGTCATGCTCCGTCCTCCCCCATCAGCGCCCAAAATATGCGGCAATCTCCTCCATCCGCGCCTCCTGCTTCACATGGAAGGGGCAGCGGCTCTCGCAGTGGCCGCACTTCGCGCAGTCGGAGGCATTCTTCTCCAAGGTATTGTAGTGCTCCACTGCCAATACGTCCCCGGCTTTTGCCAGGTCGTAATACTTGTTGACCAGGCCCACGTCGATGCCCATAGGACAGGGCTGGCAGTGGTTGCAGTACACGCAGGTGCCGGTATCGTCCCGAGGTACAAAGCTGCCAATAACAGAATAGTCTTTCTCCTCCGGGCTGGCGGTTAGGAAACCCAGCACCCGTTCCACATCGGCCCTGTTCCGCATACCGGGAAGCACCGTCACAACGCCGGGCTTATCCAGAGCGTACTGGATGCACTGATACTCGGTCAGGGCCTGTCCGAAGGGGGAGGTCTTGGCATCCAGCAGTTGGCCGCCGCTGAAGGCTTTCATCACGGAGATACCCACGCCCTCCTTCTCGCACCGACGGTACAAGTCTATGCGGTCGCCGGTGCTGCCGATGGCGTAATCGCCCTTGCGGTAGTCGTAGCCGGGGTTGACGCTGAACATCATCATGTCCAGAATCCCCATATCCAGGGCCTTCTGCGCCACCTCCGGGGTATGGGTGGAGATGCCAATGTGTTTTACAACTCCCTCGCTTTTCAACTGCTGGATGTAGTCCACCACGCCGTTCTTCCGCACCTTCTCCAGGTCGCCTAGTTCGTCTATGCAGTGGATGAAGCCAAAGTCTATGTAATCCGTTTTAACTTGCCCAAGCTGCCAGTCCAGCGACCTCTTGACGGTTTCCAGATCCGTTGTCCAGCCGTATTTCCCGGTAGTGTAGTTGGCCCCAAAATGGATCTGGAAATAGAGCTTCTCCCGTATTCCTTCCGCGGCCCTACCCATATAGGTAAAAGCCTCCGCGTGGCCTGCCGCCAGGTCGATATAATTCACGCCGTTCTCAAAGGCGTAGCGGATAGCCTCCACCGCCTCCTTCTCCGGCGTGCCGCCGATACTGGCCGTGCCGAACCCGGTTATGCTGATTTTCTCCCCGCCGTGAGGTAAAGCGCGATAATCCATGCTGATACTTCCTTTCTGGATTTATTTATTGCCTGGCTTTGAGCCTATCATAGCACATGGAGCGCACTCGAAGTCAAGCGTTAATTCCCCTGGCATTTTGGGTTGACTTCTACCCTCAACTCCCGTATAATTTTCATATACCAACATGAAAGGCGGTGCGCCCATGCTCAAGCAGATACGTTATTTCCAGACCGTTGTACGCCTGGGCAGTTTCACCGAGGCCGCCGAGGAGTGCTATATCTCCCAGTCGGCTATCTCCCAGCAGATACAGGCTTTGGAACAGGAACTGGGCGTGAAACTTTTGGAGCGCAGGAACCGAAAATTTACGCTCACTCCCGCTGGGGAGCACTTCTATGAGAAAAGCCTGCTGCTTACCGCCGACTTTGACCGGCTGCTGGTTGAAACCATCCGCATCGCCCACCGAGAGAATCCCCAGTTGCACCTGGGCTGTCTCAAGGGCTACAGCGGCCGGGAGTTCCAGCAGGCCGTGGCAGAGTTCGCGGAACTGCACCCGGATGTTGCCATCCATGTTATCAACGGCACACACGAGGAATTGTATGAGGAGCTTATCAGCTGCCGGGTAGACGCGGTGCTCAGCGACCAGCGCAGGGCCTTCTCGGAGGAATACGCCAACCACATTCTTGCGCGGCGGCAGTGCTATATTGAGATTGCCGCCCGGAACCCCATTTCCGGACAGGATAGCGTGGAAGTCTCCGAGTTAAAGCACATTCCCTGCGTGCTGGTGGCCTCCAAAAACCAGCGTAAGAATGAGCGCAGCTATTTCCGGGAAATCATCGGTATTTCCAGCGAGTTTGTGTTTGCCGAAAATGTAGAAGAAGCCCGGCTTCTGGTGATCGGCGGTAAGGGCTTCATGCCGGTGGAGGGCGGCGCGACAATGCCCATGGGGACCACGCTCCGGCACGTAAAGTTGCTGCGAAACGGTCAGCCCATTCATCGCAACTACTGTGTGTTCTGGAAATTAGCGGACGAAACGGACACAATACGGGAATTTGGCGAGATTTTGAAAAGCCAATTTCATAAGGAATAATACAGATTTGATGGGGCCGTGCCTTTCGGGGTGCGGCTCTTTTCATTAGTTTTTCTTATGCTATGTACCGGAAATTCGAATTGATTACCGCCGCTTTTCCCGGTACAATAGGGGCAGAAGCAGAAAGGAGCGGTTCACATGAAGGTTTTGGCAATCAGTTCCAGCCCTCGGAGGGGCGGCAATTCCGACGTGCTGTGCGACCAGTTTTTGAAGGGCGCGCAGGAGGCTGGATATGAGGCGGAAAAGGTCAGGCTGGCTGAGATGGAGCTTGTCCCATGCGGCGGCTGCTATCAGTGCGCGGAGAAAAAGCCGTGCGTACACAGGGACGGCATGGATGGACTGCTGGAAAAGCTCATTGACGCGGATGTGATCGTGCTGGCGACCCCGGTGTATTTTTACTCCATGTCCGCGCAGATGAAAACTTTCATTGACCGCTGCCTGCCCCGCTACCGGGAGATCGCCCATAAGCGCTTCTATTTCATCGTCACCGCCGCCGACCCCCAGCACTCCGCCGCAGACGAGACCCTGGCTGGGCTGCGTGGGTTCCTGCGGTGCCTGCAGGGGGCGGAGGAGAAAGGAATCGTATGGGGTACTGGCACATGGGATTATAATGATGTGTACCAGCACCCGGCCTTGGAGCGGGCCTATGTGATGGGGAAAACGGTTTAAGGAGGCAGCATTGTGAAAAATCTTATCATTTATTACTCCCGCAAAGGGGAGAATTACGCCGGTGGGTCGATTGTAGACTTGCCAAAAGGAAATACGGAAACCGCGGCGGAGTTTGTCCAGAAATCCGTGGGTGGCGATCTGTTTGAAATTGAGACTGTAAAGCCTTACGCTAAAAGTTATGATGAGTGCATCCAAGAGGCAAAGGCCGAATTACAGCAGAATGCCAGGCCGGAACTGAAATCCTATCTGGACAGCATTGACCCGTATGACAATGTCTTTGTCTGCGGCCCCTGCTGGTGGGGTACCTATCCCTGCGCCGTGTTCAGCCAGCTGGAGCGGCTGGACTTTACCGGCAAGCGGGTGTTCGCCCTGATGACCCACGAAGGCAGCGCACTGGGGTGCTGCGAAAGCGATTTGCGGAAACTCTGCGCCGGGGCCAGCTTTGGCAAAGGGCTGGCGGTTGTGGGCAGTAAGGCGGCACAGTCGGAAAAACTGGTGGCAGACTGGGCAAAGCAATCTGTTTTGGAATAATTTTCAGGAGGAACACACTATGGAAAAGCGCATTTTGGGAAACACAAACATCGAAATCAGTCCCGTTGGGTTGGGGTGTATGGGGCTTTCTCACGCCTTTGGCACCCCGCTGGAAAAGACCGAGGCTGCGGAGAAAATCCAGGCGGCCTATGACATGGGCTACACCTTTTTTGACACTGCCGAGTGCTACACTGGTACCAATCCGGATGGCACCACCGCCTACAATGAGGAGGCTGTGGGCCAGGGCATCAAACCTTTCCGGGATAAAATTGTCCTGGCCACCAAATGCGGGGTGGCATTCTCGGATAGCGGTATGCTCCTTGATAGCAGCCCCGCCGCCATCCGCAAGGCCTTTGAGGGCAGTTTACGCCGTTTACAGACCGATTACATTGACTTGTACTACCAGCACCGGGTAGACCCCAAGGTTGAACCCGAAGTGGTAGCAGAGACCATGGCCCAACTCAAAAAAGAGGGCAAGATTCGTGCCTGGGGCATCTCCTGCGTGGAGGAAGATTACCTGCGCCGGGCCTATGCTGTCTGCCCAGTGTCAGCGGTGCAGAACGTGTACTCCGTCATCGACCGGGACACCGAGCGGCTGTTCCCTGTTTTTGAGGAGTTGGGCATTACCTTGGTGGCGTTCACGCCTTTGGCGAAAGGCTTCCTGTCCGGGCGGTATGCGGAGCGCCCCACCTTCAATCACCCGGAGGACAACCGCAACGGACGGTTCCAGTTCTCCGAGGAAGGATTCCAGTATTACCAGCAGGCGCTGGATTTGATCCGTTCCATCGCGGAGGAGAAATCCGCGACCATGGCGCAGATCTGCCTGGGATGGATGATCCACAAAAAGCCCTGGATTGTGCCCATCCCCGGTACCCGCAGCCCGGAGCGTATGAAGGAGAACCTCGCCTCGGTTGAAGTGGCCCTGACAGTGGCGGACATCGCTAAAATTGACGAGGCTTTGAACAAAATGGGCCTGGCAGACGCGGCGGCCAGACGGATGAACCGCCCGCAGGTTTCAAAATAGGCTTGACTTGGAGTACGGTCTACTTGGTATAATTTTTCCGAGGCGCACCCCTAAAACAAATAATGGAGGAATCGGCAATGAAATACGCAAAATTAGGCAATACGGAAGTAGAGGTCTCCCAGCTGTGCGTAGGCTGCATGAGCTTTGGCGAACACTTTGAGGGCGGACACCAGTGGACGTTGGATCAGGACGCCACCCAGGAGATGGTGAAACACGCCCTGGAGGTGGGCATCAATTTCTTCGACACAGCCAACACCTATGCCCGGGGCACCAGCGAGGAATTCCTGGGCCGGGCCTTAAAGAATGTGGCCCGCCGGGAGGAGGTGCGCATTGCCACGAAGGTGTTCTTCAACCTGACTACCCCGGAGCATCTGACGAAAAGGGCAATTGAAGCGGAGATCGACGGCTCCCTCAAGCGCTTGGATACTGACTATGTGGACTTATACCAAATCCACCGGTTCGATAAGGACACTCCCATTGAGGAAACCATGGAGGCCCTGCATGGGCTGGTAAAGGCTGGAAAGGTGCGGGCAATCGGGGCTTCCGCCATGTACGGCTATCAGTTCCACAATATGCAGATCGCCGCAGAGAAAAACGGCTGGACGCCTTTCTCCACCATGCAGAATCACTATAACCTGCTCTACCGGGAGGACTAGCGGGAGTTGATTCCCATTTGCAGGCAGATGAACGTAAGCCTGATCCCCTACAGCCCTCTCGCCGCCGGGCGGCTCTCCCGCCTGGAATGGACGACCGATACCGCCCCCAGTCAGACCGACAAGGTCGCCATTGGCAAGTACGACAGCACCCAGGAACAGGACTATGCCATCGTCAAGCGGGTGCATGAAGTGGCCGAAAAGCACAACGCCACCATGAGTCAGATCGCCATCGCCTGGCACTTCGCAAAAGGCGTGACCGCCCCCATCATCGGCGCCACCAAACCCAAATATTTTGACGATGCTGTGGCGGCGCTGGATATCACTCTCAGCCCGGAGGACGTGGCGGCATTGGAGGAATTCTATGTGCCGCATATAATTGTAGGGGCGTTGTAAATCATTCACATAAGTTTTTCTTATCGATTATCCCTGAAATCCGAATTGCTCCCATCCTTGATTTTCGCTATAATGGAACCAGAAAGAAACCAAAATGGAAATCACAGAAGGGAGCAATTTTTATGGGAAAAACAGCTGCGGATGCAGACCCATCCGGCCTGATGTTCTCCAACCAAGACCTGAAAAAGATGATAATCCCTCTATTTTTCGAGCAGCTACTGGTGCTGCTGGTGGGCATCATCGACACATTCATGATAAGCTCAGCAGGGGAAGCGGCAGTGTCCGGGGTATCGCTGGTAAACTCTTTCAGCGCCATCTTCCTGTACCTGTTCACAGCCCTGGCCTCCGGGGGCGCGGTGGTGGTCAGCCAGTACATCGGCAGCGGGCAGAAGGAGAATTCGAAAGAATCTGCCGGTCAGCTTTTGATGATCTCTACGGCGGTTTCCCTGGTCATTATGGGCGCTGTGCTGCTGGGCGGCCGGGGGATGCTTACCGCTTTGTTTGGCCGGGTAGAGGAGGACGTGATGCAGGCTTGCGTCACCTACCTGTGGATAAGCGCTTTGAGTTACCCAGCCCTGGCTGTGTACAACGCAGGCGCGGCCCTCTACCGCAGCCTGGGCGACACCCAAACCACTATGGTGGTGTCCATCCTCTCCAATATCATCAACGTGGCGGGCAACTATATTGGCGTGTTCGTGCTGAAAGCCGGAGTAGCTGGTGTGGCCTGGCCCACCTTTGCGGCGAGGATGTTCTCGGCGGTGGTCATCACCTGGCTGGCATACCGAAAAAAACACGAAATCTACTACGAAAACAAGTACATTTTCCGCTGGAACGGCGGCTTATTGAAGCGCATCCTGCGTGTGGCCGTGCCTAACGGCTTGGAGGGAACTATTTTCCAGTTTGTCAAGGTAGTGCTTTCCAGCATCGTGGCCCTGTTCGGCACCTACCAGATTGCCGCCAACGGTGTGGCCCAGAGCATCTGGTCTTTAGCCGCCCTGACCGGCATTGCCATGGGGCCGGTGTTCGTCACGGTAATAGGCCAATGCATGGGCGCCGGGGACAGTGCGCAGGCAGAGATGTACTTCAAGAAGCTCATGAAAATCTCCATCGTTTTCGCCGTGGCCTGGAATGCCCTGATTTTAGCGGGCACTCCGCTGCTCCTGCGGTATTATAACTTGGGCGAGGAAACAAAAACGCTTATTTTCCAGCTGGTCATCATCCACAATGTGTTCTGTGCGTTCGTGTCTCCTTTTACTCAGCTTGGAAACGGCTTGCGAGCTGCTGGGGACATTAAATTCACCATGATAACCTCTATTGTGGCTACCCTGGCGGTACGGCTGGTATTCAGCTATATCCTGGGCCAGTGGCTGGCGTGGGGCGTGATCGGCATCGCCGTGGCCATGTGCATGAACTGGATTGCTTCGGCAATCGCGTATATTGTGCGGCTGAAATCTGGAAAATGGAAACAATTTAAAATTATCTGAAAGGGGTTTTGTAAAATGGAATACACAAGATTGGGCAACACTGGCGCGGAGGTCTCCCGCATCTGTTTGGGCTGCATGAGCTTCGGCGACAACAGCAAGGGGTTAACTGGCAAGGGCTGGGCTATTGATGAGCAACAGAGCCGGGAGATTATCAAGCGGGCGCTGGATTTGGGCATCAACTACTTCGACACCGCCAATGTCTATTCGGCAGGCACCAGCGAGGAATTCGTGGGCCGGGCGCTGAAGGACATGACCCGGCGCAATGAAATCGTCCTGGCCACCAAAGTCCATTTCCCCATGGGGGATGGCAAAAACTGCCGGGGCTTGTCCCGGAAGGAAATCATGTACGAGGTGGATCAGAGCCTGAAGCGGCTGGGCATGGACTACATCGACCTGTATACCATCCACCGCTGGGACCCCAATACCCCCATTGAGGAGACCATGGACGCTCTCAACGACGTGGTAAAGTCTGGCAAAGTGCTGTACATCGGCGCATCCTCTATGGCGGCGTGGCAGTTCCAGAAGGCCCAGTATGTGGCGGAGAAACACGGTTGGACGAAGTTTGTCACCATGCAGAACCTCTACAATTTGATTTATCGCGAGGAGGAGCGGGACATGATTCCTCTCTGCGAGGACATGGGCGTGGGCCTGACCCCCTGGTCACCCAACGCCAAGGGCAGATTGGCGAGAAAGCCCGGCACTGTCACCCAGCGGTACGATAACGAGGCGGTGGGCAAGCGGTTTTTCCCGCTGGAGGATCAGTCTGATTTGGAGATCATCCGCCGGGTGGAGGAATTGGCCGAGAAGCGCGGCGTGCCCATGATTTAGATTTCCCTGGCGTGGCTGCTGTCAAAACCCGCCGTTACCGCCCCGATCCTGGGCGCGACAAAGCTGCATCATTTTGAGGAAGCAATCATCGGCCTGGATGATGTGAAGCTGACGGAGGACGAAATCAAGTATTTGGAAGAACCATACACCGCCCACAATGTGGTAGGATTTTAAGGAGGAATCAGCATGGAAAAAAGAAGATTAGGCAAAAGCGGCTTTATGGTGAACCCGGTAGGGCTGGGGTGCATGGGCTTCTCCCACGCTTACGGCGAACCCACGGAGAAAAGCGCCGCCATTGAAATGCTCCAAAAAGCCTATGACATGGGCTACAATTTCTTTGACACTGCCGAGTGCTACACCGGTATAAATGCGGACGGCACTACTTCTTACAACGAGGAACTGGTGGGTGAGGCCCTGCACGGTGTGCGGGACAAGGTGTTCATCGCCACGAAGATGGGCATTACCTTTACCGATAACGGTTCTGTGCTGGACAGCAGCCCTGATAAGATTCGGCAGTCTGTGGAGGGCAGCCTCAAGCGCTTGGGTACTGACTACATCGACTTGTACTACCAGCCCCAAGGTGGAGCCGGAAGTGGTGGCCGAGACCATGGGGCAGCTCATCAAAGAGGGTAAAATCCGCTCCTGGGGTATCTCCGAGACCGGCGAGGACTACCTGCGCCGCGCCAACGCGGTCTGCCCGGTGACCGCCATCCAGAACCGCTACTCCATGATCGCCCGGGATTACGAGCCGCTGTTCCCGGTTCTGGAGGAACTGGACGTGGCGCTGGTAGCCTTCTCGCCCCTGGGTAACGGATTCTTAAGCGGCGCCTACAATGCCAGCGACAAATTTGCCGAGGGCGTGGACTTCCGCAGCCATATGCCCCAGTACACCAAAGAGGGCTTTGAGGCCGGTAAGCCGCTGTTCGACTACCTTGCCGGGCTGGGCCAGGAGAAGGACGCCACTCCGGGCCAACTGTCCCTGGCATGGATGATGTGCAAAAAGCCCTGGATCGTGCCTATTCCCGGCAGCCGGAAGGAGAACCGCCTGCGGGAGAACTTCGGCGCGGGGGACGTGGTGCTGAGCGGCGCGGAGATCGCTAAAATTGACAGCTTGCTGGATACGATGAACCTACCTGTTTACGGCAGAAGATAAAGGAGAAAACATCATGTCAGATTACTTGGGAAAAGATACTTTCAAACTGGGCTTCGGCCTCATGCGCCTGCCGAAGCTCTCCGACGGCAAGTCCGAGGACATTGAGCAGACTAAAAAGATGGTGGATATGTTCCTCACCGCGGGTGGTACATATTTTGACACTGCTTATGTGTACGATGACGGTCTGTCGGAGGAGGCCACCAAGTTGGCCTTGGTGGACCGCTACCCCCGGGAGAGCTACACCCTCTGCACCAAGCTGTGCGCCTGGCTGCAGTGCCACGATGAGGAGAGCGCCAAGCAGCAGTTCTACACCAGTTTGGAGCGCACCGGGGCCGGGTATTTCGACTACTATCTGCTCCATGCTCTACAGCGCGGCAATTATAAAAAGTACGACGAGTACCACATTTGGGATTTCGCCCAGGAGCTGAAGCAGAAGGGCATGGTTAAGAACTGGGGCTTCTCCTTCCACGCCGACCCGGACCTGTTGGAGGAGCTGCTCACCGATCACCCCGAGGTGGACTTTTTGCAGATGCAAATCAACTATGCCGACTGGGAAAACCCCGGCGTGGCCTCCCGGCAGTGCTGGGAGATTTGCCGCAAGCACAATAAGCCGGTCACCATCATGGAGCCGGTCAAGGGCGGCAGCTTAGCCACCCTGCCGGAGGAAGCGCAAAAGGTTTATGATGGCCTGGGCAGCGGAATGAGTAGCACTTGCAAGGCAAGTGCCGCCAGTTACGCTATCCGCTTTGCCGCCGGGTTTGACAATATCATGATGGTGCTCTCCGGAATGGGCAGCATGGAGATGATGGAGGATAATGTCAGTTACATGAAGGACTTCCAGCCTCTCTCAGCCGAAGAACGCGCCGCTGTGGATAAGGTCACCAAAATCTTCCGCAGCCAGAACCTGATCCCTTGCACCGCCTGCCGCTACTGCATGGAGGAGTGTCCCAAGGATATCCATATCCCCGACCTATTCTCCCTCTTGAACGCCAAAAAGACCTTCGGAAACTGGAATACCGATTACTACTATAACAATATTCATACTACCGAGGGCACAAAAGCGAAGGACTGCCTGAAGTGCGGCAAATGTGAAAAGATTTGCCCCCAGCACCTGGAGATTCGGAAGCTGCTGGAGGATGTGTCAGCGGAGTTTGATAAATAGGATCTTTTACCTGAGGGCCGGACAGATTGTCCGACCCTTGCTTTTTCACATAAGGTTTTCTAATGCTATGATGCGGAAATTCGAATTGATTCTGCTCAAAAATCACGATACAATATAGATAAAAATAATAGTCTATTTGAGGAGAAATCACAGTGAAAGACGTAATGATTTTAACCGGCGCGGGACAGATCGGCATGGCAATCGCCCGGAGGGTGGGCTATGGCATGAAAATTGTCATCGGTGACAAAAGCATGGAAAACGCCCAATCTATCTCGAAAATCATGAACGACGCGGGCTTTGATACTGTGCCTATGGAGATGGACTTATCCTCCCGTGAATCAATTCTGAACATCATCGCGGAGACCCAAAAGTACGGCGAGATCTCCATGCTGGTAAACGCCGCTGGGGTTTCACCAAGTCAGGCCCCTGTTGAGGCCATTTTGAAGGTTGACCTCTATGGAACCGCCGTACTGCTGGAGGAGGTCGGCAAGGTTATCAAAACCGGCGGCGCGGGCGTTACCATTTCCAGCCAGTCCGGGTGGCGTATGCCCGCCCTGACCGCCCAGGAGGACGAATTGCTTGCCACTACGCCTGCCGAGGAACTGCTGGGCTTGGAGATCCTGCAGCCGGAAAATATCCGCGATACCCTTCACGCATACCAGATGGCCAAGCGATGCAATGAAAAGCGGGTCATGGCCGAGGCGGTGAAGTGGGGCAACCGGGGAGCGCGTATCAACGACATTGCCCCCGGAATTATCGTTACTCCATTGGCTGTTGACGAATTTAACGGCCCGCGCGGGGATTTCTACAAGAATATGTTTGCAAACTGTCCCGCCGGACGTCCCGGCACCGCGGATGAGGTTGCAAACGTGGCAGAACTGCTCCTGAGTGACCGGGGCGCATTTATCACCGGCTCCACGATTTTGATTGACGGTGGCGCTACATCCAGCTACTTTTATGCGCCGCTGAAACCTGAAAAGTAAAGGAAACGGAACAATAGGAGGACTCTTACCATGAAGAAAGTGTTGGTTATTTCATCGACCCCCGTCAAGGGCGGCAACAGTGAACTGCTTTGCAAAGCCTTTGCCCAAGGAGCGGAGGAAGCCGGATGGCAGGTGGAAATGCTGAACCTGCGTGAAAAACAGATCAATTTCTGCCGGGGCTGCGAGGCTTGTGTAAAGGCCGGAAATGGCTGTGTCCAGCAGGACGACATGAAAGACCTGATTGCCAGAATGCACGAAGCAGATGTGTTCGTGTTGGCAACGCCGATATATTTTATGACGGTCAGCGCCCAGTTGAAAGTGTTTATCGATAGGTTCATCGCCGGAGAGCAATTTATGCGCCAGTCAGAAGGCAAAAAGGCGTATTTCTTCACCGCCTGTGCCGCCCCGACCGAACAGGCTGAGAGTAACTGTCTGGCTGCAAACGCCTCTTTCCGGGGATTTCTTAAGTGTCTACGAACCGTGGAGGAAGGCGGTATCCTCAATGCCTGCGGTGCCTACGCACCGGGAAGTATCGGTAGGGAATGGCTTGATATGGCTCGGAAAATTGGAAGGACAATTTAGACCTAAAATCAGAAAGGAAAGTGTTCGATGAACGGTAACATAGGCAAAAATAGCATAAAAAATGTTTGTATCGTGATTTTGGCAATTCTTCTTGCCTTGACGCTGTTTTCCTGCGGAGATGGAAATACCCCGTCCGCGCAGAACAGTACCGCCCCTTCTCTGTCCGTGACGCCCGAATCCTCAGACATTTCCTCTTCTGTGCCGGAAAACGAACCTTCCAACGCACCAAGCAGCGGGTCAGAAAGTGAAATCGTGCCTGAAGCGGAAAGCAGCCTGAGCGACAAGATTTTGGTGGCCTATTTTTCCCGGATGGGCAACATGGAATTTGATGAGAATGTCGATGCAAGCACTTCTGCCAGTGTCAACCTACAGGATGGTGAGTATTTCGGAAACGCCCAACTTCTGGCGCAGATGGCTCAGGAGATAACCGGCGGTGACCTGTTTTTCATCGAAACGGTGGAGAAATATCCTTCTGGATACCGGGACACCACCAATCAGGCAAATGATGAAAAAAGCGCGGATGCCCGCCCGGAACTTGCAAGTCATGTGGAGGACATGGACTCTTATGACACGGTAATATTGATTTACCCCAACTGGTGGGGCGGTCTGCCCCAGGCGGTAAAAACCTTCCTTGAGGAATACGACTTCTCAGATAAAACTATCTATCCCTTGTGCACCCACGAGGGCAGCGGGCTAAGCAATACGGAAAATGACATAGCAGAACTTTGTCCAGGGGCTGTAATTTGGGAGGGTCTGTCGGTGCGGGGCGGCAATGCGGCTGATTCCCAAGAGGCGGTTTCGGAATGGCTTAATGGGCTTGCTGGTTAAATATAAAGACTGTTTCCGACTATCTAGTCAGCGGCGAGAGGATTCTATATCAATATGATAAACCGCTTCTCCGTGTGCTGCGACTGCAATGGCAACCCCGCCGAGCCGGATATGCATGATATCGGTGCATCGGCATTCTTGTTTTCGCTGACCCCGTGGCGCTGGATCAAGTCTGCATTGACTTGGTATATAGCGCGGAAGATGGTCAGTCTCCCATCGAACACGTCGAGAGCCGCAATGGCCTGCATACTTTGGAGCACGCGGCTGAGATTGAACTGGGCAAGCGGGAATATCAGCTGGTGGAAATTGATGGATAAACAGCAAATCTCTCGGAGGTGATGGATGGTAAATGCAGTCATCTGATTGGATAATTTGCCCGAAA
>ERZ779622.491-NODE-491-length-23190-cov-7.416382_pt1 | contig 23190 bp, 18 predicted proteins | sample MGYA00514188_ERZ779622 | MGnify/ENA primary metagenome ERZ779622 (study PRJEB29562, sample SAMEA4376702) | mouse gut metagenome | isolation source: Cecum | study: EMG produced TPA metagenomics assembly of the A DSS colitis mouse model was used to assess the... | reverse complement strand
GTTCCAAGTATTTTTTTGCCGAAAATACGGATTTTGACGCAGCGAAGGCTGTGATAAACGGCACGCCTGAGAACAGGGCGTTTCTCTCAGATTTGGACGTGATGGCAGGCATACTCAGGCCTTTTGCGGACAAAGGCGTGCCTATTTTGTGGAGGCCCTTCCACGAGGGCGACGGCAACTGGTTCTGGTGGGGCGTAAAAGGTGCGGAAACGGTAAAGCGGCTTTACCGCCTGATGTATGAGCGCTATACCACGGTGCACGGGCTTCACAACCTTATCTGGGTGTGGAATGCGCCTGCGGCAGAATGTTATCCCGGGGATGATGTGGTGGATGTGATTTCAAGAGATATCTATTCTGCTGCCCATTGTCATACAAGCCAAAGAGAAAATTATGATGATTTGATAAAAATCACTTCCACGCCCAAACTGGTACTTATCGGCGAGACGGGTACTCTTCCTTCGGCAAAGGCAATCGCAGAAGAAGGGATAGGCTGGGCAAGCTATATGACATGGTCCCATGAGTTCTGCACAAGCGAAAAGTTCAATACCAATGCGGTTCTGCGCGAGATGTATGACAGTCCTTTCGCAGTAACAAAGGAGAAGCTTCCGGTTTTATATTAGGAAAAAGATAAAATATTGTCAGTTTCCGTGCCTGTGTGTTATACTAAAGAAGGAAATAGCAGTAAACATTTTGCCCTGCAAAGAAGGCGCAGCCGCTTTGTGAAATGCGGGCAGGGAAGGCATGGGGATGGAATGGCAAAAGAAAAAGCAGCATTGGTTTTTACAAATGACAAATGTATTGGGTGTAATAAGTGTATCAGCGTATGCAGTTGTACGGGGGCGTGCGTATCTCATGAGGCGGACGGCAAAAACCGGATTGATGTGGACGGGGACAAATGTGTTGCCTGCGGCGCCTGCTTTGATGTCTGCGAGCATGGTGCAAGGGAATACAATGACGATACGGAGCGCTTTTTTGCAGATTTGAAACGCGGCGAGCGGATATCCGTTCTGATTGCGCCGGCTTTCAAGGCAAACTATCCGCAGGATTATGGGCGGGTGCTTGGCGGGCTGAAAAAATTAGGCGTCAACCGTATGATAAGCGTTTCCTTTGGCGCTGACATCACCACATGGGGGTATCTGAATTATGTGAAAAAATACGGCTTTACAGGCGGTATTTCCCAGCCGTGTCCAGCCGTGGTCGGCTATATCGAGCGCAATCTGCCCGAGCTTCTGCCGAAGCTTTTTCCGGTACAGAGTCCTATGATGTGTGCGGCAATTTATGCAAGAAAGGAAATGGGCGTTTCAGACAAGCTTGCCTTTATCAGCCCGTGCATTGCAAAAAAGATGGAAATTGACGACCCCAACAATAAAGGGGTGATTACATACAATGTTACCTTTGCGCATCTGATGCAATATGTCAGGGAGCATCAGGTTTACGGCGCATTCCAGTCTGATGAGATTGAATACGGTTTAGGCTCCATCTACCCTATGCCGGGCGGACTCAAAGAAAATGTTTACTGGTTTTTAGGCGAAAGTGTGTTTATCCGTCAGATTGAGGGCGAAAAGCACATGTATCATTATTTAGAGCACAATAAAAACAGGATTGCGGAAAATAAAACGAAATATCTTTTTATTGATGCGCTGAACTGTTCTTCCGGCTGTATTTACGGAACGGGCTGCGAGCCGGAGAACGCTCACAATGATGATGTGCTGGAGGCACTTTTGGAAATCAGGGAATCTTCCAAAAAGAACGGCGCAAAAAGTGCGTGGGCAAAAAAGCTTTCACCTGAAAAGCGCCTGCAGAAATTGAACAGCCAGTTTAAAAAACTGCGTCTGGAGGATTATCTGCGCGCATATACCGACCGCTCGGCGGAAAGCACGTACCGGCATCCCACGGAGGCGGAGCGGGATGTAATTTTCAGGGAGATGAATAAGAACACGGCGGCAGAGCGCCACATCAACTGCTCCTGCTGTGGGTATGATTCCTGTGAGCAGATGGCGGATGCCATATTTAACGGCTTTAATCAGAAGAACAACTGTATTTATTATATTAAGAAAGAAGTGGAAGAGCAGAAGGCGACGGCTGAAAAGCTGGCTGCCCAGCTTGCGGCGGATAAGCAGCATATCGAGGAGCAGAAGGAGCTGATACTGCACACCCTGCAGGAAATCAATCAGGAGTTTGATGTTTTGTACCAATCGGTTGACGATATGGCGGCGGGCAACGAAAACAATGCGGCGGACAGTGCAGAGATTTCCTCGGATATCAAAGATGTCACAGCTTTCTGTGAAGCGTTGTCGCGTTCTATGGATGAAATCAGTGATTTCCTGAAGGAGCTTGCGCAAAATAATGATGAAGTTGTCAGTATTGCTTCGCAGACCAATCTTCTTGCGCTCAATGCCAATATAGAGGCGGCGCGGGCAGGAGAGGCCGGCAGAGGATTTGCTGTGGTGGCGGACGAAATCAACAAGCTGGCTACCGAATCAAGGGATACGGCAACACGCAGCAATGCCAGTCAGGGCAGGATTATGCATTCGGTCAGCAGTATCATCACAGATACACGCAAGCTTTTAGACACCGTAGACGGCGTGAACGGAAGGACACAGACGCTTGCGGCTGCGGCACAGGAGATTGCGGCATCCGTCAGCATGATTCTGGGAACGGCAAATGAAATCAAAGAGAAGCTGGCGGTGCTTGGTTCCGAATACTGAGAAGAGAAGGAAGAACGTGCCTTTTGTAGGGAAACGCTTTGTAATGGAGGATACCATGCATTATAATTGCCTGCTTGTGGACGACGAAATAGAACTGGCTGAAATGACATGTGAATATTTTAATATGTTTGACACCTCCTGCGCATTTGTAAAAAGTGCGCAGGAGTGTCTTGCTTTTTTGGAGCAGAATACGGTGGATATTCTGCTGCTTGATATCAATTTGTCCGAGGAGAGCGGTTTTACACTCTGCAAACGGCTGCGGGAGCAGACAGATATGCCCATACTTTTTATCAGTGCAAGACAGAGCGATGATGATGTGCTGATTGCGCTCAACATAGGCGGCGACGATTATATCAAAAAACCCTATTCCTTAAGCGTACTGCTTGCCAAGGTGAAGGTGCTTTTAAACCGGATGCAGCGTGCCATGGAAGCGGGGCGGACGGTATCGGCACGTGGCGGGGAGTCAGGCGGCGAGGGAAAGGTCTGCGTCGGATGTGAGGAAAAGCCAAAGGACGGCGGCAGTCAGAGCCTGTCTTTGTCGGAAGAGACGCTTTCGGCTGTGATAGGAGACAGGCGGGTGCAGCTTAAGGCGAAAGAGTTTGCCCTGCTGCAATGTCTTTATGATAACCGGAATAAAATTGTGACAAAGGAAAAGCTTTTTCTGGCGGTATGGGGAGATGAATGCTATGGTGACGGTACGCTCAATGTGCACATCCGCAAGCTGCGGGAGAAGCTGGAAGAAAATCCCGGCGAACCGAAGCTGATTCAGACAGTATGGGGAGTAGGGTATATGCTGTCCACTGACACTTGACAAAGAGGCTTTTGCAGCGTTTTATTGTGCAGAGGGAATGTGAGGCGAGGGATACCATTGAAGATAAGATATTTGGTGCTGATGCATATTGCCGTGACAGCATGCGCACTGTTTTTCCTGTTTTCGATATGTTCTAAAGCGGAATACAGGGCGCGGGATACGCTATTATTTAATGAGAGAATGCAAATGCTGTCGGAATGTGTTGCGAAAGAGGGGAGAGACGGGGCGGAAAGGCTGGGCTGCAGACTTCTTCTTTTTACTGACAAGGACTATAAGCTGCAGATGAATGAACTGCTGCAGTCAGGAGCGGTGATACTGGACTATTATGAAAAAGGAGAACTCGTAGGAAAGGCGGCATGGAATGACAGTGCCGTCTTGTGGGAAGAGTCGAGGCAGTCGCTTATGCGGGGCAGTCTGTTTTTTTGCCTTCTCTTTCTGGCGGCAGGGTTCCTTTTGTTGTTTGCAGTGTGGTTTTGGTTTGTCCGCCCCTTTGTGCGTCTGAAAATATTTGCGGCGCAGATTGCAAAAGGAAATCTGGAGTTTCCGCTTCCCATGGAAAAACACAATACGTTTGGTGCGTTTACGGAGAGCTTCGATATGATGCGAGAGGAGCTCAAGCGGGCGAAGGAGAGCGAATATCGTGCCAACAAAAGTAAAAAGGAGCTGACGGCAGGGCTGTCTCATGACATGAAGACGCCGATTGCCACAATCAAGGCGGCGTGCGAGGTAATACAGGTCAAGGAGAAAAATCAGGATACGTTAGAGAAGGTGGCAGTTATTGCAGCCAAGGCAAAGATGATGGAGAAGCTGACGGATAATATGTTAAAAGCGACGCTTGAAGAACTGGAGGTGCTGCGGGTGGAGCCGGCGGAGGAAAGCTCGCTCGTGATTGAAGAAATGTTTGCCGAGCTGCGCTATTATGGAGAAATCCTGCTGTTAAACAGGATTCCCGAATGCTTTGTACATATTGACAGGATGCGGCTGTCTCAAGTCATAGATAATATTGTGAACAATGCGTTTAAATACGCGGGCGGTGTCGTAACGGTTTCCTTTAAAGAGGCTGATGACGGGGTGTATATTCTGATTCAGGACAAGGGCTGCGGCGTGCCGGAGGAAGAATTGGCATTGCTGTGCGAAAAGTTTTACCGAGGGGAGAATGCACGGGGAAAAGAAGGCGCCGGACTTGGGCTGTATCTTGCCAAAATGTTTATGGAGCGGATGGGAGGCGGCATGGAATACGGCAATGACGAGGGATTTTTTGTGAGACTGTATGTCAAAAAGGTGTAGCGGCAGCGAAAAACAGAAGGAATCTGCGGCGGGAGGAATGTGAGACTGTGAAAACATTGTTAATTGGAAAAATGGATGATATGGAACGCCTGTTAAAGTGGCTCTCGTGTGCGGAAGAGCTGTTTGAACTGGAGCTTGTGATGACAGAGGACAGAACAAGCTCTGACTTGTTCGAATGTGAAATAAAATCGGTGTCGGAAATGGAAGCAGTACTTCCTTGTTATGATATTGTTTTTTTATGCAGCGATATGAGTCTGAACAGGAAATACCACCGCATTTTGTGCCTGCGGCAGTTTCCGCCTGAAACAATCAAGATGGAGATTGAAATTGTAGAATTTCTGCCTCCCCGCCTTAAAATGGATTACTTTGCGCAGAGGCTGCGGCAAAGAAATCAAAGTGTATACGGCAGCCCTCATATCGAGGTTGGCGATTTTACCTATGGAATCCCCACAATAGAGGATTATGGGGATGATACAAGGCTGAAAATAGGGAAATTTTGTTCCATAGGTCCTGATGTGAGAATCGTGCTGGGGGGAGGACACCGGACGGACTGGTGTACCACATACCCGTTCAACGCAATTATGCCGGAGTTTTCCTATATAACCGGACATCCATGTTCAAAAGGAGATATTACGATTGGAAATGACGTATGGATAGCGGGCGGCGCGAAGATTATGTCCGGCGTCACCATTGGCGATGGGAGCGTTATTGCTGCAAATGCATGTGTGACGAAGGATGTAGAGCCATATACCATTGTCGGGGGCGTACCGGCAAAACCGATAAAGAAAAGGTTTTGCGATACGGATATTCAAAAACTGCTGGAGATAAGATGGTGGGATTGGGATAGGGAATTGATTTGGCAGGCAGTCCCCATCCTGCAGAATCATTCGTTGGAAGAACTGTTTGCTTTTTATGAAAAAGTAAAATAAATTGACAAGCATATAAGACTGCGGTAGTATACAGGCATAAATATACTACCGCAGCCTTATGTGTTTTAGAGAAAAGTGGAGGAGAAGAAACGGATGGATATCAAATTGTTTGACGCAGAACTTAAAGTGATGGGTGTGCTCTGGCGGGAGGGGGATTGTACAGCCAAGTATATAGCGGGCGTTTTGGGAGAGGAAACGGGTTGGAATATAAACACAACGTATACGCTGATTAAGAGATGTATCAAAAAGGGTGCGATTGCGCGCTCCGAACCGAATTTTATGTGCCATGCGCTGATACCGAAGGAGCAGGTGCAGGAGGCGGAGACGAATGAATTGATAAATAAGATTTACGACGGTTGTGCCGACAAATTGTTTGCAGCGCTGCTTGGCAGGAAAAAGCTTTCGGCGGAGCAGATTGACAAGCTGAGGCAGATTGTCGGGGAACTGGAATGAGGGGGACGCTTATGCTGCAGATGAGTTTTCATGGGGTCTGCATATTATCATAATTTCTCTAAAAAGAAAATTTTGAAAAGCCCGCAAAAAAGAAAACCCTCAAAAACAGGGCTGTTTAAGAATCAGTTAAACCGAAAATCGCTGGAAATTCAGTAAATACGGCATTCTTGAGAAAAAGTGCCACTAGTAATGTCACTAGTAAAAAACAGGGGTACAGCGCATTAGCCTGCGTTATGCCCCTGCCTTTATCGCTTCGACTGCTGCCCTGAGCTGGTCTAAATCCTTGTGTGTATATACATTTTCGTTGATGTCCTGTCCCTTATGCCCCATGAGTTTATAGCGGACGGTTCTTTCAACGCCGGCACGGTCAAGCAGTACATTGAAGGTGTGCCTGCAGTCGTGGGGCGTATGCCCTGTAGTGATACCGCAGGAGAGCAGGGCGCTGTTAAAGTATTCCCTGTAGCGCGGATCGGTTATGCTGTCCGTTGCTGTGTGGTATATGAGGCTCGGGAACTGCCGGTTATACCTGCGGCATACCATGTCATAGATGGCGGAATGGATAGGGACAGTCCTGTTACGGCTGTAGCGGTTTTTCAGCCCGCCCGTGAAGGTGCGCCCTATAAGGTCGATATCATCAAGCGGCATGCCTGCAAGCTCGTTAATCCGGAAACCGGAGTAGCAGTATATCAGGACGGTATCTACAAATGGGATTTCCCTGTGCGCCCATAGTGCCCGCAGTTCATCAGGCGTAAATGGGACGCCATGCACGTCATCATCAGCCTTGCTTATCGTCACATACTGCGAATAGTCTTTCGGCACCAGCTCGAATTGTATGGCGTATTTGTACATCTGCCTAAACAGGTTCCGCATATGCTCCAGCATGGCATGTGAAAGCTCCTGATTGTCAAGAAGTGCCTGCAGGTCAACCGCGCGTATGTCCCACATGGGCATATTGTGGAGGGTGGGGCATTTCCTGTATGCTGACACGGTACAGTATTGGGAGCTGGTCTTTTTGCCTGCTGCCGTGATGGGTTCCTTGTACTTCCAGAGATACCATGAAGCAAATACCTCGCTGAACAGCTTCTTTCTGTCCTGTGGGTTATATGGCGCCTTGTTGTATTCCGCAAGGGCAATCTCTGCGCTTACCCTGTCCGGATAGCTTGCAAGCACGTCATAAACAGGGTAGCCGTCCTCATTGATACGGGTATTTACGCGTACCTGGTACGGGTTTTTACGCCTGCCGGACATTTTTACTACTGTACCGGACCCGTTGGGGCGGCGCTTCCTTGACTGCCTGCCTGTATACTTGCTGGCAGCAGGCAGCAGGGGAAAGCCGCAATGCGGGCATAGGAAAGCCCTGCTGCCTATTTTGCCGGCACACTCGGGGCATTGGGTTAGTGGCATTCTATCACGCTCCTATCTGCAAGAAGGGTATAAAAAATACACCTGTACAAAACAGGTGCAGGAATGGTATAATATGCCTGTGAGGTGGCATATATACCGGCTGCAAGTGCCTGTATAGTCCTATCGGTGCGGTTCCCGTTGGCGCGGGAGCCGCAGTATTTTATTGACAATAAACCGCCGTACTGCTATAATATGCTTAACAAGAGAGCCGAAAGCTAGAATACACCTAGCCGCCGGCAGAGTATAGCTAAAAAAATAAGCGCCTTACTTTGTCAGAGCGAGGGCGCTTATTTTTTGCGTTTCTTTAGAGTTAAAACAAGAGTTATAACCGCGCAAAGCATAATTACAAAAGTGAATAAATCGCTGTATGTAACCATTGGCACCAGCTCCCTTCCTTAAACGTCCGGCTGCTGGCATATCGCCCCTTCGGCTCCCCTGGTAATCATATCATATTGTCATGGTGCGGTTTTGTTTGACTTTTGACGGTGTGTGACCTATAATATACTTAACAAGGGAGCCGGAAGCTGGATTCGTCCCAGCCACCCCGGCAAGTCAGTACTACAAAATAGCGCCTACCTTGTCAGGGAGAGGGCGCTATTTTTTATGCTTATCATTTCTGACAAGGGTTATAACAGCACAAAGCATGATGATAAATGTAAAAAGGTCTATCCATGTTATCACCGGCACCAGCTCCTTTCTATGTAGTAGGTGGCTGGAATGTGTCGCCCCTCCGGCTCCTTGGTAAGTATATTATATTGTCATGGTTTAATGAAAGTCACAAAATTATTGATATGGATTTTCTTTTTGAAACTCTGGTATTTTGGTAAGCAACTCTACTTGTTCTACGGCTTTTTTTTGACCTTCATCATTCATCAAGTCTAGAAAACTATTTATTGTATCTATTCGACCTTTTCTTATACATTCGGTTAATTCATCAAGTTGGACAGTATTTCTCATAGAATCTTTTTTAAGTTCATCATAAGAATAATCGTTCCAATCGCCAATTAAGTCACTAATAGGAATATTTAAGGCGGTAGCTATTCGGCGTAAGGTATCTAGCTTAGGAGTTACCATACCAAGTTCATATTGCCTTATTTGAGAATCTGGCATATTGCATTTTTCACCAAGTGCTTTTTGCGTAAGATTATTTTTTTTTCGTGCTGCTTTTATCCGTTCGCCTGCTGTCATAGTGTGCCTCCTGTTGCTTACTTACTTACTACACTATAACATAGAGCAGATAAAAAATCATCTAAAAAAACCTTGACAGATAAAAAGTCATCTGATAGTATATATTGTAACAGATGATTTTTCATCTGTCAAGACAAAAAAAGAAAACAAGGTAATCAAATGGCAACAGTACATTGTCATGGTGCTATTTTTCAGTGTAACGCCTGATTTCAGTTAGTTCCTTTACTCGCTTTATTGCTTCCTGCTGTCCTGAATCATTTAACGAGTTGTAGGCGTTCTTTAGTTTGTTGAATCGGGCTTCTTGAATTATATTGTTTTTTATCATTGGTGATAATTCAGAAGTTTCGTATTCGGTTTTGTTGAAATAATCATTTTCGTAAGCCAGTACGGCTTCCTGCTTTGATATACCTAAAAGTGTCCATATGGGAACTTCTAAAGCATTGGATATCTTTTGAATGGTTTCAAGCTTGGGATTGGCATTGCCCAACTCATAACGCCTTATAGCAGAATCAGCAAAACCGCACTTTTTACCTAGCTCTTTTTGTGTCATACCCTTTTGTATCCGTAGTTCTTTAATTTTTTCACCAACTGTCATTATGCTAAGCCTCCGTAAATGTAGCATAGCATAATTAAACGAAAATATAAAGAACAAAAATGTACTAAAATGGTATTGACAAGAACAAAAATGTACTGTAAAATAAGTATATCAGAACAAAATTGTTCTGTCAATAATTTTCTTAGAAAGAGAGGAAAACAAATGTCAACAGTAATGTCTAACCTAAAAATCAGTCAGGACAAAGTTCAGCTTGCAATGGCAAGAAAATCCATGAATCCTTATGACCTCTGCAGTTCCGCAGGTATCAGCTATGCGGCATACCGCCGCATTATGAAGCAAGGTGGCTGTAAAATTGCCACTTTGGGAAAGATAGCCGCCGCTCTGGGTGTGGACGTAACAGAAATCATCGAATAGTAGTGCGACGCCGCACAGAAAGGGTCAGGCGGCAGCAGTGCATGACGGCACAAGCGGAAGGGAAAGGAGAAGCGCCTTACTTGGAAGCACCACATTCCATAAGGCTGCTGCCAAAGCAGGCAGGAGAGGAACGGCAAGTAGTAAACAGTCCATTCGTACCTGATGACGAATGAAAAATAATCAGTCAGGACAAGGCATCCTGCAGGAAGCACCACCTTCCGCAGGGCAGAACCGGAACAAAAGAAAAAGCCCCGTAAGAAGCACCACCTTCCCACGGGGCGGTTACCGGAAACCGGTAACACACACTACGCACCTATATGCAGCCCAACCGGAAGGGAAAGGAGATATAGGCACTTTACGCATTTACATCATAACACAGGAAGGCTTTCTTGCCCTGTATGACGCCATAGAGGGGTACGATTCGGGGCGCGGGTGCCAGTTCATTACCTATGCGGGATACCTGATAAAGCGCCGCCTGTCCCGATATGCACAAGCGGCAGGCAATACCGCCAGCATGCCGGATTATGCGGTAAAGGAGCTTATAGGGTATAAAGAGTTTTTCAATGCATTCCTTCTATGTGCCGGCAGGGCGCCTACAAGGGAGGAAGCAGCTAAAAGAATGGGTGTGCCCGTAAGCCATGTAAGGGAACTGGAAAGGTTTGCCGCCATAGAAAGGGCGGAGAGCCTAGAAGCGCCTGCTGCCGGCAGCAGCCATAATAGGGAGCTGGGAGAACTGCTGCCTGCTGCCGATAATTTGGAAATAGATGTGCTGGAACGGCTGCAGCGTGAACAGCTTGCCCGTATACTGTGGGTTCAGGTAGACAGGCTGCCGGCTGAACAGGGTTTTGTCCTGCGGCAGAGGTATTGTAGCAGGCGTACCTATCGGGAAATTGGCGCATGCACAGGAGTCGGTGAGGCAAAGGTTAGGAGCGTAGAGCAAAAGGCGCTGCGCAGGCTCCGCCTTTCGAGGGCTTCCATGCTGCTACGTTCGTTCCTTCCGGAATATAACAACATTTACAGCAGGGGTATAAGGGGAAACGGCGCAGGGCGTTTTAGTACAACATGGACCAGCTCAACAGAGCGGGTGGCACTGGAGGATATGGCAAAGAAAAGTGTCACTAGTAATGTCACTAGTAGAATTTAAAGCGGCATGAAAGAAAAAATGAAAATGTGGGAAAAAGCCCATAAATAAAGGGTTTCTTTAGATACGCCGGAGAATGAAAAATCTCAAAAAACCGCCTTATTTAAGAATCAGTTAAGAAATAAACAGGAATCAGCTTAAGATTTTTTAAATGCTGCATTTTATAATGGAGATGCCTGGGGAGAATTCCCCATAGGATTTGCGCCTGTGCGCTGCAGCCCCGTATACGGGAGGCGCAAATCCGTAAGCCTTACGGCTGGCAGGATAAAAGCAGCGCAGATGGGAGCGGATATGGAAGCAATACTTACGGCTAAGGATTTGTGCAAGACATTTTCAAATGAAAGCGTGCAGCAGCATGTGTTAAAAAATCTGAATCTGACGGTGGAGAGGGGAGAGTTTGCCGTTATTATGGGAAACTCCGGCTCCGGAAAGAGCACGCTGTTGTATGCGCTGTCGGGTATGGACAGACCGACGCTGGGAAGCATCTCCTACAGGGGAGAAGAAATATCGAAATATACAAATGATAAGCTTGCGGTTTTCAGGAGAAAGCACTGTGGTTTTGTGTTTCAGCAAAATTATTTAAACGATACCATGAGTGTTCTGGACAATGTTATGGTAAGCGGTTTTTTGTCGGGACGGGGCAGGAAGGAGCTTGCAGAGGAAGCGAAGAAGCTGCTTCTTGCAGTCGGGCTTTCGGAAAATGCTTTTTACAAATTTCCGACGCAGCTTTCCGGCGGTGAGCAGCAGCGCGCGGCGATGGTGCGGGGTATTATCAATGCACCGGAGATACTTTTTGCAGACGAGCCGACCGGCGCCCTAAATTCTGAGAACACGAGGCGGCTTCTGGATATTTTGACGAAGATTCATGAAAACGGGCAGACAATTGTGATGGTGACGCACGATATGAAGGCGGCGCGGCGCGGGAGCAGAGTGCTGTATTTAAAGGATGGCGTAATTACGGGAGAATTACAGCTTGGCGCATATCAGAGCGGCGATGGGGAAAGGCATGAAAGGTTGAAAAAGTTTTTGGAGGAAATGGGGTGGTAGTGATGGGTTCTCTGTGGTTTATTGCCAAAAACAATATCAAAAAGAAAAAAGGCGATACGGTTGTCCTGCTGTTTTTAACGGCGCTTGCAGCATTGCTTTTGTATGTCAGCATATCGGTGCTGACAGGAACGGAAAGGGTAATTGAGGAAGCATACGAGGCGATGCATACGCCGGACTGGTTTTATATGACAAATATTGACTGCGAAGAGCGCTTGACAACGCTGCTTACGGATTTGGAAGAGGTGGAGGAATTTGAAGCAGGCGGCTGTCTCTACGTGATTGGCGCAAAGTATCGGAAAGATTTGGAGATGGAAGCGGCGGAATACGGTTTTCTGTTTGCGCCCATGGAAGAGACACGGCGTCTTGGACAGATACCTGCGGTGGAGAATCCCGCTTATGATGCGATTTTGCTGCCAAGCTATTTAAAATATGGGGGAAGATATGAAATCGGTGATGCCATTTATCTGACGCTCTACGAGAAGGAGTACCGGTTTACGGTGGCAGGCTTTGTGGACGATCCGCTTTTTGCCAATCCTCTGAATATTAATATTTACAGCTGTTATATTACGGATGCATGTATGGGGGATATGCTGAAAGAGGAACCGGCAATTGCAGAATATTGTTACCGTCAGTACAAGGCGCGTTTGAAGAAAGGAGAAAGCGCGTGGAGATTTGATGAAGAGGTGTCGTTATTGTTGACGAAGGAAATTCCGGAGCTGGCAAATGGCATGAATTTGGGATTAAACTGGACAGCCATGAGCCATGGTGTTTCCATTATGTCCGATATCGGGATGGGTATTATTTTTTTGTTTTCTGTTCTGATTCTGGCGGTAGCGGTTATTATCATCCGGTTTTCCGTACGGGATTTTGTGGAGTTGAATTTGAAAAATATTGGCATTCTAAAAGCGTCAGGATATACATCGGTGCAGCTTCGGGCGGCGCTGCTTTTGGAAATGATGGGGATTGCCGTTTTGGGCGGCGTGCTTGGACTTTTGGCCGGAGTTCTGGGAAGCCGTCTGGTTGGCAGTCTGGAAGGTATGCTGTTGGGGCTTAGCTGGGAAATGGGGATTTCGCTGCCGGCAGCGGGTACTTCTCTTTTTATGCTTTTGGGCGTAGTTTTCCTGACAACGTTTTGGGCGGGGCGGGTATACGGCCGGGTTACGGTGCTTGACGCGCTGCGGGGCGGCGTTCACACGCATAATTTTAAGAAAAACCATTTTCCGCTTCATACCTGCAGGCTGCCGAAAAACCTTGCCATTGCAGGAAAAAGCATATTGGGAGAGAAACGAAAAAATCTGTCAGTATTTTGTATTATTGCATTGCAGGCGTTTGTGACGGTAATCGGATTTGGCATGTATCAGAATTTTGCGGCAAATCAGGATAAACTCATGCAGATGAGCGGTCTTGAAGTAGGGGATGTTTTTGTGACGGGGGAAAATCTTGATGACGTGGGCAGGCTGTTAGAGGACTGGCAGGAGGTAGAAAAGGTGCTTTATTACAATAACTGTTCTGTTCGGCTTTATAATGAAAGAGAAGAGCAGATCAGCCTGACCTGCGACGTATACAATGCACCGCAGGATATCAAAAATGAAATGCTGCTGGAGGGACGGCTTCCACTGTATGACAATGAGATTGTGGTAACGACGATAGTGGCAGAAAGGCTTTCCGTCGGGGTAGGCGATATGATTTACGCGGAGGGTATCGGCGAACGTAAAGACTATATGGTTTCGGGTGTGGACCAGAAATTTAACAATGCCGGAATCAAGGCGATGATGAACAGCGAGGGTGCGCGGCGCCTGAATGGGGAAATGCCGTCCGTGACGCTTTACGTGTATCTGAAGGAGGGGATTTCTTTTGCGGATGTGCAGCAAAAACTGACGGAGGCATTTCCGGATTTGAATATTTCTGAATCGGAAAAGCTGACAGAGGATTCTATGTTCACGATTTGTTTTGCAATGAAGCTGATTTGCCTTATTTTTGTGAGTATTACGATTGTAGTAGTGGTTATGGTGGAGCTGCTTTTGGTAAAAGCGAAAATTACAAAAGAAAGGAAGAATTACGGCATCGACAAGGCGCTTGGATTTACGACGGGGCAGCTTATTATGCAGACGCTGCTTGTCAATATACCGGTGATACTGGCAGGAGCCATTTTGGGAGCTGCAATAGGGAGCGTGTGCATCAGCAGGCTTGTCACGGTATTTCTCTCCGGTTTTGGTATTCAAAAATGCGAGATACAGATTGCGTCTGTATGGCTTTGGGTCACGGTTTTAGGAATTTTAGTGATTGCAGTTGCCTCTTGCTTTATCAGTGCGGCAAGAATACGCCGGATAGAACCGGTAAAGATGCTTTCGGAAGATTAAGCGCCGGCAAATAACGTTCTTTGTTGCGGTTTTGGAAAAAATCAGGTATGATAAAATCAGGCGACAAAAGAGAAGGGTAAGGCAATATATGATGTGGCAAAAAACGGCGCTGTGGGCAACAGTATTTTTGATGGGAGCTGCTGTGGCAAATTGGGATTCTGTCACCGGACAGGGAGAATCCCTGCGGGCAGCATGGGATATGCAGAAAAAGGGTTTGTCTGAGAGCTGCCGCACTTATTTAGTGCGCAGCTCTTTTTCCGATGTGCCGTATTTTCGAGATGATACGGGAGGGCTTTTACAGGAGGAGGACGGATATCTTTACGGTTATTGGGGCGGTGTGCTGGCGCGGTATGATGCGGATACACTGGAACGGGAAGTGCTGTTTGAGGCGGCTTCCGAGCAGAATGGCAGGCTGTTCTGCATGGACGAGTCGTATATTTATTTTCTGGAAATACCGGATATCAGTCCCTATGGGAAAAAGAGTATCCTGTACCGTGTAAAAAAGGACGGGACAGGGCTTACGGCGCTGGATGAAAATGTGCCGGATACGGGTATGTATGCCGGCGGGTCAAGCTATCGGCAGTATACGGCGATGGACATAGAGAAAGATATTCTGTACCTGATGCATGACGAAGCGGTAGTCTGCTACCGGATAAAACCGGACGGCGGCGTGGAGCGGATAGATATGGCGGATACCCTGTATGGCATGGTGCCGGAAGGATTTCGTGCGCCTCATACAAGCGACACCTACCTTTCTTACTGGAACATGCCGTCGGTTCCTTACTGTGTGAGAAACTTGGGCTATTTCTTTGCCTGCAGCGAGGAATATGGGTGGTTAATCCGCGTGAATGCGGAAAGCGGAATCGTGGAAAATATAACGGCGGGTCTGCCGGAAAGCCTGCGTTATTCCGACCATCTGCTGTTTACTCATAATTCTTTATTTTACAGTGTGGACCAAAAGATTTGGATGCGGCGCGGGCAGGAAAGCGAAAGTGAGTGGGAAGTGTGGTATGAATCTGAGCAGGAGCTTCGCTTTTGCAGTTATGACGAAAGCGGCATGTACTTTGAGGCATGGATGGAAGGAGAAGAAGAGCAGCAGGGCGTGTGGCTGCTTTACCGGATAAACTGGGAGGGGGAGCGTACCTGCCTGTTTTCCATGGAGGGCGAACACTATTTCTCGGAATACCCAATGGGATTTCCGATGAAGCGTTTTTTTGTGCTGGGAGATTACTTGTACTATTTTGCTGTGACGGAGCAAGGCGGGAGTATTTATCGGCTGCCGCTTGCAGAGGCGGAACGAGGAGCGGATGTTTGGCCGCAGCTTGTATGTATTTATGATGAGGATAAAACGAATGAACTTGGCTATACAGAGAGTGTAAAGACAGGGCCGAAGGGCGATGTGATAGCCCTGCCCACACAGCTTGACAAGCTGTATTTGTATGAACAGGGGGAGGCAGACAGAAAAATCAATGCTTTTTTAAAGAAACTGTATCGGGAGCATGAAGCGGTTCTTGCAGAAGCAAATGAGGTATTTTGTAAGGTTTTGGAAGAAAATCCGGATATAGAAGAAGAGGAGAAGAGGGCAGTTGCAGAAGAAAGCACTGTCACCATATGCGCGTCTGTATCCTATGTAAGTGAAAGGTACCTTGTGGTGGATATATCGCAATATTCTTACTGGTCTCCGGGGGCGCACGGCATGTATTGGGATGACTATTACGTGTTTGACAGAAGAACGGGGGATCGTCTTGCTCTTCTGGACTTTGTCGATAATACAGAGGAAGAAGTCGAGGCGCTTGTTTCGACATATCTGGAATTGTGCGGACTGCCGTCGGAGGCAAAGGGAATTGCACAGGAGCCGGAGCGTTTTTTCCTAACGGAGGAGGGCATCGGCATACATTTTGACGTTTATGAGCTTTCCAGTTATGCGGACGGCGCGCAGGATATCATTATCCCCTATGAGGCGTTTCGGATAAAAGAGGGCATGATGCCATAGACGGAAGCGCGTCTGCGTTAGAATATACAAGGCGCACAATGACAACAGAATAATTACTGAGTTTTGCAAACGCCTAAAAAGTGATTAAAAAGAAAAGGAGAATACAGATGAAAAAAGCAGTGTTTTTTATATCAGCCTGCTTGATGACGGCAGCAGTTGCCGCATGTGTGATGCCTTTCAAAGAAAACAAGGAAGAGACTTCCATCTTCGACAGCGGTGTGGAAGGGCTGCCGGACGGGGAAAATGGCTGTATGGCAGGGCTGCCGGACGGAAAAGAGAATGCTGTGCAGGAAACGGGCGGGGCGGAAAATGAGCCGGTCTTTGGCAGCGTGCCGTACTTTCAGGATAATACGGGAAGGCTTGTGCAGACGGAGGACGGATACTTTTACGGATACTGGGGCGGTGTGCTGGCGCGGTATGATGCGGACACGCTGGAAAGGACCGTACTGTATGAGGCGGCTTCCGAGCAGCGGGGCGAATGGTTTTGTCTTTACGGCGACTGGGTTTATTTTTTGGAGGTGCCGGACATCAGCCCCTACGGAAAAAAGATACTGCTGTACAGGGTAAGGAAGGATGGAACGGAGCTTACCTTGCTGGATGAGAATGTGCCTGATGCCGGACAGCTTTACGACGGATACGAATATCAAAGCTATCTAACGATGGATATTTGCGAGAATGTTTCATATTTGGTGAGAGGAGATAAGATAACTTGTCATCGGTTGAATGGGGCAGGAGAAGTGGAACCGGCTGACATTACCACCGATCTGCCCTATAGGATACCACCATCAATGCCCTACGGCTATTCTGTATCACGGTCGAAATATTATCCGGACTGCTATACGTTTCCTTACTGTGCAAGAAACTTTGGTTTCTTTCTTGTATACAATGAGGAAGGCGGGCTGGGACGGGTTGCGGCGGACAGTGAGGAATGGGAAGAAATTACGCTGCCCGAGGGGTTCACGGCGGGGGTAAATTCGTTATACCTGACGCATGAAGCTTACTGGTTTCCGGGCGCTCATGGCATGTACGAGAGCAACTGTTATGTGTTTGACGGGGGACGGGATTGGCTTAAGCTATGATGTTTATGAGCTTGCTTCCTATGCAGAGGGGGCGACGGATATTGTCATTCCCTTTGAGGAGTTTCGAATGATGGAAGATTTTTATAGGCGTTCTGACTGACGAATGGGAGAGGACGGGAATTATGGAATTGACAGAGGGACTACAGGAGCTGCTGCGTGCAGACTGTGAAAAAATAGGGGACGAAAAGATTTGCCAGGTTTACCAAAAATGCTTTCGGAGCACTTGGGAGACGACGCTTTCCATGGAGGAGGACGGCAGTACCTTTGTGATTACCGGAGATATTGGGGCGATGTGGCTTCGGGACAGCTCCATGCAGGTGCTGCCTTATTTCAGGGCGGTTTCGGATGAGACGGTGGAGCGGGCGCTTAGAGGGCTTATCCGAAAGCAGGCGGAGCTGATTCTGACGGATGCCTATGCCAACGCATTTAACAAGAAGGGGGATTTTAGCTGCTACAGCCGCGATAAAACAAAGATGGGCGCCTTTATCTGGGAGAGAAAATATGAGGTGGACTCGCTGGCTTTTCCGATTTTACTGCTGGCAGAATATATTGCGGCGACGGGCAGACAGGACATTTTTACGGAGCGTGTGCTTGCTGCGCTGAAAAGAATTTTGGAGGTCTGGGAAACGGAGCAGCATCATGAATCCTCTTCTTATACTTTTGAACGTGACAGCGAATTGGAGACGGAAACCCTGCAGAATCAGGGCAGAGGAACGCCTGTCTCCTACACGGGCATGACTTGGTCCGGTTTCAGACCCAGCGATGACGCCTGCCGGTATCACTATCTATTACCCGCTAATATGCTGGCGGTTAGCGCCCTAAGAAGGCTGTGCAAGCTGTCCGTGGGGAAGGAGACTGCATGCAGGGCAGAAAAGCTTGCGGAGGAGATTGCGGAGGGGATTTACCGTTATGGGATTGTCAGGCATCCGGCATATGGTGAAATCTTTGCCTATGAGACGGATGGAATGGGGCATTATAATCTGATGGATGACGCCAATGTGCCGAGTTTGCTGGCGGCGCCGTGGTTTGGCTTTTGCGAAAAGGAAGATGGGATTTACCGGAATACAAGGCGTTTTGTGCTGAGTGAGAGCAATCCGTATTATTATAAAGGAAGGGCGGCAGAAGGGGTGGGGAGTCCCCACACGCCTAAGGGCTATGTCTGGCATATTGCAGTCGCGATAAGAGGGCTGACGGCGCAGAGCCGCAAGGAGCAGAAGGAGATGCTCGATATGCTGGTGAGTACGACGGCGGGCACCGGGTATATGCATGAGGGCGTGGATGCGGATGAACCGCAGCGGTATACACGTCCTTGGTTTGCGTGGGCAAATTCCATGTTCTGCCTGCTTGTAAAAGCTTATTTTCACTTATGAAAATGCAAGGCTTGAAAAGTGCCGGTTTTGTGGTTTAATGGATATAGGGGGATAAAAATCCTCAAAAAGATACAACAAGGGGAATGGAGGAAAATATGAAATCATTAAAGGCAAAAGTGGTGGCGCTGGTGATAATCTGCGCTGTCGTCTCGACGTGTATCTGCGGAGGTTTGAGTCTTTTGCGGACGCAGTCTGTTTCCAATCAGAATATGGCGAAGCAAATGGCAATGCAGTGTGAGAACAGCGGACAGGAAATCGATACGACGCTGATTCGGGTGGAGCAGTCCGTGGATACGCTGGCGCGGATTATGGAGCAGTCGCTGACGGATATTGACAAGTTTAAAACAGATTCCCGCTATGTGGAAAAGTATACGGAATCCCTGCGCTCTGTCGCACTGGAATTTGCAAACAATACGGAAGGCGCGCTGACTTATTATATTCGGTATAATCCGGAGTTTACCGAACCGACTTCCGGTATTTTTGCCAGCAGAAGCTCAGCGGCTGAGGAATTTGAGCAGCTTGTCCCCACGGATTTTTCGATGTATGACCCTAGTGATACAGCGCATGTAGGCTGGTATTACATACCGGTGCAGAACGGAACCGCCACTTGGATGGATCCATATCTGAACGCAAATATTGACGTCTACATGATTTCTTATGTGGTTCCCATTTTTGTGGACGGTGTTTCTGTGGGAATTGTGGGCATGGATATTGATTTTGGCAGTATAGAGAATTTGACGGGCAGTGTAAAAATATATGATACGGGCTCTGCATTTCTTGTCAATTCCGGCAATCAGGTGGTATACCATGACGAAGTGGCATTTGGCACCGCCATTGCGGACATAGAAGGCAGCAGTCTTTCAGCGCTTTATGCAGCACTTTTGGATGCCTCGAAGGAAGGCAGTGAGATTCGTTACAGCTATAACGGGGTACAGAAAATCGGCTGTTATAAGTCGCTTGCAAATGGTATGAAATTTGTGCTGACCGCACCAAAGTCGGAGGTCAGGGCAGAGTCGGGAAGGCTGCTTTTAACGATATTGCTTTCCGGCGTTCTGGCGGTGGTCTTTTCCGCGCTTGTAGGGTTCTTTTTAAGCAGCGGTATTGCAAAACCGCTAAAGCAGATGACGGAAATTGTAAGAAAGAATGCGCAGCTTAATCTGAAACCGGATAACAGACTGGAAAAATTGGAAAAGCTGAAGGATGAGACGGGAGCGATGGCGAGAGCCGTCAAGGAGATGAACGACCGGCTGCGGGGAATTGTAAAGCGTTTAGAGGGAACCGGCGAGCTGGTGCTGTCCAGTGCGGAGCAGATTAATGAAAGCTCCGGCAGAGTAGGCGAAATGTGCAGCGACAATTCTGCTACCACCGAGGAGCTTGCGGCAGCCATGGAGGAAGCGGCAGCAACGGCAGAGACTATCAACAGGGATGTGGCGACGGTTGATGACAAGGCATCTACGATAGCAAGGCTTTCCCGGAATGGCGAGGCGGATGCAGGAAGGATATCGGAGCGCGCGCAGGCGCTCAGCCATACGACAAGGGAGGCGACGGAGCGCACCAAGGCGATGTATGAGCAGATGCGGCAGGAGACGGAAGGGGCGATTGCAAAATCAAGGGCAGTAGAAAAAATCAATGAGCTGACGCAGAATATTCTGGAGATATCCGCCCAGACCAACCTGCTTGCCCTGAACGCTTCCATAGAGGCGGCGCGCGCCGGTGACGCAGGGCGCGGATTTGCGGTGGTGGCGGAGGAAATCGGAAGTCTTGCCAGCCAGACGCAGAATACGGTGAAAAATATTAATGTGATTATTGAAGAGGTCTATGCGGCGGTAAAAGGCATGTCGGCATGTCTGCATTCCTCCACGGAGTTTTTGGAAAAAACGGTGCTGGAGGATTATGGGGAATTTATGCATGTCGGCGAGCAGTATGCTTTTGACGCAGAAAACTATGAAAAGAGTATGAAAGATATTATGCAGGCGGTACATACGCTGGAGGAAGCCATTGAGGATATCAGAGAGGCGAGCGGTGTAATCGGACGTATGACCGGAGAGTCTGCGGTAGGGATTTCCCATATTGCGGAGAAGACCACCGACATTGTACAGCGCATGGCGGATGAAGAAGAGCTGGCGAAGATGAACCGCAGCAATGCCGGCAGTCTGAAAGAAATTGTGGACAGCTTTATTCTGGAGTAGTATGGTTTGCGGCAGTTTCTACAGACATACGGCAGACAGGAGAACGTGCAATGTATTATGAGCAGGATTATATTATGCGCCTGATTCACGATATGGAGCGGCTGAAACTGGCACTTCTTTTTTACGGGCATCTTAACACTTATTCGGATGCATTTTTGGAAAAGGCGGATTTTTCCAGAGAGGAGATAAAAGCGGGGATAGAAAATACGTTGGAGCTTTATGGATATAAGGGTGTGGAAGAGCTGCTTTCGGAGTAAGTTTTGACCTGAATTTGACGGAAGTATTGACAAAACTGTCTAATACTGTTAGACTAAAACTGTCTAATGGTATTAGACAGTTTTTGCTTGCGATACATAACAAGGAGAAAACAAGTTTTTGACATGATAGGAAACAGGATAGGAAACGGAGGATTTTATGGAACGGTATAAGCTGGGAGAGATGGAGCACAGGCTTGCGGAATTGATATGGGAGAACGCTCCGCTTGCATCGGGGGAGCTGGCAAAGCTGTGTGAACAGGCATTTGACTGGAAGCGGACGACGGCGTACACGATGTTAAAAAGGCTGTGCGAGCGGGGGCTGTTTGTCAACGAAAACGGTACGGTTACAGTGCTGACTTCTAAGGAGGAATTTGAAGCGGCACAGGGAGAACAGTTTATCAAAGAGACCTTCGGCGGTTCCCTGCCCCGCTTTCTGGCGGCGTTTTCCAGAAGAAATAAGCTGGGAGAGAAGGAAATCGCGGAGCTGAAAAGAATGATAGAGGAAAGTGAATAGAGAATAGAAGGATGGGAGGAGAAAATGTCAATGTTGGAGAAGCTTTTTATAGGGATTTTGAATATGAGCCTGACGGCGGGAATCATTATACCTTTTGTCATGGCGCTTAGGCTTCTGCTGAGAAGGGCGCCAAAGATTTTTTCCTATGTTTTGTGGGCGGTAGTGCTGTTTCGCCTGATTTGTCCGTTTTCTTTTTCGGCGGCGTTTTCCCTGCTGGGGGTTTTGGATGCGCCGAAGACGGCGGGGGGACAGATTGCTTATATTTCGGTAAACGAGGGTGAAATGACTTTGCCTGCGGCGGATACGCCGCCGATTGCGGCAGCAGTACAGGGAACGGCAGATTTGCAGGGAGGGGCGCCCGATAAGATGCCCGCCGCAAATAGAATGCAGACGGCGCTTACGGCGGGCTCACGGATTTGGCTGCTGGGCGTGCTGGCTCTTTTGGTATATAGTGTGGCGTCGCTGGCGGGACTCAAGAGAAAATTAAAGTCGGCGGAACATGAACGAGGCAATATATATACAAAGGAGAATTTGGAGACGCCTTTTGTGTGCGGCATTTTCCTGCCGAAAATTTATCTGCCTAAAGCGTTTGCAGGAGAGGAGAGGGCGTATATTTTATTGCACGAGCAGACACATATCAGGAGGGGAGACCATCTTGTTAAGGCTTTCTTTTGGCTGGCTTTGTGCGTGCACTGGTTTAATCCTCTGGTGTGGGCAGCGTTTTTCTTGTGCGGCAGGGATATGGAAATGTCCTGCGACGAGGCGGTTATCCGAAAAATGGGAAGCGGCGTCAAAAAGGAATATTCTGCTTCCTTGTTAAATCTTGCCACGGGCAGACAGATTGTGGGCGGCGTGCCGCTTGCCTTTGGAGAGGGAGATACGGGCAGCAGGATTCAAAATGTGCTCCGCTATAAAAAACCGGCAATCGCAATTCTCTGCATAGCGGCTTTAGCGACGGCTGCCGTGGGGGTGGTGCTGATTGCCAATCCTTCCAAACGTGGCGCACAGGATGAGAAGAATTTGGCGGACGGGGAGACGCAGACCGTACCGGAGGCGCTTTATGGCGTTGTCGAAGAGTATGACGGCAGGCATGTGGTGGTGATTCCGGTGCTTGGTGTAGTGGAACTGCATGCAGATGAAATTGAAACTTATTTTGAGCCCGGCGAGGATGGACAGGACCTGCGAGAGGGAGATTTGGTAGAGCTTTTGTTTGCCCCGGGAGCGGATGTGCTGGTACGGGAAACGTTTCCGGCAACCTTTTCGGAGCCTGTGGAGCATGTCTATATTATGCGGCGCGGCGTGGCGCTTTCTTATGAAGGGGAAGACCGCTACCGTATTTCATTTCCTATAGAAGGACCGGCAGTGATAGGCGGTGAAGAAGTGGAGGCGGGAGATATGCTGCAAATCTACCGGACTGACATATCAGGGGAAAAGGAAGAGCCTTGGCGCATGGTGCCGGTTCTGGAAGTAGATAAGGAAAAGAATCAGGC
>ERZ779622.487-NODE-487-length-23312-cov-5.530937_pt1 | contig 23312 bp, 19 predicted proteins | sample MGYA00514188_ERZ779622 | MGnify/ENA primary metagenome ERZ779622 (study PRJEB29562, sample SAMEA4376702) | mouse gut metagenome | isolation source: Cecum | study: EMG produced TPA metagenomics assembly of the A DSS colitis mouse model was used to assess the... | reverse complement strand
TATGTATACAACTGAATCATCATCAATTCCGGATTTTCAGACAGTGCCAGGGAAGAAAGTATCCGCACCCTGTTTTCCCGCAGGGTGGAAGCCATCGTTTTAGTCGGTTCTACCTTTCAGTCGGAAAACACAAAAAGAGCCATACAGGAATATCTGAACGGGCTTCCTGTTATCATTGAAAACGGATATATCAACCTGCCAAATGTCTACGGTGTCCTGGCGGATGAGCAAAATGGCATTTCAGATTGCGTCAGACTTTTGCACACAAAAGGAAAACATCATCCGGTCTTTATCAACAGAGGAGATACCCCCAGCAATAATCTGAAGATTCTGGGATTTCAGAACGCCCTGAAAGAGCTTTCTGTCTGTGAAAACCCTCCTGTCCTCTGGCTCGACATCGAAAAAGAAGAGTGGCAGAGCAGTTACGATGCCACTCAAAAATTGCTGAAAGACTTTCCCGACATGGACAGCATTATCTATGCCACAGATTTTCTTGCCCATGCGGGTATCCAGGCTTTAAAAGATGCGGGGGTGTGTGTTCCCGATCAGGTGGCAGTTATAGGTGTGGATAATTCCACTTATGCCAGAATTTCTTCTCCAAGACTCACTTCTCTGGATAACAAGCTTGAGCAGCTCAGCATCACCTGTGCCGATATTCTTGTCAAGGTTTTACAGGGGGAGAAAGTTGCCAATAAAATGATGCTTTTTTCGGATATTGTGGAACGGGAAAGTACCTGATATCAATATAGCTATATAAACTTTCAAAATGGATTTTTATTTATACAGAAAAGGAGATAATATTATGATAAAAACAGGTATCATAGGGGCAATGGAACTGGAAGTGGCTACCCTGAAAAACTTGATGACTGTCCATACGGTCACCACAAAGGCCGGTATGGATTTCTACGACGGCACTCTGGAAGGACATCCTGTGGTCATCGTGCGGTGTGGTATCGGCAAGGTAAACGCCGCCATGTGCGTACAGATTTTGGCTGATCTGTTCGAAGTGACCCATATCATCAATACCGGCGTAGCCGGTTCCTTAAATCCAAAGCTGGACATCGGCGATATTCTCATCTCCGAAAAAGCGCTGCAGCATGACATGGACTCCTCTCCCATAGGCTTCGCACCAGGTCAGATTCCGGACATTGATGTGCTCGCCTTTCCCGCAGACCAGGCAATTATCAATACTGCCGTCGCCTCCTGCAGGAGGGTAAATCCTGATATCCATGTGCTCACCGGACTTGTGGTAACGGGAGACCAGTTTATTTCAAACAGAGAAGCGAAACAACGGCTTGTCTCCGTATTTCAAGGAGACTGCGCAGAGATGGAGGGCGGGGCTATCGCACAGGCTTCCTACTTAAATAAGCTGCCCTTTCTCATCATCCGCGCTATATCCGACAAAGCCGACGATTCCGCAGGCGGAATAGATTTTCCGACTTTTGAAAGACAGGCCGCGGAGCATTGTGCGAAGCTGACAGTGGAATTTGTCAGAAATTTTGAATCTATCTGAAAAACCGCCGAAGCAGTTTTTCATTTTCTGCTTCGGCGGTTTTTCTAAATATTCTGAATTCGCTTTTGTAATTCGATAACCTGTGCTTCTAATGAAGCGATGAGAGTATCTTTTTCCTCATTTGACGATTTTAACTTTTCAACCTTCACCTGCAACTCATCCATTTCCAGCTTCACACCCTCCCATGTTCGGCGATAATCCTCCCTCGCCTCACACAGATCACGGATCCTGTCATCCCCGTTGAGAGTAAAAAGTGTTTCTCCCGCTTCCCGCATGCTTTTATTTTCCTTTGAGATCATCTTAAAATCCTCCCATGTCAATGCTCTGAACAATTTTGCCCATTTATCGAGATCATGATCTTTACCCTCTCTGTCCGCCAGATGAATCTGAGTTAAGTCTAACACAAGTATGGTAAACTTGTCACTATATTTATAATAGTTTTTTATATTCATCATTTTATAGGTGGAGAAAAACTCCGGGTGTCCCGGAAACGGCGTAAAATTCAAAATTCCGATCTGGAACGCCGGTTTCACGGTTTTGTAGGCTTCTCCGGCATTCAGATTGTCAAAAAGGCGGGACAAACAGACCAGTGATCTCTCGGGCCAGTTATACTGGTTATTCATCTGCATTTCCAGATTTATAACAGTATTATTATTCATCAATATCTTGATGTCCAGAATAAACTCCTTATCGCTGATTTTTTTACCCAGCTCGATGGGATTGAGTATCTGCACTTCCCACACATTAGCTGGATCCAAATGTAACATAGAACATAAAAGCCCCTTCAATACATTTTTATTGCTCTGCATGACGCTTCGAAACATGTAGTCATTCATAAGAGGATAATCGATCGCGCCGGTGAAAGATGCCAGTTTAGGCATGCTGTCAGAATTTTTCAGATTATTCATAAGATATGCTCCTTTGTGATGTGATTTAAGAAATATACATCTTTTTTATCATAAAACACAATGAAAAAACAAGTACAAAATAGAGAAAACCATGTAGAAAAAGAAAGATGGGCCTCAAAAGAAATCAAAAGAAAAACTACATGATATAGTTCCAATGATTCCTATCAGGCCCAAACTCCATACTAAATCTTGTATTGTACAATTTTTTGGCAGATCACTTTACGCCAGCGTATAGCTGTTCAAATATTTCTCCTGCTCCGGTGTCAGAACATCGATCTCCTTGCCGAGGAACGCCAGTTTCCTCTTTGCCACATCAATATCCACCTCACGGGGCACATCGATCAGTTTCTCAGTGAGCTCACTGCCGTGCTCCACCAAATACTTTGCGGATAACGCCTGGATCGCAAAACTCATATCCATGATCTCCGCCGGGTGTCCGTCGCCCGCCGCCAGATTTACGAGGCGTCCCTCCGCCAGCACAAAAATCCACTGACCGGTGGGAAGCTTATAACCCATGATATTCTTTCTCTGTTCTCTTGTCTCCAGAGCGATCTCTCTGAGACGAGCCATATCGATCTCGCAGTCAAAATGCCCTGCGTTGCAGAGGATCGCGCCGTCTTTCATCACCGCGAAGTCCTCCTCATCGATGACTTTATCACATCCCGTAACTGTCACAAAGAAATCGCCTATCTTTGCCGCTTCGTTCATCGGCATCACATCAAACCCGTCCATCACCGCCTCGATCGCCTTGATCGGATCAATCTCCGTGACGATGACACGCGCGCCGAGCCCCTTTGCTCTCATGGCAGTCCCCTTACCGCACCAGCCATAGCCGGCAACTACCACGATCTTTCCCGCCACGATCAGATTGGTCGTGCGATTGATCCCGTCCCAGACAGACTGTCCCGTGCCGTAACGATTGTCAAAGAAGTGTTTGCAGTCCGCATTGTTTACCCTCACCATGGGGAACTTTAATTCTCCTGCCTGGTTCATCGCCTCCAGCCGGATAATACCGGTGGTAGTCTCCTCGCAGCCGCCGATGATCGCCGGAATCAGCTCCGGCATCTTCGTGTGCACCATGTTGACAAGGTCCCCGCCGTCGTCGATGATGATGTTCGGTCCTGCCTCCAGCACATGCTGAATATGGGAATCATATTCCTCCGGCGTGCTGTTGTACCACGCGTGGACTTCCCGCCCATCCTTCACCAACGCCGCAGCCACATCGTCCTGCGTGGAGAGAGGGTTGGATCCGGTCACATACATGTCCGCTCCGCCCGCTTTGAGCACCTTGCAGAGATAAGCTGTCTTTGCCTCCAGATGCACGGAAAGGGCGATCTTTTTTCCTGCAAAGGGCTTTGTCTCCGAAAATTCTTTTTCCAGAGTACGCAGAAGATCGCAGTTGCGTTTTACCCATTCAATTTTTCTCTCGCCGGATTCGGCTAAATGGATGTCTCTGATTTCACTGTTCATTTCTTTTCCTCCAATAAAATGATGAGATATTCAGCCGAATTTTTATTATAGTGATGGTCGTCTGTCCTGTCATCACTGGAATGGCTAGTACTCTTTTTTATCAAGTCCCATCCGGACGATTATTTCGTCTATCTTTTTATACACCAATTCCTCGTCCATCGTCAATATCTTTCGGTCTTCCATCGTGATTTTTCCGTCGATGATCACCGTTTCCACTTCGGAACCGTTCGCGGAATAGGAAAGACCCGCAATCAGATTGTTCCGCGGCGTCAAAGACGCCGTATTCAGATTGAGAACGGCGATGTCCGCCTTTTTTCCCTCCTCCAGAGAGCCGATCTCTCTCTCCAGACCGAGCGCCCTCGCGCCGTTTATCGTGGCGATGCGGATCGTCTCCCCCGCGCTGATGCACTGGGGCGTTCTCTTTACTCCCTTGTGGATCAGGGCGAGCAGGCTCATCTCATGGAACAGGTTCAGACTGTTGTTGGACGCCGCCCCGTCCGTACCGATACAGACATTGATCCCCTTTTCCAGCATCTCAGGAACCGGCGCGAAACCGTTCCCCAGTTTCATGTTGCTGGCGGGATTTGTCACCACACTGACATCTTTGCGCTTCAGAATGTCCATGTCGTTCTCCGTGATCTGCACGCAGTGGGCAGCCACCGCCGGCACGTCGAACAACCCGTTTTTCTCCGCCATCTCGATCGGCGTGCAGTGATATTTCTCTTTGATCTGCTCTATCTCGCTCTCGCTCTCGGAGAGATGCACGTGAATCCTCATATTGTTTTTCTTTGCTTCCTCCGACACGATGCGCATAAACCCGTCGTCACAGGTATACGGAGCGTGGGGGCCGAGCATAAAGGTCAGTCTGTCGCAGTCCGCCGCCGCGTCTCTCTCCTCGTACGCCTGTCTAAGACGTATCTGCCCTGCTTCATCGCTGCCGCTTCCCACCAGCCCTCTGCTGATCACGGCGCGCATGCCGGATTCCTTGACCGCTCTGGTGGTCTGATGGATATTCATCTGCATATCGTTAAAACAGGTCGTACCGCTCTTCATCATCTCGATGATGGCAAGGCAGGCGCCCCAGTAGGTATCCTCGTCCGTCATCTTCTGCTCGATGGGGTCGATCGTCCCAAACAGCCAGTCCATGAAGCTCAGATCATCCGCCACATTCCGCATGAAAGACATGTAGGAATGTGTATGGCAGTTTACAAGCCCCGGTATAGCGAGTCTGTCCTTTCCGTCGATCACCTTGTCCTCCGAAAAGCCCTCCGGCTTTTTTCCTATCGAAGCGATCCGGCTTCCTTCGATATAGATATCCGTCTCGTGAATGACATCTCTGTCACCTTCCGGCAAGAGCGCCAAAATATTTTTCAATACGATTCCCATGATATTTCCTTTCTCCTGTTATGATTAAATGGCCTGTTGATATATTCATTCTGCTGGTTTTTTTTTTAGATGTCAAGTGGGACTGACAAGTTTTTCTTTCCACCTATCATTTCCCATGCTACAATAAGGGGAACCATTTATAAAATTTCATGTGAACAGGAGAAGGAATACCATATGTACAGAGCAGCACAGACAAGATACGATTTTATGCAGTACCCGCACTGTGGAGACAGCGGGCTCAGACTTCCTGCCGTTTCACTGGGTTTCTGGCACAACTTCGGCAGCACCGGCAGTTATGATAATATGCGGAATATGTGCTTTACCGCCTTTGACAACGGCATCACGCATTTTGACCTGGCGAACAATTACGGACCAGAAGACGGCAGCGCCGAAACAAACACCGGACGCATTTTAAAGGAAAACTTTTCCGCCTATCGGGATGAGCTTGTGATCAGCACAAAGGCCGGTTATTATATGTGGCCGGGCCCCTATGGAGAGTGGGGAAGCCGCAAATATCTGCTCGCAAGCCTCGACCAGAGTCTAAAACGCCTGCAGCTCGATTATGTAGATATTTTTTACCATCATCGCATGGACCCGAATACTCCGCTGGAGGAAACTATGGGGGCTCTCGACCAGGCGGTAAAGAGCGGCAAAGCTCTTTACGCGGGACTTTCCAATTATGACGGGCCTACTCTTGAAAAAGCGACAGCTATACTGAATTCCCTGCACTGTCCTTTTATCATCAATCAAAACCGGTATTCCATCTTTGACCGTACGATCGAGGAAAACGGACTGAAAGAGACCTCTGCCAGACTGAAAAAAGGTATTATCGCCTTTAGTCCTCTGGCACAGGGTATGCTGACGGACCGTTATCTGCACGGGATCCCGGACGATTCCCGCGTGAAAACGGACGGCCGATTTTTAAAGGCGGATTCCGTCACGGAAGAAAAGCTGGCAAAAGTGCGCGCTCTGCACAATCTCGCCGCAGAACGCGGACAGACGCTGGCGGAGATGGCTCTCGCATGGGTTCTGAAGGACGGTATGGTGACAAGTGTTCTGATCGGCGCCTCTAAGCCGGAACAGATTCTGGATAACATTAAGGCCATTCAGAATACAAAGTTCTCGGAGGAGGAACTTCGAAAGATCGATACTATCTGCGGGATTTAATATTTTACAGGATGAAAAAACTGCCGTGGGCAATCTCCCCGCGGCAGTTTTCATCTTATCACATTTTACCCATTCACCACATTGCTCGGCGTTCCTGCGATGAAATTTTTAATATTCCGGTAAACGCCGTCCACACAGCGCTCTCTCGCCTCCAGACTCGCCCATGCCATATGAGGCGTAATAATCAGACGCCTGCTGTCCGTAAACTTACTCAGAGGATTCTCCGCCGTGATCGGTTCTTTCTCCAGCACATCCAGACCTGCCGCCGCGATCTCGCCTTCTGTGAGAGCAGTATATAGATCTCCGCTGTTTACCACAGGTCCCCTCGCCACGTTGATCAGAACGGCAGATTTTTTCATCTTCTTCATCGCCGCCAGATCGATCAGATTCCTTGTCCGGTCACTCAGAGGACAGTGCAGAGAGAGCACATCCGACTGTTCCAGCAGAGTGTCAAAATCTACCCGCTCATAATCTGTACAGGTGCTGTTTCCGGAGGCGGAATAGAAGATCACCCTGCAGCCGAAGCTCTCCGCGATCTTTGCCACGCTTCTTCCGATGTTGCCCATGCCTACTATACCCCATGTTTTCCCATCCAACTCCCAGAAAGACTCATCAAAATGGGAAAACCGGCTTTGCGCCATGTAAGCGCCGGATTTTACATACTCATCATAATAATGTAATTTTTCTATCAGAAAAAGAGCCATGGCGATACTGTGCTGCGCTACCATCGACGTGGAATAATTTCGCACGTTACAGACAAGAATACCTCTTTTTTTACAATAATCTACATCTACATTGTCATAACCCGTGGCAAATTCACAGATCAGTTTTACATTCTGTGCATCCTTCAGAGATTCCTCCCGCATCGGCGCTTTATTGGATACCACAATATCCGCATCCTTTACTCTCTCAGCGACTTCTTCCAGCGTTACGGTATTCGGATATATATCCACTTCCCCCAGTTCCCGGATACGCTCCACATCGATATCAAGCCCTACGCTGTTTCTCTCCAAAATGACGATCTTCAATTTTTCCTCCGTTCTGCTGCCTCTGACAGCTAATGCTTTTTCTTTTCAATAGCATATCATGGCATCCTGAAAAACTCAAGATTTCCTTTTCTCTTATCTATTCCCGTGTTACAATTAAAACAGCGAAAGCAAAATAATTTATCACAGAGAAGGAGCTTTTTTATGGCAAACAGAATTATGCTCAACGAAACTTCCTACCATGGGGCAGGAGCGATCACGGAGATCGTAAACGAGGCGAAGGCAAGAGCTTTCGGGAAAGCTTTTGTATGTTCCGATCCCGATCTCATTAAGTTTAATGTGACCGGTAAGGTGACAGACCTTCTGGAACAGAACGGGCTTGCATACGAAATTTATTCCGACATCAAGGCAAATCCGACCATCCAGAACGTACAGAGCGGCGTAGCTGCCTTTAAGGCTTCCGGCGCGGATTATATCATCGCGATCGGCGGCGGTTCCTCCATGGATACTGCAAAGGCCATCGGTATCATCATTGCTAATCCCGAATTTGAAGACGTCCGTTCCTTAGAGGGCGTTGCTCCCACCAAAAAACCCTGCGTACCGATCATCGCGGTTCCGACCACGGCGGGTACAGCGGCGGAAGTGACGATCAACTATGTTATCACGGATGTGGAAAAGAAACGGAAATTTGTGTGCGTGGATCCGCATGACATGCCGATCATCGCTGTCGTCGATCCCGATATGATGGCTTCCATGCCCAAAGGCCTTACCGCTTCCACCGGTATGGACGCTCTGACACATGCCATCGAAGGCTACACCACCAAAGGCGCATGGGAAATGACGGATATGTTCCACTTAAAAGCGATCGAGATCATTTCAAAATCTCTCCGCGGCGCCGTTGACAACACAAAAGAGGGACGTGAAGGTATGGCTCTCGGACAGTATATCGCAGGTATGGGCTTCTCCAACGTGGGACTCGGTATCGCTCACTCCATGGCGCACACTTTGGGCGCTGTCTACGATACGCCCCACGGCGTTGCCTGCGCTATGATGCTTCCCATCGTTATGGACTACAATGCGGACTGTACCGGCGAAAAATATCGTGAGATTGCAAGAGCAATGGGCCTGAAAGATGTGGATTCCATGGATCAGGAGACTTACCGCAAAGCTGCTGTCGATGCCGTCCGCAAGCTTTCCGACGATGTAGGAATCCCTTCCAAACTGGAAGCACTGAAAGAAGAAGACTTGCAGTTCCTGGCGGAATCCGCCTATGCGGACGCCTGTGCGCCGGGCAATCCGAAGGATGCCAGCGTGGAGGATCTGAAAGATCTGTTCCGAAAACTGATGTAATTAATTCTTTTTTAAACAGATGGGCACTACGTTTTATGAACTATCTAGTCACGACAAAGATTTACTGTCATATTACAACGTACTGATTACTTGCCATATACTATTTTTAACCAATCTGGCTTGTTTCAACAAGGACAGTCAGATTGGTTAATTTATGGAGAAATTTGTTTAATTGTAATTTTCATTTTGTATCAGTGCACTTTCCTTATTCAATAAAAATGGTCGACAAAAAGCTGTCGCCGCACTGGTTGGAATAATTTCTTCAGATATTCTGATTCCAAGCACCTCTTTCATATATTTTTGTCTCTTTTGAATCCTTTTCCACATCGCTGGATATTTTTCCTGAATCTCCTGTCGAAGTTCTTCATCTGCTAACAAAATTCCACTTTCGCAACTGATTCCTGCATATCCCGGCACAGATGGAATAATATCTATTTGAAACAGCATCCCGCTTTTTAACTTTTCTTGGGATTCCGGACAAACAGGACTACATAGCCACTCTTCCTCTGCACAAAGATGCCCCGGATTTAATTTCCAATGATACTTTTCTTTCGGAAGTACTTCTTCTATTAAATTATATAAATCCTTTCCAGTCATGCCGATCCTGATTTTCTCAAGCCAGGCAACAATTGCTTTGAAATAAGGAATTGCCACTTTTTCCAAATAATCCCTCTGTCCTTCCGGTAATTCTTCAGCAACAGAAACCGCATAACCACTTCTGCTCTGTAACCCACCTCGAAAGCCAGTTGTAATAGAAATGGAATCTCCTCTTTTAATTTTATTATAGGAAGGATACATATTTGCTTTTACAAAACGAGGGCCAGAAGCCATAATTGTAACTACACTGTGCCTCTGTCCTCCGGCAGAAAGGTAAGAGGCAACTTCCATTTCTGTCATTCCCTCCTGAATGGCAGCCATAGCTTCCAAAATACAATTTCCAGCGAGCGCTGCTCCAAACTCATAATGAGCAAATTCATCTGCATCATTCGTCTTACGCACGCCATCCTCTCCAATAAATAAATCTATGGCATTTATAAATTCCGCATGAGGCGCCGCTTTTTTCAATGCCTCAACCAGATAACTCGGCAAATCAAACATTTTTCCGTTTTCTTCAACTGAGGAAGTAAATTTTTTCCATCCCGCCAAACCAATAGTTTTTTTATCTTTTATACATATCTGTCCCAAAATTTGTGATACACTTTTTTTTGTCTGCATAGGTTGATCAGGCAATGAAAAATGAGACAGACATATGGCAGATGCTGAAATTCTTGCCTTTTCAGCTTTATTATAATTTTCATTTCCCAACACTAAAAATGCTTTGCCATCTGCATGTAAAACCAACAAAGCTTCTTCAAACCTGGGCAAAAATCCAATAAGATATTCAAAATTTCCTCCATGTTCCAGATCGGCATATATTATCAGTGTATCCAAACCCATAGATTCCATTTTCCTTAAAACTTTCTTTTTTCTTTTTATTATCGTTTCATCAGGCAGCGCTATTGGAAAAATATCTGCCTCCCTTTCCGGCAATATAACTTTTTTAAGTTTTATCATATTTTTTCCCTTTACTTATTTATGTAGTACCTGCAGACAGGCACCTGTGATACCAGCATCATTTCCCAGCTGTGCAGTTACAATATCCGCACCCTTTTCGATTAAATGAAGTTTTTCACTGTATGCTTTTTGTATGATCGGTAAAATTAATTCTGAGGATCTGGATACTCCACCGCCAATAACAAATGCTTCCGGATCAAATGCATGTGTAAACTCTGCCATAGCATGTCCCAAATTTCCCATACATATTTCAAGACATTTTATACAAAGTTTATCTCCCTGTCCAGCTAATCCGCATATCTCCTTTGCAGTAAAATTTTTTATATTCTGCAACGGGGACTCTGTTTTCCTTTCTTTCGTCAGCCGGTTTGCAATACGTACCAGGCCATTTGCAGAGGCAAACTGATCAAGGCAGCCATGATTACCACAATTACAGGCATCTGACTCCCCTGGGTCTACAGTTATATGTCCTATTTCCCCTGCAATTCCATTTGCACCGAGCAGAACATTTCCATTTAATATAATGCCTCCTCCTACCCCAGTGCCAAGTGTAATCAGCATCATACTGCTATACTTTTTTCCTCCTCCAGCATAATACTCTCCTAAAGCTGCCACATTTGCATCATTCCCTGCTTCAACAGTGACACCTGGAAATTCCTGTCGCAGAATTTCAACCGGATTAAAATCATACCAATGAAGATTTACACTTTTTTTCACATATCCATTCTTGTCTACAGGTCCCGGAATTCCCATTCCAATTCCGCTTATCTCTGTACTATCAATTTTTTTCCTTTTACAAAAATCCCTAATTTCTTCCGCAACCTGCGGAATAATACGATTACCTGCTTCTGTCAGATCTGTATCTGCTATCCACTTTTCAAGCAGTATACCTTCTTTAGAAAAATGACCGAATTTAATCTGTGTTCCACCGACATCCACCCCAAAATATAATCCCATTATTTACTCCTCTAAAATTTCCTGCCGGGAAATATTTTCACCGACAGGATTTTCTTTTGAATATAAAGATAATTTATAAAACCTGCTATCTATTATCTATAAATTATAAAGCCTTGTCGCATTATCATGTAATATACCGTTAATTTCTTTTTCCGTAAATTCAGGCCATCCTGATCCCCTGCATATTTTATTCATACCATTTTGAACCAGATCAATCCATTTCAGTAAATCCTGAGTCGGATTAGAGCCAAATAAATCATTATCAGCAGCTACAAAATCTGATGCAAACATTACACGATCCAAAACTCCAAGTTCTTTGGCCATAACCATATTCCATGTCATCCAAACAGGCCGTTTATATAGCATAGCCAGATCGGTCCACAGATTTTCATCATTAACCATCATTGTAAATAAATACTCGCTAAATGGATAGCCTATATGTTCTACAACTATCTTCATATCAGGAAAATCAAATGTTACATCATTCAAATTCTCCATTTTAGCATATTTTGTATGAGCTAACACTGTAGGTCCCCCGGCTGCGGAATGATGATATTGAACTACAATACCCTGCTTATTTGCAAATTCATAAAAGGGATACATACTCCTGTCATTGGAATTAAACTGTCCATATGGCGGAGTAAAAAGAATTCCTTTATATCCACAATTTACAATCTTATCTACTACATAATCATAGTTTTTCTGAGAAAAACGGCCAGCCGCATCAATGGGCTCCACGCTGCAAAAAGGAATAAAAAAATCTGGATAGGCTTTATAAGCCTTTTCTACTGCAATCTCACCAAATTCAGAATGCCATATTCTGTGCATATCCTGTGCCATGCTAACACAATGCTCTATGCCTGCCGCTTTCATCCAGCCTACCAGTTGATGAATATCCGTATCATTTGGAATACTCTGACCTAAATCATCATAAGTAGGTTTATCAAAACATTTAGAATTTATCAAATGCATATGTGAATCAATAACTGCCATTTTCATGCCTCCGATAGTTTTTATGTATCACCCGCAGTATCTGTCGAAGCCAGGTTTCCCTGCCTTCGACTGTCTATCTGCGAAAATTAAATTATCATTACGTTCTACTTATTAATATCGAAATCAGCCGCATTGTGTACTGTCAAAAGTTCCGGCTGCATCTCATAAATATCATCCGGTCCAGATCTCGTATAAGAACCATCAAAAATCTGTTCCATAAATTCTACACATTTCCTGCCCATTTTTTCAGGAGACATTCCAGGAGATGCATACAATTTACAATTTTCCCCCTCCTCCTGCATAACAGCCTGTTGTTCAGGAGTCGCATCATAACCAATTACATATACATCATCTCTTCCGGCATCCTGGAGCGCATTATAGGTTCCCATAACACATTCATTCCAGTACAGGAAAAAAGCATCTGCATCCGGGTATGCTGTAATCATATCAGTAGCCCAGATATAACAACCATCTGTTGTTCTGTCCGTAGACCGATTTTTTACAATCGTCACATTCGGGTAATTTTCATCCATCCAATCACTAAACCCTTTGACACGGAGGCCGCTGGATGCAATGGAAGGTTCTTCCTCAAATATGATAATATTTGCATCTTCTTTACCTTCCAATGCTTCCATACACATTTCTGCAGCCATCTGACCTCCTGCGTAGTCGTTATATCTCACTGATGCATCTGCACCGCCTTCCGAAGCCAGACAATCAAAATCAACAATCGGAATACCCGCTTCATGGGCAAGAGCAACCGCATCGTTCGCACCATCCGTATCAATAGCAGTATAAATAATGCCATCCACACCCTGCGTTATCAAATTCTCAATAATCGTATACATTTGCGCCCAATCGCCTTTTGGATCCATTACCACACTGTCCCAACCTCTTGCCTCAATCTCTTCTTCCGCTATAGCTGCAAGATCTGCTTCAAAAGCCTGTGCCATATCCCAGGGAACAATACCGATCATCTTTTTATCTTCGGATGTCTCCTCTGCAGAAACTGTATCTTCCTCTGAAGCAACTTCCGTATCCTTTGCTGTAGTACCTTCCTCCGCGGGAGCTGTTTCCTGTGGGTCTGAATCTGAACTGCCACAGCCTGCAAGCATAGCTGCCGTCACGCAGCCAACTAAAAAAATACTTAACAATTTCTTTTTCATACTTTTCTCCTTCTCACATTTTTTTATTTATAATTACCATCCAACCTCGTGGCCACCAAAGGTTAGTGGAAATTATTTTGGGTTAAAATTTATTTTTTTCTTGCTATTGCCTTATTTGATATTTTGTTAAACCATTGTGCATAGAACACAGCAATGACCATCAATGCACCTCTTACCACTAACTGCCAGTTAGAACCAATAAACATAAGATTCATACCATTCGTAATCATCCCCATCATCAAAGCTCCTAAAAATACCCCTATTGTCAATCCTTTTCCACCTGACAAAGATACTCCTCCTATGGCGCATGCTGAAATTGCGATTGTAGCGTAGCCGCTTGCGGCATTTGGAGTTGCTGACCCCACACGAGCGGTTGAAAGAATACCAGCAAGCGCTGAAAGTCCTGCTGCTATTACATAAGTAGAAAAACGTACTCTTTTTACGTTAACTCCCGAATTATACGCTGCCTGATAATTTCCGCCGGTCGCATAAATTTTTCTTCCATAGGAAGTTTTCCCCAAAACAAGAGCCATTCCAATAAAAACAAGAATTAGTATCCATACTGATACAGAAACTCCAAACACAGTTCCAACACTCAAATTTTTAAATTCTGATGGCAACTGCGTTACAGCCGTATTATCGCTAACAATATAAACTATACCTCTTACTGCAGTTTGCGTGCCTAATGTAACAATAAAAGGATCTATCTTTGTCCTGGAAACAATTATCCCGTTCACAATACCAACAATACAGCAAAGCAACACAGAAATAATAATCGCTGCACCAAGTCCTGTTTTTAATCCATACAGACCATCTGTCACCAATAAACCACATAATGTCCCTCCCAATGCACAGGTAGATTCAATAGAAAGATCAAAGGTTCCATTTAAAACCGGAAACGCTAATGCACAGGAAAGAATACCATATACAACAATCTCTTTCAGAATATTTCCCATATTACCAAGAGATAAAAATTTCCCACTGTTACTTTGTACGATAATGGAATATACAATGATCAGACAAATCAAACCTACCAGTTCAAAATATTTTGACTGCATTAATTTATTCCAAAAACTTATTTCATCTTTGCTCTTTTTAGAATCCATATTATTATCCCTCCTTTTTATCTTTTCGCATCCATTTTATTAATGTGAAATTGCCAGTTTCATAATAGCCTCTTCGCTTGCCTCCTCCATAGAAAGTTCTCCCGATAAATGCCCCTCATGCATTACAAGAATCCGATCGCTAATTCCCAACAATTCAGTCATTTCAGAGGAAACTACAATAATAGACATACCTTCACTCGCCAATTCGTTGATTATTTTATAAATTTCAGCCTTAGCGCCCACATCAACCCCTCTGGTCGGCTCATCCAGCAAAAGTATTTTAGGTTCTGACGCCAGGCATTTTCCCAAAACAACTTTCTGCTGATTACCTCCACTGAGCATACGAACCATCATATTCCCTCCTGAACACCGTATCTTCAATTTTTGAATATAATCATTACAAACTTCATTTTCTTTTTTTGTATTCGTAAAATTAAGAACAGATAATTTTTTTAAAACACTGAGCACCATATTTTGTAAGATAGACTGTTCTAAAATCAGTCCCTGATCCTTACGGTCTTCCGGCACAAATGCAAATCCCCTTTTCAGCCCTTCCATGGGTGTCCTGTTCATAATCTTTTTCCCTTCAAGTTCTATCTCACCATCACAGTGATCCAATCCATAAATCGCCTTAAGAAGCTCGGTTCTTCCTGCACCTACCAGTCCTCCTATACCAAGTATTTCCCCTTTCCGCAACTCAAAAGAAATATCGTAAATATTATCATTATCAAGATGATTTACGGTCATCAACACTTCTCCCTGGCGTTTGATTTTTTTAGGAAACTGTTGTGTGATCTGACGTCCCACCATGAGCTTGACAATATCATCTACTGACAATTCGGAAACCTCTCCTCCTCCTGATACCTCCCCATCTCTCAATACCTGCACTCGGTCCCCTACCGCATATATATCTTCCATACGGTGAGAAATCAGAATAACGGCAATTTTTTCTTCTCGTAAATGTCTGATAATTCTGTATAATGTCTCTGTCTCCTCTAACGTTAATGCCGCTGTAGGCTCATCAAAAATAATAATGGATGCTTCATGTGAAAGTGCCTTTACAATTTCTATTAACTGCCTGTGCGCAACACTATACTGTCTTATCAGAGAATTCGGTTCAAACTTTATGTTCAGTCGTTCCATCAGTTTCAATGTTCTGTTGCGTAGCGCTTTTTCATCGATAAAACCATTTTTAGTTTCATAACGCCCGATAAAAATATTTTCAGCTATAGACATATCCTCTATTTGCACTAACTCCTGATGTACCATGCTGATTCCTAAATGTATAGCATCAATAGGTTTTGCAATATGAACTTGCTTTCCGTCAATGAATATCTCTCCTGATGTGGGTGTTTCTACCCCGGCAAGAATTTTCATCAATGTAGATTTACCTGCTCCATTCTCTCCGCAAAGACAGAGAACTTCTCCTTTTTTCAATGACAAGCTCACATCATTCAATGCATGGATTCCGCCATAAACTTTGCTAATATGACTCATTTCCAAGATATAATCACTCATATCACCCCTCCTTTCACAAAGTACCCTTTATTGTTTGTCGCTTTTGATGTTATAAACACTTTACCATTGATACAATGTTTACCACAAGAAGATTTTAATTGTAATTTTTTCCAAAATACTATCTCTATTTTTGTATAACTTGCATATTTTTTATTATTTATTCTATATTTTCGAAATAATTTTAGTTATTTTTTTGTTTTTTATTACTAATTATTATATTTTTTGCTTTCTATTTGTGCTATATTTTAAAACTAGTTATTGACTTTATTCCCAAAAATTGATAAACTTATATCATGATAAATATTTATCATTTATTATTGTCACAAATTTATTATGGAGGTAAATATGAAGAGAAAACGCGTGACCCTAGATGATATTGCCGATAGAGCCTATGTTTCAAAATCACTTGTCTCTAAAGTGTTAAACAACCGTCCCGTAAGAGTTTCTGAAGAAAAACGTTTAGAAATTCTTAATCTTGCGAATATGATGGACTATATACCCAGTGGAAAAATTTTACAAAATGATTCTATTCCCAAATTAAATAAAACAATCGCTCTGTTTTTACCACATCTTAACACAAATTTTATGATGACCCTCTGTGATACAATCACTCGAAAAGCCTATCGCAATGGCTATTCTGTCATTGTTTTTAACAGTATTGAAAATACTTCTCTAGAATTGAAATATATAGATCTATGTTATACTTTGAATGTATCAGGAATTATTTTTGATTCTTATTCCAATGCCAGCAATAAAAAATATCTGGAAAAGCTTGAGCAGAATCAGATTCCTTTTGTTTTTATAGACTGTTATCCCACCGATACATCCTATTCTTTTATTACTTCCGAAAATAAAAAAGCCATGAAGGAGCTCACAGAAAGTCTGATCCGACGTGGGCATAAAAATATACTCAGTTTTATTCAGAATAAATCTACTCTTACAAACGTTTCCATGCAAAGAATTGCTGGCTACTATGAAGCAATGAGTCAGTATAACCTTAGAGGAACCAATGAAATAATTTATCCTGAACGTGATTATCGACAGCAGCCTATTTATTCTTTATTAGAATCTTCCGCAGAGTTTTCTGCTTTTATCATTCATACTGGAGATGATATCAAACACTTTTTTGATTTGATTTCTTACACAAAATATGCTCACAGACAAAACTTTGAAGTAGCTGTATTTGATGACTTTGATCTTTCGTTTACCGAATACAGTTCTGGAACGCATAAAGATATATGTCAAAAAATTGTAAGCATTATGGCACAGCGTCCGAAAGAAATTGCTGAACGGGCTCTGGATGTACTGTTTGGTCAGATTAAACAGCCTGACAATTTTCAACATATACAGGAATTTGTCGATTGTGATCTGATAGAAATCAATAATTAATTTATAAATATTTCTCAATTGGAGGTTAAACTCAAAATGAACACAAAAAAAGTAAGCAAACTCAGCATTATAGAAATACCCTATGGAGATTTAAATTGGGGACCAGACCCTGAACATATCAGACCCGGTATCTTTTCAGATATTCAGCACTGGAAAAAATATCGTGAACTGGATGATTATCATCTATGTGGAATATATGGAAAAGCAGGGGTTCCATATTCCGTGGAGGAAATTGTTTATCAGAAAGAGGAGGAGGAGGTTTATCTTACACTGACAAAGCAGGTATCTGATGCCGTGTGCCAGAGTGTGAAAAGCGGCGCGGCATTGCTGCTGACAGGCGGCTATTGCAAGGATGCGGTTGCTGTGTGCGGCGGAATACAGCGGGCTGTCGGTACAGATAAAAGGGTTGGAATCATATATCTTGATGCCCATAGTGATATGTCAACTCCTGCGGTAACACATACAGGAATTCTTGGCGGGATGGATATGGCCTGTATTATGGGTGTTGATATGGAAGAGTGGCGGAAGGCTGCCGGTTTAGAGGTTCCGTTTGATGATAAACTTGTTTTATTGAGCGATTTCAGGGAAGCGGAAGTGGAAGATGACGGCGCTCTGGAAATTATTAAAAATTTGCAGATAAATTGGCTAAAATCAGAAGCCTTCGATAAAACAGAAGTGTGGGAGAAAGAAGTCTGGAAGCTGGCCGATCAGGTAGATGCGATATATCTTCATATCGACGCAGATATATTAAATCATATTCATGTACCCAATGCCGCCTGTATGGCTAAGGGAGGACCTTCCATTCATACTCTGATGCATAATATCCGTATCATAATGGAAACCGGCAAAGTTCTTGTTTATGGTTCTTACGGATTTTATTTTGATACAAATATTTCTGGACAAGATTCTCTTACACTAAGCGGTCTGCGATCTGTATCTGCGGGACTGGAAGGCTGGAAAGAAATGCCAAATATTATTTAAAAATTAAAAATGCACACCACAAAGCACACACTTCAAAACCCCCGCATCTGTTAAAATGCGGGGGTTTTTATACTTTATATTATTTTATATTTACAGTCTGCACCTTATTCAGCAATATCTGCATACATGAAGTACCAGTAACCGTATGCGGAATGCCACATACCTGTGATCTTACTGCTCTGCAGCCAGAAGTCATTGTAGTAAGCAACCGGCACGCAGCCTGCCTGATCCATCAGGATATCCTCTGCTTTGTGCAGTGCCTCGGAACGCTCTGCAGCGTCCAGAGTTGTTCTGGAGATATCCATAGCAGCGTCGTACTCAGCGTTGTTGAACTTACCGTCGTTGTTGCCGTTTGTGGAGTACAGCAGATCCAGCATGTTGGAAGGATCGGAGTAGGCACCCACCCAGCCGTTACGGGATGCTTCATAATCTCCGTTACGTCTCATCGGTGTGAAGCTTGCCCACTCAACGATATCTACGTCGAGAGTGATACCAAGCTCAGCCCACGCCTGTTGCAGATACTCGGCAACCACTTTGTGATAACCTGCATCGTTTGTGCTGTAAGTGATAGCCGGGAAACCTTCGCCGTCAGGATAGCCTGCTTCTGCGAGAAGTCTCTTTGCCTCTTCCACGTTTGCTTCATGATTTGCAATATCAATGTAGGGCTGTCCGCCGTTTGCATTGTCGATGAACTGAGAACCGTCCGTATCAACCCAGCCCGGACCCATGAAGTTGGATGCTGCAGTATAAGTTCCCTGCATCAGAGTACCGGCAACATATTCACGATCGATCGCAAGGCTCAATGCTTTACGAACATTAGCGTCATCAAAAGGCGCTTTCTGAGTATTCAGGCTCAGGTAGTAAGTTCCGATGATCGGATCAACGTGGAACTCAGGATTGCCTTCCAGAGAAGGAATCTCTTCTGTCGGAACGTCTTTGATGAACAGAACTTCGCCTGTCTGGTATGCGCTGTAGGAAGCGTTTGCATCCTCGATCAGGTTGAACTTGATCGCATCCAGTTTTACGGCATCCGCATTCCAGTAGTTGGGGTTCTTTGTGCACATAATGTAAGAACCGGGAACCCACTCGGAAATGTAGAAGGAACCGTTGGAAATATAAGTGCTGGCATCTACTGCCCAGGCGTCGCCATTTGCTTCAATTGTTGCCTGCTGTACGGGACTCAGAGTAGCAAACGCTGCCAGAGAACCAAAGTAAGAACATGCGGAAGACAGATGTACTTCCAGTGTCTTGTCATCTACAGCTACCACATTCAGCTTCGTGATATCGCCTGCAATTGCTTCTTCATAACCCTCTACCATGCTGAGAACTGTCTCTGCATAGGGAGCTGCCGTATTGGGATCGCAGACACGCTGCCAGCTGTATACGAAATCGTTAGCTGTCAGGTCGGAACCGTCGGACCATTTCAGGCCATCTCTCAAATGGAATGTCCATGTCAGGCCATCCTCAGATGTCTCCCAGCTCTCAGCCTGTCCGGGAGCCAGTTTGCCCTCCTCGTCGACTGTCAGAAGACACTCAAAAGTGTGTAAGATCATGTTGCCGCCGTCAACTGCGCTGTTCAGTGCAGGATCCAGTGTCTCGGGGTTAGGTCCGATCTGTACGGAAAGAACCTTTTCACCTGTGGAAGCTGCCCCCCCGTCAGATTCTGCTGTTGCATCATCGCCGGTGTCTGCTGCTTCTTCCGTGCTCTCGCTCGGTGTTGCGGATTCTTCGCCTGAAGAATTACCACAAGCCGTTACGCTGACAACCATAATTGCTGCCAGAAAAAGAGCTGCTACTCTTTTTTTCATAATGTTTCCTCCTTATTATTTATTATTAAAAAAGTGTATCGCTTTTCAGTATTACCATATTTCATAGCGTTTGTCAATCCTGTTTTTCAGTTTATTTTATCTATATTATGACAAGCCGCAAAATGATCCTTCTCAATTTCTTTCCACTCCGGCACCTTCTCCGCACATTCTGCAGTGGCATAAGGACACCTGGTACGGAATGTACAGCCAGAAGGAGGATTTAACGGACTCGGCACATCGCCCTCCAAAACAATACGATTGCTCTTTCTGGCCTGCTTCGGATCGGCGATCGGGATAGCCGAGATCAGACTCTTTGTGTAGGGGTGGAGCGGTCTGTCGATCAGCTTGTAGCTGTCCGCAAGTTCTACCATCCTGCCCAGATACATCACACCGATACGGTTTGATATATGTTTTACGGCCGAGAGATCATGGGCGATAAACAGGTAGGTCAGCCCCATCTGCTCCTGCAGGTCTTCAAACATATTGATAACCTGTGCCTGAATCGAAACGTCCAGCGCAGAGATCGGTTCATCACAGACAATAAACTCCGGATTTACCGCAAGCGCCCTGGCAATGCCGACACGCTGCCTCTGTCCGCCGGAAAACTCATGGGGATAACGGTTTGCATGTTCGGAGTTGAGCCCTACCCTTTCCAGCATGTGAATGATCATGTCATAGCGCTCTTTATCATCCTTTGCGAGTTTATGCACATCGATCGCTTCCCCTACGATATCACCCACCGTCATACGGGGATCAAGGCTTGCATAAGGATCCTGAAATACGATCTGCATCCGTTTCCGAAAAGGCAGCATATTTGGAAATTCCTTTTTATCCACATCAAAGACCGTTTCACCGTCAAATGTAAATTTTCCGCCCGTGGGATCGTAGAGCCGCAGCATCGTACGTCCCGTAGTTGTCTTTCCGCAGCCGGATTCTCCCACCAGTCCCAGGGTTTCCCCTTTATTGATAAAAAAGGAGACATCATCTACCGCGCGCACATATTTTTTTCTGCTGCCGAAACCGCCCGCAGGAAAATACTGACGAAGATGTTCTACTTCAATAAAATGTTCACTCATGGGATGCTCCTTTCTCCATTTCTTCTTTCTGGTTCAGCCAGCACTGTGTATAATGCACTTCCCCGAATTCCGTAACAGGCGGCATCTCACGGAGACAGATCTTCATCGCTTCATCACATCTTGGCGCGAAGGGACAGCCCTTCGGCGGATTCAGCATATCCACAGGCGTTCCCTCGATGGGTATAAGCCTCTCATGTTCTTTTGTATCCAGTCTCGGAATAGAACGGATCAACCCCTTTGTATACTGATGCTTCGGATGATAGAAGATATCGTCAGCCGTGCCATACTCTATGATTTTTCCGGCATACATAACCGCAATCCTCTCGCACATGCTTGCAACCACGCCCAGGTCATGGGTAATCATAATGATTGCCATGCCGAGTTTTTCTTTCAGTTCCATCATCAGTTCCAGAATCTGCGCCTGGATCGTCACATCCAGCGCCGTTGTCGGCTCATCCGCGATCAGGAGCTTTGGTTCACATGCAAGTGCGATGGCGATCATCACACGCTGCCGCATACCGCCGGACAATTCATGAGGATACTGTTTCAGACGTTTTTCAGGTTCATTGATACCTACCAGCTCAAGCAATTCCTTTGCCCGCTCTTTTGCCTCCTGTTTTGTCTTATCCGTGTGAAGACGGATCACTTCCATGATCTGATTGCCCACTGTATAAACCGGATTTAAGCTTGTCATAGGATCCTGGAAGATAATGGATATCTCATTACCGCGGATCTTACGCATCTCCTTCTCCGTCATATTTTCAATCTGATGTCCATTAAAATTAAGATTGCCGCCCAACAGTTTTCCGGGATGCGCTGTCAGCCCCATCAGAGAGTATGCGGTAACGGACTTACCCGATCCGCTCTCTCCTACGATACCCAGCACTTCTCCTTCTTTCAGATGGATGGAAACATCATTTAATGCCTTTACTTCTCCCGCGGGAGTAAAGAAAGAAAGCCGTTCATTTTTTATATCAACAAGATATTCCGCCATTTTTCACTTTCCTCCTTTTAATTTTTCAGCTTCGGATCGAATGCATCACGCAGGCCGTCACCAAACAGGTTAAAGCTCAGAATGATCAAACTGATCAGAATCGCCGGAATAAACAACAGATGCGGATAGGTACCCATACCGTTGATCGCATCGGATGCCAAGGAACCGAGGGAAGGAAGCGGCACTGCCACGCCCATACCCAGGAAGCTCAAAAAGCTCTCTGTAAAAATGGAGGACGGGATCTGCAGAGTCGTCGTCACGATCAATGTACCGATACAGTTGGTCAGCAGGTGCTTTTTAATGATCCTGCCGTTGCCAACACCCAGCGCCCTTGCCGCCGTGACATATTCACTCTCTTTTAATGTCAGTATCTGGCTTCGCACCATTCTCGCCATACCAACCCAGTAGAGCAGTGCGAACACCAGGAAAATGCTGATCAGGTTACTTCCCACCACATTGATCCAGCTAAAGCCCGGCACCGTCGCAAGCCGGGTAAGAGGATCATCCAGCGCAAATTTTAACAGAACGATCAGCAGAATATCCGGAATCGTATATATAATATCCACGATACGCATCATGATCAGATCCACCCAGCCGCCGAAAAACGCCGCCACGGAACCATAGATGGAACCGATGATCAGAATGATCCCCGTCGCGATCAGTCCTACCAGCAGGGAAATACGGCTTCCCATCATCACACGGATCGCATAGTCACGCCCCATCTTGTCCGTCCCGAAAATATGGGGAAATACTTTTTCGCCGGCGTCGATCCTCGCCTGTTCCTCCGCCGAGTATTCCATCGGTCCCAGATTGTTTGCCTTCTTGATCTGTTCCTTATAACTGTAAGGATAAAACATCGGAACAATAAAAGAAAAGATCATAACCAAAATAATAACCACTAAAGAGACCATTGCCACTTTATTTTTGCGCAGGCGCCGCATACCGTCCTTCCAGAAACTCACGCTCTCACGCATGATGACCTGACTCTGT
>ERZ779622.486-NODE-486-length-23314-cov-5.385098_pt1 | contig 23314 bp, 20 predicted proteins | sample MGYA00514188_ERZ779622 | MGnify/ENA primary metagenome ERZ779622 (study PRJEB29562, sample SAMEA4376702) | mouse gut metagenome | isolation source: Cecum | study: EMG produced TPA metagenomics assembly of the A DSS colitis mouse model was used to assess the... | reverse complement strand
CAGAACAACAATTACGGCGGCGGACAGCCTTACTACGGGCAGCCGTACTATGGACAAAACCCGGATTACAACAACGAGCAGCCCTACGGTTATTACGGCCAGCAGCCCTACGCCAATCCGCAGGCGGCCTGGCAGCAGACGAGGCCCGCTCCCGAACCGGTTTCCAACATTTTTTACTATATTATGATGGCGCTTTTCGCCCTCTCGGCCATCATCAGTATTTTTGCCGCGTCAAACCTGATCACCACCACATTTTCCTCCATGGACTTCGACTCCGTGGCCGGTCAGGATTACCTGTCGCTGTACTCCTATATGATGGATTCCTTCACGGGCATTCCCGGATATTCCGTATACTCCACACTGAGTTCTCTGCTCGGACTGGCAGTACTGGTTTTCGCCATCATCGATATCGTGCACGTGCACAAAAAAGGATATCCTATCCTCGGCATGATACTTTTCACGATTTTTTGTAAACCGGGCTATTTCATCTGGCGCGCCTATGTCGTTAAGCAGAAAAAACTGGTTCCCGTTTTATATACGGTCGCCTATGTGCTCATCTACATCATCTATTTCTTCTGGTGTTTCTCCTTTATGATGAGCCTGATATAACCGGTAAGACAACAGGCGGCATCCGGCCGCCTGCTGTCAATTAAACTTGAAAAATCTCCGGCACAGCTTATAACCGTCTATGGAAATTCTTCTCCCGCCCCGTCCCGGCAGATTTGTGTAACCGCACAGGAATCCATACCGGAGTCTGCAAAACAGTCTTCTGTTTTCCGCCTTGAAATACTCCCAGAGTTCTCTCCTCTTCTCCAAATCCTCCTCCGTCCCGGAAATAGCCAGCATGATCGTGGATATGACAGTGATGATCTCCAGATAATTATACATATACTGCCGCCTGTGCCGCTCCGTCTGTATCTCCGACAAATGTGAATGATAGAAATCAAACATAAGCTTATTCACCCTGATCTGCTGATCGATGCGGGATATCATAACGGACTCATTTACCGACTGATCCTCCCTACCTATATAATAGCGATAGAAATTCACATCGAGATAGTACATGTTTTTCACCTTCAGGAGCGGCTCAAACACATAGATATTGTCCACATAAAAAGTCTTCTCCGGCAGCATGAGGCCGCATTCCCGCAACAGTTTCGTCCGGAATATAACCGAATGCATCAGAATATACTGCCCTTTCATAAAGTGCCGCACATCCTTCCAGGTAAACAGTTCGCCCTTCGGCAGAGCATGACGATACCGCATTACTTTATTGCGCTCTCCCACCTTCTCGTAGACAAAATTGCTGATCAGCATATCCAGCACTTCTCCGGAACCGGCAAACCGCCGCAAAGTTTCCAGTATCTCCCGGTAGGCTTCCTCCTTCACCCAGTCATCGCTGTCCACCACCTTAAAATACAGACCCGAGGCCTCCCGGATGCCCGTGTTGACCGCCGCGCCGTGCCCGCCGTTTTTCTGGCTGATCAGTTTTACAATATGCGGATACCTTTCCACATAATCCATGGCGATCCCCGGCGTCTCATCGGTCGAGCCGTCATTGACCACCAGTATCTCCACATCCTCCCCTCCGCTCAGCAATGATTCGATACACTTTCTCATATACGCCGCCGAATTATAGCAGGGTATCGCCACCGACAATAATTTCATCCTCTCTTCTCCTGTTCTTTGAACACATCCGCTCCCTGCGCGATATCGAGATATTTCGCGTAAGCCGCATAGGCTGAGGGCAGCGGGTAGTTTCTTTCAATTTCGTCTTTTTCCACAAAGAGAAAACCGGCATTCGCAGCCGCCTCATTCTGGTCCGTCAGCCCGTCCGTCCTGACAAGGTAACCGGTCATATGCCATTCTCTGTGGCTGAAAATATGTTTTGCCTCACCGATCTTTTGTATGCGCAGGGAGACAAACCCCAGTTCCTTGAGCCAGGCGAGCACCTGGGCGCCACTTTTTTTCCCGGGCAGACAGGGAAATTCATAGAGGCCTGCGAGAAGTCCTTTATCATCTCTCTTCGTCAGTGCTGCCCTGGTCTCGTCCTGCAGGATCAGCACGGTCTTCTCCTCTATTTTCCGCTCTCTTTTCGGCTTTTTTTTGGGATATTCGAGCACCCGGTCCGCCGCATACGCTCTGCAGAACTCCCCCAGCGGGCATTCCGCACATTTCGGTTTTCCGTTCGGAAGGCAGACCGTAGCCCCCAGCTCCATCATCGCCTGATTGAAATCGCCTGGCCGCTCCTCCGGTATCACAGAAAACAGTTCCTGCTCCACCGCTCTTTTTACCTTTGCATCCAGAATATCCCTCTCGTCCGCCATCACCCGGGAAAGCACGCGAAGCACATTTCCGTCCACCGCCGGAATCCTTTTCCTGTAGGCGATCGAGGAGACTGCCCCCGCCGTATAGCTGCCGATTCCGGGGAGCTTACACAGTTCCTCCCACTCCTGCGGCATTTGACCATTATAGTCAGCCATAATCTGTCTGGCCGCCTTCTGCAGATTTCTGACCCTGTTATAATACCCCAGCCCTTCCCAGAGCTTCAGCAGCTTTTCTTCCTCCGCCTCCGCCAGCGTCCGGATATCCGGCAACTCCCTCAGAAATCTGTCATAGTAAGGCTTTATCGCCTCCACCCTGGTCTGCTGCAGCATGATCTCCGAGACCCACACGTGGTAGGGCGTGGGATCCTCCCTCCAGGGTAAGATTCGTCTGCCCCTGTCATACCATGCGAGAAGAGGCACAGGGATCCGGTCCATCTCGGAAAGATATACGGGAAGAGGATATCTTATCTCCATGGAATGCTCCGTCACGAGACAATCCCTGGCTATGATCCGCACTCCGGCTGCTCTCGCTTTTTGCAGGATCTCCCCGAACTCCGGCTGCGTCCTTACGTTGGGCACCATAAAATCCACCTGGTCCATCTGTACAACAAAAAGCAGGTAAGCCTCGTAACCTGCTTCTTTTGCCGCGATCAGTTCCCGCACATGTTTGACGGCTCTCTCCGAGGGCGCATCGGGGAAACTCCCGACTCTGTTCTCCTCCAGGGTACAGCCCTTCACTTCCATATAGATCTTCCGGATACCGCCCGCCGCCTCCTCCGCTTCCACATAAAAGTCGAACCGCGAATCGCCGAACGTTTTCTCCGGTTTCATCGATATCACATTCGGAAAAAGCCCGCCGGAGAGGAGCCACTCGCCCACCGCCCTGTTCGGCGCCTGAGAATCCATATTGACAATTCTTCCCTCCTTTTCCACCGCCACAAGATCGTAAGCAGTGGAGCGCCCGGCATTTTCCGCCCGCTCCAGATAGACCGCCGCTCCCTCTCTCAACAGTTCCAGGCATCTGCCCGTATTTTTCACATGTACTTTTTCTTCCCGTCCATCCACTCGCACCCAAGCGATAAATCTGTTCGGCCTGGACAGAAAAACACCTTTTTTAATATGTCCATACTTCATCTATATCGGTACCTTTTTCCGTTCTTCCATGTCCTTCTTTTCATCCGCATTGTTCTTATGCCGCAAAGGCACTCTCGCCGCCGGGACCACCTCCGAGGCAGGCTCCGTATGTACCGCCTGATCGTCAAAGAAAATATGCGCCCCGAACGCTTTCAGGATATCCTTCTTCTGGATCCCGCCCAGAAAGAACGCCTCGTCTATCCTGACCCCCCAGGCTCGCAGCGTGCGTATGACCCTCTCGTGGGCCGGCGCGCTCCTGGCAGTCACAAGCGCAGTCCTGATCGGCGCCTGCTCCTGCGGGAACTCCCTCTGCAGATCGGAGAGCGTTTTCAAAAACTTTGCGAAGGGTCCCGCCTGCAGCGGATTTTTCGCGTTCTCCCTCTCATTTTTCTCAAAGGCCTCCAGCCCCTGTTCCTGGTAGATCTGCTCCGACTCGTCCGAAAACAACACCGCATCCCCGTCAAACGCAATGCGGATCTGACGGATATCCCCGTCACAGTTATAGGTGTGAATCCCTTCCCCGCAGATGATCCCCGCCGCGATCCCGCTGTCCACAGCGCCCTGCACATCCTCCTCGTAAGCCGACAGAAACAGGTCTGTCTTAAACGCCGCGAGATAGGGGGCGAGAGACACGCCGCTCACCAGCGCCGCCCTTGTAATGTCAAGTCCGTACTCCCGAATCGCGTTAAACACCCGGAGCGACGTATCCGGACTGTTGCGGGACATGACGATCACTTCCACCCGTCCCTCCTGCCCGGGTATCCTGTTGATATTGAGGAGAGCTCTGATCAGCGCAAAACCGGGTCCCGGTCTCAGCAATTCATGTTCATGCTCCACCTGATAGCTGGAGTACGCCTCCACGCCCTCCCTCTCAAAAAGTTCGTTCTCCTTCGACAGATCGAAGAGCGCTCTCGAAGATACCCCGATCACCAGCCTGCTGTCCAGATCAAATGCCATACCTGCTCCTTTCCGCGCTTATCTTGGCGCTAACGGAGTCTTCTGCACTCAAAACGTTCTCTGGTAGCCAGACAGTATTTCAATTCCTCGTACCGTTCCGTTATGTCGCCGGGCTTCACTTCCACATCTATGGCGATCGCCATTGTGTTGATCATCTCGTCTGTCAGCCTGTCTTTCATGGTCGTCAGTATCTGCAGTTTCTCCTTGCAGGTACCGGCATCCAGGTATGCTAACACCATGGGATCTATCCCTGACTCCGTCTCTTTCTCCGGGGACTGCTTCTCATCAAGTAAGTCTACACCCTCATCTTTACGACCACATACGAAACTTTCACTTGGCACAGGCATTATTGCTCCACTTTCTACCAACTCGAACTGTTTTTTTTGTGTTATATATGGAAATTTATTTCTGTCTACAGGTTTAATAAACGCTGAAAGATCTTCCGCATATACTCCGTAGTCTCCATAAAGTGCCTGATAAACGACCAGTTTTTCTCCGGTTTCCGTGTGCATCGCCACTGTTATGATACGATAGCAGTTCCCTTGAAAGTGTTTATAAATTTCACCTGGTTTTGGAAGCTGTGTCATACAAATCCTCTTTCTGTCTGCTTCTCGTTTTTATATCACAGACATTATTAGTATACCCCCAAAAGCCGGTTTTGTCATGCTTAATATAGCAAAAGTAGTGTCCCATAAACCGGACTATAATGCGGATATCAAAAAATAGAATTTATTCAAAGACATAGATTTTTTTGAAATAATTTAACAAAAAAGCCTTTTTATCCTTAGTTATATTGGCTTATCGGAATCTTTTGATATGTAATAAAAATATAGGTTTACAATAATTAACAATATTGTAAGAAAAATATCAGAAAATATTGTAAATACAATATTATTTGAAAACGCCGCCAATGTTATTCCCAGAGACAGTAAAACACTAATTATTCCTTGAAATAAAGAATTTAACTCCGGCGTTCTTTTTTTTCGTTGAAACATATTCTTTTTCTTAGGTACATGCTGTGCTATAAGACTTTTGTCACGTTCACTATATTGACTCAGATCTTTAGGCGTAATTTTCACTAAGTACTTCTATATCATAGTGGCTTAGATTCTTAGAATATTGTGAATTTAAATACGCTGTCCTTGTATTTACCAACCACTCCAAATCTTTTTTGAAAATATCTCTTTTTTGTGCAATCGAAGGTGCAACGTCCAAAACAAAAATTTTTTGTGGTAAAAATTTCGGTTCAAAAAACATTAGTATTTTAAATAATTTTTGATCATTTAAAGACTTCGGAAAAAAATAACAAATATTACTTAAAAAACATCTATCCATTATTAGAATATTATTTTTTTTTAGATCAAATCTACTTCTGAATAAATTTATATGACTAAGAAAAATATAGATAGGTACCTGAAACATATAATGCTTACGCATAAATTTACATGAGACAACTTTATCTATTAAACCACTTTTTCTGGTTCTGGCATAAACTGCAACATCCGATTTTAATATATTAACAAGAAAATTTATTATGGTGCTTTTTCCAGCTCCATCTATACCTTCTAATGCTATAATAATTTTTTTCATAAACATAATCCCATATATGTATAAATCTGAAAATTTATACTGAATAATTTTACCATTTTATATATCATTAATCAACATATATTAAATTTTACTAATACTTTTTCATGAAAATCAATATAAAAACAATATAGTTCAACAATAAAAATCAACCTAATTATAGTAATATAAACATTATACTACAAGAAGGTTGATGTTTATTTTAATTATACTGCTCTATCATTATTGTTTAATTAACTTCTTTCATCAGTTCAAACGTTCCATACACCTCCTTTGTCTCTTCATTGTACGCTTCCAGCTCGATACTGTCCCCGAGTTCCATCTTTTCCAGGCTGAGCTTCCACAGGTATGTCCCGTCCTGCAGCATTTCCGTACCGGAACCCATTCTGATCCGGAGGTCAGCCCCCGCCTTGTCTTCCGCCAGACGGAAACAGGGCATCGCGCTCCAGTCTTCGCTGTCATCCCTGTAAAAAATTTCCAAATAAGTGCCAAGCTCCGTCTGCGTCACCTCCGCTCTCTCGATAACAGCTCCTGTCCCCGGTACTTCCGCTGAACCCGAGGGCGCATAGGCCGTCGCCGTGGAGTTGCTGATATCCGCCAGTGTAAAGCTGATCTCCGTCCTCATAATATCCTCCATGCTCTCCATGGTCTCATCCCAGAATATTCCGGCGCACAACACATCCAACGTCTTTTCCTTCTCCGTCTTTCCGCTCTCGATCATGATATCCATCACATCGTCGCTCACCGACTGGAAATATATGGCGGAGGCGCCTATTCCGAGCTCATCCGTGTTCACGATCCCCGCGTTCACATGTTTTATCTCCAGATTTTTGGACGACGCATACTCTCCGATACTCATGTCGCTGTCGATCCCGCAGTCTCTCACAGGATCCTCCTCCATCGCATCCTCCGGCACCAGGAAATACTTCCCGGTCTCCTTCGCCTTCGCCTCCAGCACTACATAGATGCTGTCGCTGTCGCACATTGCCTCTTTCACTGCAAAATCCACCGGCATTCCCTCTGCGGTCTTCTCCACTTTCTGTTCTTCCTGCGTCACTGGCACGATTAGATCCTCCGCCTCCACGGGAATTTTGGCGCTCTCGTTTTCAATGCCTCCAAAAAAATCCAATATGCCGAAATATTTCTCCGCCGCATAGACTCCTGTTCCAAGCAGTGTGACCGATCCGACAATAAGCGCCGCCTTCCACACTGTCATCCCTGCCGCCTTTCTCTTTCTTTTGTCTCCGTATTTATTTTTCGATCTGCCGCTGTACCTTCCGCGGTCGCCCTTCTCCGGCAATGTCTCCAGAGTCCGCACATACCCTCTCCACACATTCTCCGGTATTACCATATCGTCCCTCAATCCGTTTATCATCTCATCAAATCTGCTCATACAAAACCCGCCCTTTCTCAGCCGATACTCTTCTTCATAAATTTTCTGCCGCTCACCACATTGCTCCGCTCATACAGCCGCTCCATCTTATCCCTCGCCGCTGCCAGCCTGCTCCGCACGGTGCTCTCGTTCACCTTCAGTATCTCCGCAATCTCCCTCGTCTTAAATCCCTGCACATAGTATAAAATAACTACCGTGCGGTGTTTCCTGTCCAGACCGTTCAAAAAATCCTCCCACTCCATCGTGATATAACCGTTTTCCTGCGTCTCCGCCTCCAGAATCATCTCATCAGACACCGTATATCTTCTCTGCCTGTATATCTCGTTGCAGTGGTTGATCAAAATTCTTGTCATCCACGTCTTAAAAAAGCGTTCCTGTCTCAGCGTCCCAATCTTCTCCCAGCATGTCAGCGCAGTCTCCTGCATAGCGTCCAGCACATCCTCGTCATTTTTCAGGATCGCCTTCGCGGTCTTGTACATACTCTGCGCCTGCCCCTGCATCAGATCTTCAAACGCTTCCTTATTATGTTTCATGGCTTTTCTCACCAGCTGTTCCATCTGTCCTTTTTTCTCCCTTCCCGCCGTATCGTTTTCATGGCGCATCTGTGAAGAACGTTCTCTCTGTTTTAAAGCTTTATACTTATTAGACGAAACAGCCCCCCATTTTGTCCAAAATAATTTTCTACAAATAAAAAAAGCAGGCGCAATCAATGTCATTTAAATCAACATCTCAGCCTGCCTGGAGAAAAATAAAACTCTCAAGGAGCGAAAGCGCGGCGACGGAGAATTCTATTTTTCTCCAGGCTCCCGCTGCTACCTTAATATTACCATTGCATTACGCCCTCTTCTTTTTCAAGCTGCTGTACTTCACGATAAGCAGCTCCAGACTCAGCCGATCTCCTATCCGGCCCGATTTGAAAGCATGTTCCGTCTCCGCGCAATCCTCCAGAGCCCGCCTCAAAATATCCGTCTTAAATCTGGAAGCCTGCCTGATATAGATTCCGCCGATGTTTCTGCGAAGTCCCACTTTCTCCTCGATCAGCGCCTGGGGATATCCCTTTGCCGCCAACTCTTTCACCTGGAGCATCAGATTAAACTGTCTTGTGATCAGAATCAGAATCTTCATGGCCGGTACCCTCAGGGCAAGAAGATCATAATAATACTGCAAAGCTCTCTCCCCGTTTCCGTCCGCAACAGCCCCTATCATCTTAAAAATATTGTCCTGTATCTGCGGCACACATATCTCCCTCACGTCCTCCGAAGCGATGACGTCCTTATCCATACAGTAGCAGAGCAGCTTTTCCAGCTCTCTGCGGATATTTTCCATATCGTCCCCCGTTCCGTCCAGAAACAGCTGCAGCGTCTCGGAGGATATCTGTTTTTTCTCCTTCTTCAAAATACCGCACACCCATTTTTTCAGCGTCTCTTCCTTCTGCCTGCCGAACTCAGCCGCGTATCCCGTCTTTTTTACCGTCTTATAGAGACTGCTCCGCTTATCCACTTCTCTCTCCACCAGGATAAAGCTACTGCTCTGCGCCGGATTTTTCAGATATTCCGAAAGTTTATCCCCGCCCGACTTAAACAGCTCCGTATTCTCCAACATTATGACACGTCTGTCAGAAAAGAAAGGCAGAGTCTCAGCCATCTCAATGACCTCCGGCACCGCGACCCCTTTTCCCTCATACCGGTTCAAATTCATCTCGCTGCCGCCGTTTAACAGCGCTTCTATAAGCCTGTCCCTGTACTGGCGAATCAGATATCTCTCCTCCCCATAGAGCAGATATATCTGTTTTAACTGTCCCGTCTTAATATCCTCCGTGATTCTCTGCATGACAAGATATCCTTTCCCTATTTTGACTCATCTCTTACATGATACCGCCCTCCCGAATTTTGTCAAGCGCCTGCTTTTCCTTTTAAAAACTCTTCCACCCGGATCCGGCCGCCCTTCACCCGCACTGTAACCGCACCGCCCTCCGGCGTCTGATAAATATGACATCCCTGTCGCATCAACCGCTCTGTCAGCTCTCTGTGGGGATGACCGTAACGGTTGTCCCTCCCCGCGGAAATGACTGCATAGACCGGATCAGTCAATTCAAGAAGCTCCCGGGGCGTGGAATATTTCGAGCCATGATGCGCCGCCTTCAGCAATGTCAGCACATCCCTCCCCGACAGTTCCTCAAGCAGCTCCCGCTCCGGTTCCCCGGTCACATCCCCCGTCAGCAGCATTCTGAATTCTTCGTACTCCGTATACAGCACGGTGGATATCTCATTGACTTCATCCGTCGCAAGTCCTTTTCTCGGACCGATGCAGGTAAATTTCAATTTCCCGTCCTGCATCTCGTCGCCCCGCCCGATATAGTAGACCGGGATTTTGTTTTCCTTCGCCTGATCTCTCAACTCTGCCAGCTTTTCCTTCTTTATCTCATCGGAGGCATCCGGCAGGATCAGACTTTTAATCCTGACGCCGTATCCGGTCTGCTCCATCAGTTCCACGATACCCGATATGTGGTCCTCATCGGGGTGCGTCACAAAAACTGCTTCCAGTTCCCCAATGCCCATACTCTCCAAAAAGGGGAGGATCTGATATTGGCCGACTTTGGATCTGCTGGTAGAACCGCCGTCTACCATATAGCAGTTTCCGTTTTCGTTCCGCATCACGATACAGTCCCCCTGTCCCACATCCAGAAAGGACACACTAAATCCGCTGACCGGACGGACAAGCAGCAGCCAGAGCGCTCCGAGCACAAACAGCCACTGCCCCATCGGACAAATCCCGGCCGACGACCCCCTCTCTTTCTCTGACACTGACGCCGCTTTTTCCTCCGCCCAGGCATGCCGCAAAATTAGCGCCAGCAGAATCCCGTAGTAAGCCGCGATCTGCCAGGGTTCCGGCTTCCCGCCGATTTTGATTCCGCCCGGCAGTTTCAATGCCGCCCTGCAGGAAACCTCGTAAATTCCGAGAATGAGCCGATCCGGCATCCCGAAAAGAAATCCCGCCTCCGGCAACAGGGATCCGCCGACTATGGAAAGTATCCCGAAGGCCAGCACAAGACTCATGAGCGGGATCACGTACAGGTTGAGAAGCAGAGAATACAACGGAAATACATAGTAAAAAGAAAACAGGACCGGCAGTGTAGCGACCGCTATCCCGCTGCTCAGGTAAAGTCCTTCTACGATCCATCCGGTCAATTTCCCCGGCACCCCTCTTCCCCGGGGAAACACGATATCCATTCCAAACACCTCCCTCCACCAGGGAAGTATGATTCCGATTCCAAGCACCGCACCGAAGGACAGCAGAAAACCGCTGTGGCGGACAAGCAGCGGCTGCCCGGTCAGCATCAGAACCGCAGCGAGTGACAGAGCCGTCAGCATATCGTAAGTCCTGCCAAACAGTTCCGCTGCCAGATGCAGTGCAAACATAAACACAGCCCTCCAGGTGGAAACTCCCATCCCGGTCATGACCCCGTAGCAGCACATGATCCCCACCGCCGCCGTCACTCTCATCCACACCGGAACCCTGCATCTTTTCAGGAAACCGGAGACTCCCATGCCCAAAAGCGATACATGGAGCCCGGATATGGCCAGGATATGTACCAGCCCGTTCAGCTGATACAGCTCCTTCACCTCCTCGTCCAGACCGTTTTTGTCCCCGAGCAGCATCGCCTTCAGCACGGAGGCCTCCTTCTCCGGATAGATCTGTTCCAGAACTTCACAGCATCTGGATTTTATCTGAAATAATTTTTCCTTTAACAGGGAACAGGAACCTGAACGCTCAAGAATTTCTGTCTGATTTAATTTGTAAGAAATGTTTAAGATCTGATAATACTCTCTGAGATCAAACTCCCCCGGATTGCCCGCCTCCCGAAAACGGGAAACTTTTCCGGAAACTCTGACGGTCTCTCCTATCCCGGGAAGCGAATCATCGCCTCCCGCATCCGCCATATAACACATGACTTGTCCGTCACTCCCATCTTTTACTCCGCTGATGTACAGCACCGGAATTCTGCTGCCAAACATGACACGGTATTCCTTGTCACTGACAATTCCGGTCAGGGATATCCTCTCCCCCTCCGAGGGAAGTTCCTCCTCTATCACCTGTCCGCTGTACACACAGGCTGTCGCCAGCAGTATAAAGACAAGGGAAAGCAGACAAAGCGGTCTTCTTATCTGCATGCCTTCTCCTCTTTTTCTCTACTCCACAATATCCAAATTTCTGTCAAACACCGTCGTCAAACTGACGTTATCGCGATATGTGACATTTGTGTCACCATCTATGGAAATCTGTACTCTGTTTACCCCGGGGAGTTCCACCAGGGAATTCACAATGGAATACAGAGCCACCGAGGACGTCACATCGTACACCGGCGTCAAAAACTCCTCGCTCAGATTCACATAGCACACTCTGTCCTTCACCGTGACGCTGAGTATCGTCACAGCAGGGTTTATCGTGGGATAACCGGTCTCATACCCCATATCCCCGTCTTTCCCCGGTCCTTTGATCAATTCCTCCACCACCTGCCGCTCCATGGAGATATTGCTGTTGTAGACCACGTTCCGCTCCACTTCCACCAGCCCGTTCCCCGCTTCATTGGCGAAATACAGGAGAAACTTCGTCTCGGCATAGGCATTGATCTCCGTTCCGGCATTGTCGATAAAAGAATCCGCGGCCATCGCCCCCACAGGCACCCCCGAGATATCCGCAAGCGTCTCATTCTCCACCGAAAAGGTGATCGTGTCGATGCCTTCTATCTGTGTCAGGGTGCGTACCACCGCTGCACGGCACAGCACCTCAACGATCGGCTCCTGCCTCATATAAGCTTCGCTGAAGTCCATATTCATCTGCCCCTCATTCAATGTATAATCCTGAAAGGACTCCGACAGCGGGGACAGATATTCCGGCTTTTCCGATGTGTCCCTCATACGGTTCATCAGCTCCCGCAGAAGCGCCTCCTTGTCCTCCGCGGAGGTATCCGTCGCGTACTCCTCGGAGGCCACACAGGTCCCCTCCTTGTTTACATAGTAGATCGTGTATCGGTATTCGCCTTTCAGTTCATCTCTGCCGCAAGCTGACACACATGTCAGAATAAGCAGAATCAGAAAAAACAGTCCTGTTCTCTTTCTCATGCCAATCCTCTTTACGCTTTATAGGTGAGCGGTATTTTCACAGTAAAAATGGTTCCCTCCCCCGGTTTGCTCTCCAAGCGGATAGATCCTCTGTGCATCAGCACCGCGCTTCTTGTGATGGCAAGTCCCAGCCCTGTCCCGCCGATCTCCCGGGAGTGTGATTTGTCCACCCGGTAGAATCTCTCATAGATATGATCGACGGCATCCTGGGGGATCCCCACGCCGGAATCGCTCACCGTCAACGTGAAGAACTGATGATCCGCATCCAGCACTACTTTCACCCATCCGTTCTCCTTATTGTATTTCACCGCGTTTTCCACCAGATTCGAGATCACAAGACTGATCTTCACCTCATCCACCGTCGCCTTCACGGGGCGGATACTCTCAAAAGTCACCTCGATATCCCGCTTTCTGGCGATGGGGCGCAGACGTTTCAATATCACTTCCGTCAGATCATTCATATTCACTTCCGTGATATTCATGTCCGTCACTTTCTTATCCATCTTCACAAGCGACAAAAGATCCGTGATGATCTTGTTCTCCCGGTCGATCTCCTTCGCGATATCCTCCATAAACTCCCGGTACAGTTCCACCGGTACATTCTCCTGGGCGAGCAGGGAATCCGCCAGCACCTTCATGGATGTGATCGGCGTCTTCAACTCGTGGGAGACATTCGACACGAACTCCTCCCTCGAGTCATCCAGCACTTTCATCCTGCCGAGCAGCTTGTTGAAGGCGTCGATAATATGTACCGTCTCCGCGTAATCCGGCACATTGATGGCCCTGTCCGAGAATCCTGCCGTCACCTCGTTGATCGCCACGGTCACCTTCTCGAGCGGCTTCACCAGAAAGTTCGCCAAAAGCAGAGCGGCTCCCAAAATGATGAGCATCATGATCAGCTGCAAAATATTCGCCTTATTCCCCAGAATATCCATCGTCTTATGGATCGTGTCACAGGAAATGCCGATCAGCATGACCCCTCTGACCACTTCCCTCACTTCCTCCGTTCCCGTCTCCGGCGATTCCATCGTCACCGTCTCCGAGATGGGTATTGTCATTTCAATATATCCCAGATCCGGGTCATAGTTGGACATGCTCTCCCCCCGGAAACACTTTACGACTTCCTCGGAGATAATGGTTTTTCCCTCGCTGATGCTGTAGGTATCTTTCACTACTTTCAGATTGTCTGATATGATCAAAACCCGTCCGCCATATAAATTGGAAAGCTGCTCCAGCTCCGCATTGACAACTAAAGAAGAGGGATCCTGCAGATAGGTATAGGTGATCAGATGATCCGCTATGATTTTAAGCTGCGCCTGAGCTTCCGAGATCCGTACCGAGATGGCGCGGGTCTCATAATTTTTCAAAATACCGTACTGCATGCAGTAACCGGGGATGAGACCCACCAGCAGCAACAGGACAAATATCCTCATTTTCAGGCTTCGCAAAGATTTGATTGTCGATTTGAAATCTTCCCAACGATAAAACATTTAAGCTCACTCTCTAAAGAAATAACCTGTTCCCCACTTCGTCTGGACAAACTTTGGCTCGCTCGGACTCGCCTCTATCTTTTCCCGCAGACGTCTCACATGGACATCCACAGTCCGCACATCCCCCGGATAATCCGCTCCCCAGATGCTCTTCAACAGATTTTCCCTGCTGTACACTTTGCCGGGATTAGCCATCAGCAATTCCAGCACTTCATACTCCTTGGAGGTCAGATTGATCTCCTTCCCGGCGATATATACCCGGCGATCCTCCCTGTTTACCCGCATCTCCCCGCTCTCCAGCACTGCGGTCTTATCCCCCTTGCCCTCCTTCGGCGCGGTGCGGCGCATGATCGCTTTCAGCCTGGCCTTCACTTCCAGGATATTGAACGGTTTCGTGATATAATCGTCCGCACCGTACTCTAACCCGAGAATTTTATCCATATCGTCGCCCTTCGCCGTCAGCATCACCACGGGCACGCCGGAGAACTCCCTGATCTGCTGGCAGACCTCGAATCCCGTCAGCTTCGGCAGCATTACATCCAACAATATAATATCATATGTACCGTTTTTCGCCTTCTCCAGCGCCTCCTCCCCGTCGTAGGCGCAGTCCACTTCCATCCCGTCCTGCTCCAGGCTGAACCGGATTCCCTTTACGATCAGTTTTTCGTCATCTACCACTAAAACTCTTTTTGCCATCTCTATCCTCACACTGAAACCCGGCTCTTAGGCAGAGCCTGCTCACTCCACGCTCAAATACTCCTCCATCCGCGCATACATCTTCTCGCCGATGCCGGAGACCTGCATGATATCCTCTTTTTTCTGAAAGCCGCCCTGCTTCTCCCGGTACTCGATGATCGCCTTCGCTCTCCCCTCGCCGACGCCGGGCAGAGCGCACAGCCCCGCTATATCCGCGGTATTGATGTTCACAAGTCCTGCATCGGAACCTCCGACGCTTTCGCTCTGCGAGGCCGTCCTCTCCGGAACAGTATAATAACTATACTCCTTTTCTCCCGTGTCTCCACCTTCAAGGACACTCTCCGCCGTCGGAATCTCCAGCCGGCTTCCGTCCGCCAGGGGCTCAGCCATGTTCAGGTAATCCCGGCAGGCATCCTCCGCAAAGCCGCCCGCCGTCTCCACGGCTTCATAAAAACGGCTTCCCAAGGACATCTCATAGACCCCGGGCCGCTCCACCGCCCCGCAGACATGGACATAGATAAAAGCAGGCTCCTCCGAGCCATTCCCGCCTTCCTGCTCTTTCTCGCCGCCCTCATCAGTCTCCGTCTCACTGTTCCCCGCCGCTGCGCCTGCCACAATATCCTCCGCAGGCGCTTCCGCATCCAAAGAGGTATCGCTCTCCGGCTCCTTCGCCTTCTCCGCCCTCAACTCCGAAAGCAGCTCGCTCTCCGAACCGCAGCCCGCCAAAAGACACGCCGCGCAAAAAATACATGCCGCTGACTTTTTTAATTTCATTCCCTTTTCCTTTCCGCAATTCTGCTGTCACGCGGAAAAGAAGCCCCTCCGCCGTCTTTTTAACGACGTAAATTTATTGTATGTCAAAGCCCGCCATTTTACAAGTGCTTTATTCCCATTTGAAAATAATAATTCCGATGACCGCCATCACCATCCCGAGCAGCTTTTTCATCTCAAACTGCTGTTTCTCCGCGCCGAAGATCCCGAACAGCTCAATCAGGTACGCCACCAGAATCTGCGCCACCACGATAAACAGCACCGCCTTCGCAGGCCCGAGGCTCTTCATGCTCTGAATCACGGTCCAGGTGATCGCTGCCCCCATCACACCGCCGAGCAGCATATATTTCGGCTCCACTTTCAGGATTCCCATAAAGGAATTTCTCTCCACACAGGCCCACGCTCCGAGACAGACTAAAAGCGCCGTGAACTGCACAAAAGCGTTGGCGGTCCAGACCCCTGTCTGCTCTGTCACCTTCGTATTAAAAACGCCCTGAATACTCATCAGGGCGCCGGAAACGATCGCAATGATCATACCCATACTGAAACCCTCTCTTTCTCCGCCACAGAGTGATCTCAATCCTGATCCCCCGCGGTTTGTTTATACGGTTATTCTCAGTATGGGCATTTTTTGTTATTCTATTCCGAAACGGCTTACCCCTCCGGCTCCTCCAGATACTCCTCCTCCGGGACTTCCTCCACAGGCAGTTCGATGTACTCCTCCGTGTAGCTGTCATCCCCCGTCACATGGCGCATGACCTGTTCGGAAAGGCTCTTGAGCAGCGCGTTGACATCGCCGCCCTCCCAGATCTCCGTGAAGGCGATCTCCATCTGCACCCAGAAGTTCCCGGTGGTCATCATCTTCGGGATCGGCGTGGATTCATTATAAGTATCCAGAAAAACATAGTCATCATGAAGCGGAAAACCGTACACCGGCATCTTTCCGGTTCTCTCCTGCAGATTCAGCCCGCTCGTCCAGTCTATCATCATAAACCGCGCAAAGTCATTCGCCTGCTCCTCAAGTTCCGTATAACCGTTTATCGCGATACAGGTGGTGATAGACAAGGAACGGCTCTTTAATTCCTCCGTCAGATCCGGCATACCGTAAAAACCGTACTCATAGGCAAAGCTTCCGTCCTCCTTCGCTCTTGCCATGCGGTTCACCGCCTCCGTGCCGGCCACGGTGAACACGATCTTTCCGTCCAGGAAGTCCTGCATAACGCTCTCATAGCTCACATCCCTGGTCTCTATGGAGAAAAACTGGTTCAGATTCTGAAACGTTGTCAGACACTGCAGCGTCTCCAGGTTGTAGATATCGATCTGCCCCGGATCATCCCCGTTCTCGCCGCCCACGATCAGATGATCGCCGGCAAAACTGTAGTTATATAAAATATCGGACACGTCCCATTTAAAGACGGCCTCCACCTGTTCCGGCGCGTTGTAATGGTCCGCAAAATCTTCCAGCTCCGCGATCGTATCCGGCAGGCACTCATACGCCTTCCTTAAGATCTCTTCCTCCGAGAACTCATGCCCGCTCTCCTCTCCCGCTGCTTCTTCCTCCACATTGCCGGCATCCGCGTCCGCCTGGGCGGCCTCCCCCGCCGCCAGGTCCGCCTCCGCCTCGAGCTGAAGTATCGCGTAATCTTTCAGATACGTCTTATTATAGAGCAGGGCGCACGCCTCATAGTAAAACGGATAGGCAACCACCCTTCCGTCATAGGTTACCGCCGCCTCCGCGGCAAAGTTCTCAAAATCGATATTCCGAAACATATTCTGATCGGATATCTCCTTTGCCAGCCCCGCCAGATAAGCCTTCTCCAGACAGTCGTTGGTGATCAGATACAGATCCGGCCCCGGTCTGTCGCTCCGCCCCAGAGACGCCTCGTTGATCGCCTCAAGATATTCGCTGTCATCGACAAGCACCATCTCCACACGAACATCTCCCTGCTCGTTGTAGGCCACCGCTGCCGCATTCAGATAATCCGTCAGATTCTCGTCCGTATACCACAGCCGCAGCGTATCCTTCTTCCGGCTCAGGAAACTCTCCTGCGCTTCCCGCTCCTGCTCGGCTTTCATCTGTACTCCGCTCTTTCCGACCGCAAACACGCCCGCCGCCAGACAGACCGCAAGCAGCGCGGCATAAACTCTTTTTCTATAACTCATATTTTAACGCCTCCCGCAGAATGCGCACCATCTCCCCCACATGCTCCCTCGTGATCACAAGAGGGGGCACAAACCGCAGGATATTGCTGCCCGCATTGATCAGTACAAGCCCCATCTCAAGGCACCTGCTGATAATACCGCCCACCGGCACACTGCACTCTAGCCCCTGCATCAGGCCAAGCCCCCGCCTCGCCAAAATAAAATCAAACTCCGAGACAATCTCATCGAGCTGCTCCTCCAGCCAGGGCGCAATCTCCTGCACATGCCCTATTATATCATTTTCTTCAAATAAGTCCAACATTTTTGAGACAGCACAGCAGGCAAGAGGATTTCCGCCGTATGTCGTGCCGTGGTCGCCCGCCCCGAGAGACTTTTCCGCCGCCTTCTCCGTCATCAGAAAAGCGCCCACCGGCACACCGCCGCCGATCGCCTTGGCGCACGCCATGATATCCGGTTTTATACCGTAATGCTGCCAGGCGAACATTTTTCCGGTCCTCCCCATGCCGCACTGGATCTCATCCAGTATCAACAGGATATCCCTCTCCTCGCAGAGCGCCTTCACCTGCTCCATAAATTCCTTTTCGGCGGGATAGATACCGCCCTCCCCCTGCACCGTCTCAAACAGGATCGCGCAGGTTTTCTCCGTCACCTGCCCCAGAACCGACTCAAAATCATTCATATCGGCAAAGCGGATATCTCCGACAAGCGGCTCAAAGGCCTCTCTGTAATGCGGATTCCCGGTGACCGAAAGCGCCCCCATGGTACGCCCATGGAAAGAATGGTTCATAGCGATGATCTCTCCTCCCGCCAAACCGCCCTCTTGTCCGCCCTTCGTACGCGCATACTTTCTCGCCGCCTTCAGCGCGCCCTCTATGGCTTCCGCACCGCTGTTTGTGAAAAATACGCGGTCCATTCCGGACGCCTTTTTCAGTTTTGCCGCCGCCTGCACCGCTGGTTCATTGTAAAAATAGTTGGAGATGTGCAGCAGCTTGTCGATCTGTCCTTTCAGCGCCTCGTCATAATCTTTGTAGTGATACCCCAGCGCATTCACTGCGATCCCCGAGAAGAAATCCAGGTACCGCTTCCCATCCTTATCATATAAATATACGCCCTCTCCCCTGTCAAAAACAATCTGGTAGCGATTATAAGTGTGAAGCAGATCCTGTTCCGCCTGTGTAATATATTTCTGCATTCCATTTGCCTCCTGCTTTTCTATCGCCTTCTGCGCATCTGCCCTCGTCACTCCTCATCCTCCCGAACGATCGCCGTCCCGATACCCTGATTCGTAAAGATTTCCAGAAGCAGACAGTGAGGTATCCGCCCGTCCAGAATATGCACCCGATTTACGCCGTTTTGGATCGCCGAGGTACAATTGCTCAGTTTCGGCAGCATCCCTCCCCCGATAAAGCCGCCGCCGATCAGCTCCTCCGCCTGTCCTGCCGTCAGCCTGCTGATAAAGCTGGACTTATCGTTCACATCCTTATACAGTCCCTCGATGTCCGTCAAAAATACAAGTTTGTCCGCTCCCACCGCCTTCGCAATGGCGCAGGCGGCATCATCCGCATTGATATTGTAAGTCTGAAAATCATCGTCCAGCCCCACCGGCGCCACGATCGGCAGAAAATCCTTCTCCAAAAGATCGTAGAGCACCTTGGGGTTCACCTCTTTGATATTTCCCACAAAGCCGATATCCTGCCCGTCCGCATATTTTTTATCCACACCGAGGAGCCCACCGTCCTTACCGCTGACGCCGACCGCCCTGACTCCCAGCTCCTGCACCATCGTCACAAGGCTCTTATTCACCTTGTTTAGCACCATCTCCGCAATTTCCATTGTCTCCGCGTCGGTGACCCGCAGCCCGTTCACAAACTGCGATTCCTTCCCCACCTTGCCTACCCAGCGGCTGATCTCCTTGCCGCCGCCGTGGACGATGATCGGCTTAAAACCTACCAGCTTAAGCAGCGTCACATCCTTGATCACATTCTTCTGCAATGCCTCATCACTCATGGCGGAGCCGCCGTATTTCACCACAATGATCTTCCTGTTAAACTTCTGAATATAGGGCAGCGCCTCGATCAGCACCTCCGCCTTCTTCAAAACCTCTTCCATATTTTCCGGTCTGTTGTTCACCATTTCATTCTATCTCCTGTTCCACACTTCTATTCTCCGGACGTTAACCGCTACCTGATAAACGCCGTAATATTCTCTTCATTCAGCACAAAGTCATAATAATTCAGATCTTCCCTCTTTGTCCACCCTATCTCCTTCCAGAACGCGTTTCCCGCATCATTTTTTGTAAACGCGATCAGGGACACTTTATTGATATGCTCCCTTTTCAACGCCTCCATGCAAAAGACTACCATCGCTTTCCCGATCCCCTGCCGCCTGCAGCCATCCTTCACACAGACATGGTACAGACATCCTCTTCTGCCGTCATGGCCGCAGAGAACAGCGCCCACGATCTCCTCATTTCTCTCCGCCACAACGCTGATCCCCGGATTCCTTGCGAGAAAACGTGCAACCCCATCCCCGGAATCGTCGATGCTCCGGATGCCAAATCCCCGGATGCTCTGCCACAGCGCCTTCACCGCCGGATAGTCTTCTATTGTCATGGAACGTATCTTTGTCTCCATAAATCGGTCTCCCCTTTATTTACAAGCTACGGAAAACACGGCATCATCATAAGCCCCGTCTCCTCCGGCAGCCCGAACAGCAGATTCATATTCTGCACCGCCTGCCCCGCCGCACCCTTCACCAGGTTGTCAAGCGCCCCCATCATAATGATTCTTCCGGTGCGTTCATCGATCACAAAACCGATATCCACAAAATTGCTGCCCTCCACCCATTTTGTCTCAGGGCATTCTCCCTGCGGCAGCAGGCGGACAAATCTTTCTTTTCCGTAATACTTCCCATAAGCCTCCCGCACTCTCCCGGCGTCCATTCCCTCCGGAGTCAGGTCCGCGTAAGCCGTCACAAGGATTCCCCTGTTCATCGGCACAAGATGCGGCGTAAAATTCAAAACGACCTCTCTTCCCGCCGCATACCCGAGCTGTTCCTCTATCTCCGGCGTATGCCTGTGGCTTGCCACGCCGTAAGCCTTGATATTCTCATTCACTTCACAGAACAGATTCGGAAGCTTTGCTCCCCGCCCCGCCCCGGAAGTACCGCTCTTCGCATCGATGATCAGGCTCCCCGGCTCGATCAGCCCCTCTTTGACAAGGGGATAAGCCGTCAAAATGGAACAGGTCGTGTAACACCCGGGATTGGCGATCAGCCTCGCCCCCCTGATATCCTCCCTGTTGACCTCGCAGAGCCCGTAGACCGCCTCCCCTATAAACTGCGGCGCCTTATGTTCGATTCCATACCACTTTTCATAGACCGCCGCATCCTTCAACCGGAAATCCGCGCTCAGATCCACGATCTTTACCTTCCGCAAAATCTCCTCCGAGATCACGGAAGCCAGAAATCCCTGGGGCGTCGCCGTAAAGATCACATCCACCTGCTTTGCCAGCTCGTTTAAATCATCCCCCCTGCAGACATCCTCCACCACCCGGAAGAAATTCCTGTAGACAGACGCGTACTCCTTCTCTATGTAGCTCCTCGAACCATACCATATGATCCTCGCCGCCGGGTGCCCCTGCAATATCCTTACAAGTTCCGCCCCCGCATACCCGGTGGCTCCGATGATACCGACTTTGATCTCGTTTTTTTCTGTATTATAACTCTCTGTCATAACGGACCTCCAATACACCCTTAAATCGAAAACAGATACACATCATCCGGTGAAAGCCTGCGCTCCGGCGTATAGATCAGCCAGTCGGTCACATCCTCCGGTCCGAACTGCGCCGTATAGCCCTCATGGATATCCTTGATATAGTAGGGCTCCTGTGTGAGCTTAGCCCGAAAACGATCCCCGGAAACCTCCAGCATCTCAAACCAGATATGCTCCCTTTCGTTATCCTGCTCCTTATATTCCTCGTCCACCGGCAGCCCGAGCTTCACCAGAAGGTGGTTTTCTTCATTTTCAGCCGCCTCAAACAGATAAGATATACGCTCCACCGCAAGCGCCCTCATACGGGCGGTCTCCTCGTTGGAGATCATAAAGACCGGGTTATCCTTCATAAATTTGTCGTAAATATCCAGCGGATAAAACATCCCCTCATCCGCGCTCTCCTTGGACGGATAGACAAAAATAACACAGGTATCCCGGTTATGCCCCTCCTGCCTGTCCTTTATTCCGCCCAGCATCTCCGGATCATACAGCTCCACCGCATCCTCCCAGTCGACGAGCGTCACTACAAGGGGCATCCCCTCCGCCACATAGGCCAGAAAATAGGGGCTTCCGAACTCGGGAACCTCCTCGTCCTCCAGCATCCGGTTTGCCAGCGTTTCCAGCACATTGTAGTGTTCCTGATAGTTTTCCCTGCTGGAATCCAGCACCTCCAATTCCGGCCGCCCGCATCGGTTCAACCCGTGGGTATGGAGCCACACACATGCGTCCTCATCCCCCGACACTGCCTGTGCCGTGTAGAGGTAACGGGGCGCAGGCGGCACCTTGGACTTTGCCGCCAGCGCAACCCAGCGCCCGGACAGAATCTTTTCCGAACTGTCGTCGATCACCGCCAACGCATCCGGCAGCATCGCATGTATCAGCTTTAACTGCAAATGGTACGAGAAGAGAGCATTCTCACCAAACTCCATCTCCACCGCAAGCCCGTACTCTATCTTCTGTATCGCTTCTAAATCTATATCCGGAAAAAAATGCTGACAACGGTACAACTCCGGTATCGCAAAATCCGTGGGGTACATCTCCACTGAGAACGACTCCTCCCCGCAGACGACCGTAATCTGCACAACGTTATCCTCCGGTTCCGCGGATTCCACCCTGAACCCTTCCGCTTCCAGCAGACGTTCCACTAAAATCTGAGGTCTTTCTATATCACTGCTGTCAGCCGGGATGGCCAACATCTGAGATCTTGTTTTTTCCATAAGATGATTCTCCTTCTCCTTATAAATTCAACCCGCTTGATTATACTCTACCTGCCGAAACTTCTCAACCATTTTAAGCCTCCTTTTCGCTGACAGACACTTCAAACTGTTATCAGTTATACAGCATTTTGCATAATAATTCAATATAATTGCATATTATTCACCCTTTTCTCATATTTTCACAAATACTCTTTAAAAACAAAGCTCAAAAATGTATATTTTTACACTTGCATTTATTCCCACCCTATTGTATATTAGTTCATGCACATATATAAAAGAAAGGACTGGTATATACCATGAAAGAAAAAGTAGTTCTGGCATACTCCGGCGGACTTGATACGACTGCTATCATCCCCTGGCTCAAAGAAAATTTTGACTATGAAGTGATCTGTGTCTGCGCGGACTGCGGACAGGGAAATGAGTTGGATGGGCTCGAAGAACGCGCGGCATTCTGCGGCGCTTCCAAATTATATATAGAAGATATCACGGACGACTTCTGCGACAATTATGTCGTCCCCTGTGTACAGGCACACGCCGTATACGAGGACAAATATCTTCTGGGAACCTCTATGGCGCGTCCCGCCATCGCAAAACGCCTTGTGGAGATCGCCCGCAAGGAAGGCGCAACCGCCATCTGCCACGGCGCAACCGGCAAAGGCAACGACCAGATCCGTTTTGAGCTGG
>ERZ779622.485-NODE-485-length-23317-cov-5.354097_pt1 | contig 23317 bp, 17 predicted proteins | sample MGYA00514188_ERZ779622 | MGnify/ENA primary metagenome ERZ779622 (study PRJEB29562, sample SAMEA4376702) | mouse gut metagenome | isolation source: Cecum | study: EMG produced TPA metagenomics assembly of the A DSS colitis mouse model was used to assess the... | reverse complement strand
GGAAACCCGTTCCAAAGTGCTCTCTGTCATGAAGGAACTGGATTATATTCCAAACCAGCTTGCAAGAGGACTCTCATCCAACGGTTTCAACAACATTCTCATTATCTTTACGCGCTCGTCCACGCAGGCTGCCGACAACCCCTATTTTGGCAACATTATCGGTTCTATCGGTATGGTAGCCGAGCAAAATGACTATGATTTGATTCTGCATTCCAACGACAATGAAGATAATGAAATTGAGAAGGCTGTTTCCATGATAAATAGCAAGCTGATTAAAGGTATTGTGCTCTTGAGCAGCCGTACCAACAGTAAATTTCTGGAAGTTTTGGCCGGCACGGGGATTCCGATTGTGGTAATCGGAAAATACAACCCTTCCATTCACTCAGAATGCATTGTATCCGTGGACACGGACAATTATCAGGACAGCTATGAGATTGGCGACTATCTGCTGCAAATGGGACACACGCACATCGGCTGCATCCACGCCCCCTTAAATCATTATGTGGCAGTGGACCGTGTACAGGGACTAAAGGACTGCTTAAAGACCCGTCACATTGCGTTCGACGAGGACTGCTTTGTAGACGGCGGCGATACCGTGGACACAGCTTATATGGCAGCGCTCAATCTTCTCTGTTCTAACAGACAGCTTACTGCTATTTTTGCCACCGATGATATCAAGGCGCTCGGCATCTACAAGGCAGCACGCAATATGAACCTGCGTATTCCCGAGGATATTTCGGTGTTCGGGCATAATGACTTTGATTTTTCCTCTCTCCTTACGCCGCCCCTCACCACCATACGTGTTCCTATTCATGAACTTGGTATGATTTCCGCTTCCAAGCTCTTCTCCATGATTCAATCAGATAAAAAAGAAACCAGCCAAATGCTTCCCACAAAAATACAGTTTCGCGGCTCTGTTGCCAATTTGAAACACCAGTAACTGATAAAGGAGTATTTCTTATGCACATTGTCATTGCACCGGATTCCTTCAAAGGAACCCTTTCTTCTAAACAGATTATAGAAATTGTGTCGGCGGAAGCACACCTTCATTTTCCCGAAGCAAAAATTACGGGAGTTCCCATTGCTGACGGCGGCGAAGGCACCGTTCAAGCCGTTCTTGCCTCATGCGGCGGCAGGACGCGGCATATTGCCGTCACGAATCCTCTTTTTGAACAAGTAGACGCTGCTTACGGAATCATGGAAAACATAGACGGCAGCCTCTCCGCCATCATAGAGATGGCGGCAGCTTCCGGTCTCACCCTGCTCCCAGCCGCTCAAAGAAACGCCTTAATAACCACTTCTTACGGAACCGGAGAATTGATTGCCGATGCCTTAAGGCAGGGAATCAAGGATATCACCATTGCTGTTGGCGGAAGTGCAACCAACGACGGCGGTGCCGGCGCCATGGCAGCACTGGGTTTTCGCTTTCTGGATGAAAATGGCAGAGACGTAACGCCGACGGGAGAAAATTTAATTCATATTTCCCGTATCGATACATCAGGCAGACTACCGGAGCTTACAGAGAATGTTTCTTTTACTGTCATGTGCGATGTCCGCAGCCCTTTCACGGGTCCTGACGGTGCCACTTACACCTACGCTCCCCAAAAAGGCGCCGCTGATGACGCGCTCTTTCTCTTAGAAGAAGGTATGTTACATTTTGCAGAGGTAATAAAAAGAGATTTGGGAAAGGATATCAAAGATGTTTCCGGCTCCGGCGCTGCCGGCGGGCTTAGCGGCGCTCTCTGCGCCTTTTTGGACGCAAAACTGCAGTCCGGCATAAAGACTATGTTAAAGCTTGTCCGGTTTGAATCGTTTTTAGAACATGCAGATATTGTCATCACCGGAGAAGGCTGTGCGGACGGACAGTCTGCGCAGGGGAAAGTACTCTGGGGTATCGGTACAAGCGCCAAAGAAAAAGGGATTCCTGTAATTGCCATTGCAGGCGGTATGCGCCCTGATGCAAAGCTGCTCTACGACTGCGGGATTACGGCAATTGTACCTGCCTTAAACCGTGTCATGCCACTAACGGAAGTCTTCCGGCATTCCCAGAATCTGCTGCGCGATGCTGCTGAGCGAACCTTTCTTTTACTCAAGGCAGGCATGGCGCTGCAAAAGAAATAAATAAACCGTACTCTTTATATAAAAGAGACAAATTTTCTTAGGATGCAAAAAGCAGCGCTCTTGCTTCGATAAAGCAAAGCGCTGCTCTTTATTTTGGTTGTATAAAATCTTTGATATCTTTTTTGCCAGCACCTGCGATCAATAGTCCGCCATCTGACAATGCGCGGAACCGCATACCAAGTCTTCCGCACCTTATCGTAGTTTATCCATAAAGGCATCTACCATATATTAATTCACAAGGTAATTTAGAACTTCCCTTCCTTGGCTGCCTCCTCTACGGAAACGGCAACCGCAACGGTTGCACCAACCATGGGGTTATTGCCCATACCAATAAGTCCCATCATCTCCACATGAGCAGGTACGGAGGAAGAGCCTGCGAACTGTGCATCAGAGTGCATACGTCCCAACGTATCGGTGAAACCATAAGAAGCGGGACCCGCCGCCATATTGTCGGGATGCAGGGTACGTCCTGTACCGCCGCCGGAAGCTACGGAGAAATACTTCTTTCCTGCTTCGGTTCTTTCTTTCTTGTATGTACCTGCAACCGGATGCTGGAATCTGGTAGGATTGGTGGAATTGCCGGTGATGGATACATCCACGTTTTCTTTCCACATAATTGCAACGCCTTCCGGAACAGAATTAGCGCCATAGCAGTTTACCTTCGCACGAAGACCTTCTGAATAGGGTTTGCGGAACACTTCCTCCACCTTATTGGTATACGGGTCATACTGGGTCTCTACGTAGGTAAATCCATTGATTCTGGAGATAATCTGCGCTGCATCCTTGCCAAGTCCGTTCAGGATAACACGTAAAGGTTTCTGGCGTACTTTATTTGCCTTTTCCGCAATACCGATAGCGCCTTCTGCCGCTGCAAAGGATTCATGTCCTGCAAGGAAACAGAAGCAGTCCGTTTCTTCCTCCAACAACATTTTTCCCAAATTGCCATGTCCAAGACCAACCTTACGAGTATCCGCCACAGAACCGGGAATACAAAATGCCTGTAAGCCTTCGCCGATTGCGGCAGCAGCCTCAGCAGCCTTGCGGCAGCCCTTTTTAATTGCAATTGCTGCGCCTACGGTGTAAGCCCAACATGCATTTTCAAAACAGATAGGCTGGATTTTCTTCACCTGCTCATATACGTCCAGTCCGGCATCCTTTGTAATTTTTTCAGCTTCCTCAATGGAAGAAATGCCGTAGCTGTTCAGTACATTGTTAATCTGATCAATACGTCTTTCATATGATTCAAATAAAGCCATTTGTCTTTGCCTCCTCTTCTCTTATTTCACTTCTTCGTCAGTTCTGGGGTCGATAATCTTCACCGCATCCGCCACACGTCCATACTGTCCACATGCCTTCTCATATGCGGTATTCGGGTCGTCACCTTTCTTGATGAAGTCCGTCATCTTGCCAAGGCTTACAAACTTATAACCGATAATCTGGTTGTCTGCATCCAAAGCAATACCTGTTACATAGCCTTCTGCCATCTCAAGGTAACGGGGGCCCTTCGCTTTCGTACCGTACATAGTTCCTACCTGACTTCTTAAGCCCTTGCCCAAATCCTCAAGACCTGCGCCTACCGGCAGACCTTCCTCAGAAAATGCACTTTGGGAACGTCCGTAAACAATCTGCAAAAACAACTCTCTCATTGCCGTATTGATGGCATCACATACAAGGTCCGTATTTAATGCTTCCATAACGGTAAGACCCGGCAAAATCTCTGCAGCCATGGCTGCGGAATGGGTCATACCGGAGCAGCCGATTGTCTCAACCAGCGCCTCTTCAATAATTCCGTTCTTTACGTTCAGGGACAGCTTGCAGGCGCCTTGCTGCGGTGCGCACCAGCCAACACCGTGCGTAAAACCGGAAATGTCTTCTACTTTTTTAGCCTGAACCCACTTTGCTTCTTCAGGAATCGGTGCACAGCCGTGATGAACACCCTGCGCTACGGGACACATTTCTTCAACTTCCTTTGAATAAATCATGTGAAATCTCCTTTCAAAAATAAATATGATATTTATTTATCATTTTCATCGTGTTCATTTTCTCATATTTATGGTAAAAAATCCAGTGATTTTTCAAAAATATAGGGAATTTACACGATTACTGCCGCTTTAACACAATTTCGCCGTTCTTTTTAAAAATAGAATCTGCCGGCACAAAGCCCCGCACGCTGGATGTGGGGTAAATATTGCTGTTTTTTCCTACAACGACGCCCGGATTTAATACGGAATTACACCCCACCTCCACAAAATCGCCTAACATGGCGCCCATTTTCTTCAGTCCTGTCGGTATACGCTCCGCTCCTGCCGCTACCGTTACAAGCGTTTTATCACTTTTGACATTGGAGGTAATAGAGCCTGCCCCCATATGGGCACGGTATCCTAAAATACTGTCACCTACATAATTGTAATGTGGTACTTGCACCTTATTAAAAAGCACCACATTTTTCAGCTCCGTAGAATTACCCACAACAGCGCCTTTTCCCACAATGGCATTGCCCCTGATATACGCGCAATGTCTGATTTCTGCTTCCTCATCCACAATGAGCGGTCCGTTTAAACACGCCGTGGGCGCTATGCTTGCGGACTTTGCCACCCAAATGTTTTCTCCCTTTCTCTCAAAGAGTTCTTCGGGCAGGGAATTGCCCAGTTCTATGATAAAATCATGAATCCTGCCAAGCACTTCCCATGGATGGACAACTCCCGCAAACAAATCTGCTGCTATGGTTTCATCCAAATTGTATAACTGCTTTACACTGACTGCTTCCATAAGATGCCTCTCCCTTCCGATTCTACTGCTTTTTATAGTTGACTGCCGCCTCGTTAAATTTTACGTATAACTGCGTCTGGTTAAACTGCTGTTTCACGGCGTTGGTTCTTCGGGAAACGAAGCCGTCCAGCTTTTCCATGTATTCTGCCGCTGTGATGCTGCCGTCCGCAACCATGTTAAGCCCCTTTTCCCAGCTCGCCGTGAGCGCCGGATTTAAAAGCGGACGAATAGAGCCATCCACCACGTCGTAAATCATTTCCCCCATCAAGGTCGGTGTCAGAATCTGGGTCTTCTTATTCAGCGCAAGATATTCTATATTGACTAATTTCTTTAATATTTCCGCACGGGTTGCCGAAGTGCCTATGCCGGAGCCTTTTATCTGCGCCCGAAGCTCCTCGTCCTCAATAAGCTGCCCGGCATTTTCCATCGCTAGTATCATCGTACCGGAATTGTATCTTTTGGGCGGCGATGTCTCTCCCTCTTTGATGGTAAGCTCCCTTAAGGTAAGCGGCTCTCCCGCCTTCAGCTTCTGAAGCTGTTCCATAAAAGCGGCATCGCATTTTGTTTCTTCCTCTTCCTCACCCTCCGCCGCCTCACGACTCTCCTCTTTCTTTTTGAAGAAGGAAAACTGTGCAACGCGCAGATAGCCTTCCTGCCAAAGCACCTTAAAATTGGCAAAAAATTTTTCCCCCTTTACATTCGCCACAAGGGACACCTTCTGGTAGATGGCCGGCGGAAAAAAGATACTTAAAAACCGACGCACGATAATCTCATAAACCTTCTGCGCCGTAGCATTCAGACCTGCCAGCGCCCCCATGCCCTGTCCTGTGGGGATTACCGCATAATGGTCCGTTATCTGCTTGTCATTGACATAACGGGTTTTGGCAATGTTTTTGTGACTTCCATTTTTGAGGATTTCCTCCGCAAAAACAGCCGCCTTATCATAGTTTTTAAGTCCCGCAATATTTTTGTGGATTTCTTTTGCAACCGCCGTAGAAAGCACTCTGGCATCCGTTCGCGGATAGGTCACAAGCTTTTTTTCATAGAGCTCCTGAATAATCTGCAGCGTCTGGTCAGGACTGATTTTAAAATATTTGGAGCAATCGTTCTGCAGTTCAGCCAAATTATAAAGAAGAGGCGGATTTTTACTTTCCTTCTTCCGTTCTATGCTGTCCACCACCGGAATATGCGCCGTCTGCCCCGATTGCGGCGCGCTGCCTGATGTAGCTGGCTGCCCTGACTGCGGCGCGCTGCCTGATGCGGCTGACTGCCCTGCCTCCCAGACAGCGTCTGCAAGTGACGTCTTAAGCGCTTCGGCATCTTTTTTTTCTTTAAAACCATTTTCCTTGTACAAAAGCGGAGACGCAAAATAGGGAGATCCTTCCACAGCGCGCCACTCGCCCTCAAAATTTTTGCCCGCATAGGAAAATCCACCCAAAAGGCGGTAGAAAGGCGTTTTCACAAAAGCCCTAATTTCCCGCTCCCTTTTTACCACCATACCAAGCACACAGGTCATAACGCGTCCAACGGAAATCACTGCCTTCTCCCTCTTTAAATAGCCTTTTACGGCATTGCCGTATTTTAATGTGAGTACCCGCGAAAAATTGATACCCATCAGATAGTCTTCCTTGGCACGCAAATAAGCGGCATCCGCCAGAGAATCATAGGCCGACAAATCCTTTGCTTCCCTGATGCCGCGCAAAATTTCCTCCTCCGTCTGAGAATCTATCCATACTCTTTTTCTTTCTTTTCCTTTTACGCTCGCCATCTGCTCTACCAGACGGTATATGTACTCCCCTTCACGTCCGGAGTCAGTGCAGACATAAATCGTGTCCACATCCTTCCGTGAAAGCAGGCCACTGACAATGGCAAACTGCTTTTTCACACTGTCAATGACCTCATATTTAAATTCTTTCGGGATAAAGGGAATCGTATCGTAAGACCACTTTTTGTATGCGGCATCGTATGCTTCCGGATAGCTCATAGTCACCAGATGCCCGACGCACCATGTCACAATTGCCTGCTCCGACTCCAGATAGCCGTCTTTTCCCGCCATATTCTGTTTCAGCGCCTTGGCAAATTCCCGCGCAACACTTGGTTTTTCTGCTATATATAAACTCTTTCCCACCCATTCTCCTTACTTGCGGCACACAATCTTATATTATAAAAGCCCTATCAGCATCTGTTCTATGTCGTCCGCAGGCACCGGTCTGCCAAGCAGGTATCCCTGAATGATATCACATCCAATCTGCTTCATATAATCAAACTGCTCCTCAGTCTCCACACCCTCCGCCACTGTCTCATAACCGAGCTTGCTAACCATGGAAACAATAGACTCCGTAATGATTTTTGTGGATTCGTCCGTAATAACCCTGTCTATAAAGCTCTTGTCTATCTTGAGCGTATCAATCGGCAGCCCGTTCAAATAGGACAAAGAAGAAAAGCCTGTACCAAAATCATCCAGTGATATCTTGACACCGTAATCTCTCAGTGTCAAAAGCTTGTCCTTCACTTCTTCAAAGTCCTCGATTAAAATACTTTCCGTAATCTCTAATTCGATTTCTCCCGGCTCCACATCATATTTCTGAATCATTTCCAACAGCTTTCCCACAAAATCCTTCCGTTTGTACTGAATGGACGAAATATTGATGGACATGATAAGCGGATACCCATATTTGCGCTTCCACTCTGCGTAGTGCTTAATACTCTCCTCCATCACCCAGCTTCCAATCGGGATAATCGCGCCGTTTTTCTCTGCAATCGGAATAAAAACAGAAGGACTTATCATTTTGTTGTCCTCGTCCTTCCAGCGTATCAACGCCTCCACACCTCTGAGTCTCTTGGTGTTGGTATAATACTGCGGCTGGAAATGCAGGCAGAAATTTTTATTAAAAATTGCCTCTTTCAGCTTATTTTCAATCTCCACCGTTTCCAGAAAATCATGCAAAATTACCGCATCAAAATACTGTATGGATGCTTTTCCGATTGCTTTCGCCTTAAACATAACAATCTCGGCACAATTAATCAATTCAAGCGCCTGCTTTGAAGACTCCGGATATTCTGCAACGCCGATGCTGACCGTAAGCCGGATTTCCATCCCGTTGCTTAAAAGAAATCCTTGATGAATCCTTTCCAAAATACACTTATGTATATGTTCTACGCTTCTGTCCCCATAGGGGTCATAGATTGCCATACAATAGATATCGCTCGTCATATGGCAGACAATCACATTGTCATCAGAAAAAGAGCCCAGAAACTGCCCGTATTGCTGAACCACCTCATCACCTACCAGCAGTCCCATGCCGTCGTTGATTTTCCTGAAATCGTCAATGTCAATAAACATGACGCTGACAATCCTGTGCTCTTCCTCCGCCCTGCGGATAAATTCCCCCAGCCGCATAACAAAATAATTGCGGTTATACAGCCCCGTCAGCGAGTCATAATAAGCCATATACCGAAGCTCATCATTCTGCGCCTTAAATTTTGTGATATCTCTGATACAGACAATCTTGTCAATGGGAACATTCTGCTCGTCATAATTAATTCTAACTTCAAATTCCAGCCATGTTTTGCCATTTTTCATACAGCATTCCACAACGTCCCGCTCGCTGCCGGTTTTTTCAAGAAACAAAGCTTCCCTCACCGGCAGAATATATTTTTCTTCCAATTCGTCAAGGATAAAAGGAAGCTCCCTGTTCTCCTTGACCTTGAAAGAAAAATATTCATCCCAGTTGCCAAGCGTAATGACATCGTTCTTTTCAAATACGATATAGAGAAAGGCATTGTTGGACGTGTCACAAACCAGACGGTACATCTTATCCCGTCCGCTTAATTGTTGATTCATCGCCTTCAATAAATCTATCTGATACCGCAGCTCGTCCATTTTGTTTCCTCCATTCAAACCCTTATTTCCTGGCAAAACACAATTTTACCGTCTTTTCCCCGCTTTTGTAACCTTTACTCCCCTGCTGCTTTTCGCTCCCCGCTATTTCTTACTTATATACCCCTGTGCCTTCAAAAGCTCCGCACACAGAACGGCTCCCCCCGCGGCTCCGCGGACCGTATTGTGTGACAATCCCACAAACTTAAAATCATATACAGAATCCTCGCGAAGACGTCCTACGCTGATTCCCATACCATTTTCATAATCTACATCAAGACTTACCTGCGGGCGGTTATCCTCCTCCATATACCGGATAAACTGCTTCGGTGCAGAAGGAAGGGAAAGCTCCTGCGGAATGCCCTTATAGCTCACAAGCTTTTCGATTAACTGCTCCTTTGTAGGTTTTTTCCTAAACCTGACAAAAACGGCTGCCGTATGTCCGTTTAATACCGGCACTCTGATGCACTGACAGGTAATAACCGGCAGCGCAGCAGGAACAATCACCCCGTCTTTTATCTCTCCCCAGATACGAAGCGGCTCCTTCTCGGATTTTTCTTCCTCGCCGCCAATATACGGAATAATATTGCCCTCCATCTCAGGCCAGTCCTTAAAAGTTTTACCCGCACCGGAAATTGCCTGATAAGTAGTCGCTACTACTTCCACCGGCTCAAACTCCTTCCATGCTGTCAGAACAGGCGCATAACTCTGAATCGAACAGTTAGGCTTTACCGCTACAAATCCTCTTTTTGTTCCAAGACGCTTCTTTTGGAAATCAATTACCTTCATATGCTCCGGATTAATCTCCGGTACTACCATGGGAACATCCGGTGTCCAGCGATGCGCGCTGTTGTTGGATACCACCGGCGTTTCCGTCTTTGCATATGCTTCCTCAATCGCCTTGATTTCTTCTTTTGTCATATCCACGGCACTGAATACAAAATCCACCTCTGCCGCAACCTTCTCCACCTCATTGACATTCATAACCACAATATCTTTTACTTTTTCAGGCATGGGAGTCTGCATCTTCCATCTGCCGCCCACTGCCTCTTCGTAAGTTTTACCTGCCGAGCGGGGACTTGCCGCGATGGTCGTCACTTCAAACCAAGGGTGATTCTCTAACAGCGCAATAAAGCGCTGCCCTACCATACCCGTTCCGCCTAATATTCCAACCTTTAATTTTTCACTCATTTTTTTCTGTTCCTTTCTGCCAGTCTTCTTTTAAATATGCTCTATGTAAACGGATGACTTCACGCATTGCCTCCGGTCCCGGTGCGCCAAGCGTAAGCCGCTTTTCCACACAGGTCTTTAGGCTGACAGCATCATAAATATCCGGTTCAAACTTGTCGCTGACCGCCTTCAGTTCTTCCATGCTGAGTGCGTCGATTCCAACGCCCTTGTCAATGCAGTAAAGCACCAGCCTGCCAATAATGCCATGCGCATCCCTGAAGGGAACGCCCTTGTTTACCAGATAATCGGCGGCATCCGTAGCATTCGCAAAGCCGTTTACCGCGCTTTTTTCCATTGCTTCTTTGTTAAATTTCATGGTGGAAAGCATCTTCGTAAAAAGCGCCGTACAAACTTCCGCCGTATGCATCGCGTCAAAGCTAAGTTCCTTATCCTCCTGCATATCCTTGTTATAAGCAAGCGGAAGTCCCTTCATTGTAGTAAGAAGCGACATAAGCGCGCCATACACTCTTCCGGTCTTGCCTCTGATAAGCTCTGCAATATCCGGATTTTTCTTTTGCGGCATAATGCTGCTTCCAGTGGAATATGCATCGTCTATCTCTACAAAATGATACTCATTGGAATTCCATATGATAATTTCTTCACAAAATCGGGAAAAATGCATCATCAGAATAGAAAGAGCCGCCAAATACTCTATCAAATAATCCCTGTCAGATACATAATACATGCTGTTTAAACCGGGCGCCTCATCTCCAAGCAGAGAAGCCGTATAATTCCTGTCCAGCGGATACGTAGTTCCGGCAAGCGCCCCTGCGCCCAAAGGACAGTAATTCATGCGGAAATAAATATCTTTCAGCCGCTGTCTGTCCCGCTTAAACATTTCAAAATATGCACCAAGATGATGCGCCAGAGTTACCGGCTGCGCTTTTTGTAAATGTGTAAAGCCCGGCATATAGGTCTCTACATTTTCTTCCATAATGAAAAGAATCGCCGCAAGAAGCTCTTTTAACAGCCCATCCAACTCAAGCACATGCGTCCTTGTATACAAACGCATATCAAGCGCCACCTGATCATTGCGGCTCCGCCCCGTATGCAGCTTTTTGCCGGCTTCTCCAATCCGCTCTGTCAGCACCGCTTCTACAAAGCTGTGAATATCCTCCTGCGTCTCGTCAATCGCAAGCCTGCCGCTCTCTACATCCTCCCTGATACCCGCAAGTCCTTTTACAATGGCATCCTTTTCCTCTACGGTCAGAATCCCCTGTTTGCCGAGCATCACTGCATGCGCGATACTTCCCTCAATATCCTGCCCAAATAAATTTTTATCAAAACGGATGGACGCATTAAAAGCAAAAACCTTATCATCCGTCTCTTTTGTAAAGCGTCCGCCCCATAGCTGCGCCATAGTATTCCTCCATTATAAAGTAAAATCTAACCATGATAGTAGCATAAATTTTGCTTTAATGCAATACAGTGCAACAAATCTTTACACCAATCTTCTTCTTTTTCATAGAATAACAGTAAAACAAAAAAGGAAATGTATTATGCCGGAACCTCTGCTGCAATTAAAAGATATCTGTTATTCCTACCACAGCCTTCAGATGGAAACTCCGGCACTTTCCCACGTATCTTTCCACATCGATACGGGAGAGTTTGTTGCCATCGTAGGACCGAGCGGCTGTGGAAAATCAACCCTGCTCTCCATTATTGCAGGCTTGCTTCCACCTGAAGAAGGAACCATTGTCTTTCATAATCCTGACGGCTCCTTCCACTATCCGAAGATTGGCTACATGCTGCAAAGAGACCATCTTCTCGAATGGCGCACCGTATATCAGAACGCCATCCTCGGGCTGGAAATAAACAAGATGCTGACACAAAAAAATACCGACCGGGTGCTGCAGCTCATGAAAGACTACGATTTGTATAAATTCAAAGATAAGAAACCCAGCGAATTATCCGGCGGTATGAAGCAGCGCGCAGCACTGATACGGACGCTTGCCCTAGACCCCGGTCTTCTGCTTTTAGATGAACCCTTCAGCGCTCTGGATTATCAGACCCGCCTTATGGTTTCCTCCGATATTTGCCAGATCATCCGGAAAACAGGGAAGACTGCACTGTTGATTACCCATGACTTATCGGAGGCAATCAGTCTGGCAGACCGAATTATCATACTAAGCCGTCGTCCTGCTACCGTAAAATTTGAAGTTCCCATCGAGCTTTCCCTGCCTGACGATTCCCCGCTGGCTTCCAGAAACGCTCCGGAATTCCAATATTATTTTAATCTTCTATGGGAGGCGCTGTCCAATGAAAAAATATAACAATGCCCCCGCAAAGGAGCTGACGCGGCAGGAAGCCTTTGTCAGGGCGCATAAGCATTATCACAACAAAATATCTCTCTGCCGCACTCTGATTTTTATCTTGTTTTTAGCCCTGTGGGAAACTGCTGCAGATTTAGGCTGGATAGATACCTTTTTTTTCTCCAGCCCTTCCAGAGTGCTCCTCTGCTTCTTTGAACTGGTAACGGGAAAAAACCTGTTCCTGCATATTGGAATCACGCTTGCCGAAACACTGATAAGCTTCTTTTTGGTGATTCTTATCGGCATGGCGGCGGCAACTCTGCTCTGGTATTCCTCCGGCATTTCGGAAATCACGGAACCGTACCTTGTCATCTTAAACAGCCTGCCAAAGTCCGCGCTTGCTCCTCTTTTCATTGTATGGCTTGGCACCGGCACCCCCACGATTATCGTAGCCGGCGCTTCCGTTGCCATCTTTGGCTCGATTATCAGCCTCTACACTGGTTTTAGACAGGTAGACGGCGAAAAAATCACCTTGATTTATACGCTGGGCTGCAGCAAGTGGAATGCCTTTTTCAAAGTGGTCCTGCCTGGCAGTATTCCTACCATTTTGAGCACAATGAAAGTAAATATCGGTCTCGCCCTCGTAGGCGTTATCATCGGCGAATTTCTCGCTGCGCGAAGAGGACTCGGATACCTGATTATCTACGGTTCACAGGTTTTCCAAATGCATATGGTGATTACCTCCATTATCCTGCTCTGTATCATTGCCATGGGCCTCTATCAGATTATCCAGTGGGTAGAGCATTACTATAAAAAAAGAATGTAATAAGAAAACCGGACTCATAAAATATGAGCCCGGCTACATAACTGCAAATTAGTTTGCCCATCCCTGCCATTCTACCCAGCCGTCGTCATAGGTAAAATGTTCAAGAGACAATCCTCTGATTTCTCCCCATTGGTCCAGATTAACCGCAAATACCACTACCTCTTCATAGTCATCCAGATTGGCATCGCAGAACCACGTATCCTGCACCTCATAATCCCGCAGAGCTCTCCACTCGCCGTTTTCCTTACAGAAACCGATATCCAGCCATGCGTTATTATAAGTTCCATCATACATATCAAAAGGGTCCTGTCCCGTATATTCGGCAAAGCTGGTATACTCGTTGTTTTCACCGCGGAACAATTCCCACGCCGCATACCCCGGCTCTACGAAATACAGATTCTTGTAATCCTCCAGTGTCATTCCAAGCGCCAGACCTCTGTTGGTAACATAAACATCCTCTGTCGTTTCACGTTCCGCATCCACATAAGAAATAATCTGACTGCCGTCCGCATACACGATAAAAGAATGATTCAGGGAAACCTCAGTGCTGTCGCTGCCACAATAAAACATTAAGTCCGCATCCGTAAACTCCTCTTTATTGCCGTCATACTCCGGAACGCTGTAGTCGCCGCTCCCATTGCCGCTATCGCCATTTCCGCTGTCCGTTCCATTGTCCCATGCCTGCCACTCTACCCAGACTTCATTATAGGAAAAATACTCGCAGGAAATACCGACAACCTCTCCCCATGAGTCAAAATTAACGGCAAATACAATCACTTCTTCATAATCGGACAAAGGAGCTTCGCAGAACCAGGTATCCCTGATTTCACGGTCTGTCAAGGCTCTCCACTCACCATTTTCCTTGCTAAAACCGATATCCAGCCATACATTGTTGTAACTTTCATACATGGTTGCAGGAGACTGTCCTTCATACTCCGCGAAACTGGTATACTCATTGTTGTCACCGCTGTACAATTCCCACGCAGAATAACCGGACTCCACCGTGTAAAGAGACAGATAATCCTCCAGCGAATCTCCAAGCTTTAAGCCCCTGCTCGTCTCCAGCGCCCCATATTCTTCATAAGAGCCGTCCACATAGGAACTGCAGTAGCTGACGCCCGATGAACGCACGATGAGCGCATGGTCACGTTCCACCGTAACCTCTTCGGAACCATTACGGAACACCAAATCCGCATCTGTAAATCCCTCGTTATTTGCCGCATTCAGCGCCTCCAACGCTTCCTCATATTCACTGATTGCCTTTTTGATGGTCTTGCTCTTTGCATGGTCGTCCGCGCCCTTCAGAATAGAAATGGCTTCTTCATAATTTTCATCCTTTGCATAGCGCTCTGCCCACTCAATATAAGTATTCGTCAGTCCGTCAATAGCTTCACTGTTCTCCGGATTCTTTTCCAGTATTTCCAGATATGCATCGATTGCTTCTTCATAAGAACCGTCCGCCCTGTAATTGGCAGCCGTCTCAAGCTGATTCTGCAGCTTCTTTTCCTGTGAGCCTTTGTTAATAAACAAAAACGCTAAAACGCCAATCCCAATTATCAACAACGCAACGATAATGCCCACAACTACCTTCACAGCACCGTTTCCTTTTTTCTGTGACGGCTGTGCAGGAGGGACCGCCGCATAAGGCATAGGCGGCATCTGTCCATTTGTAGGAGGTATCTGCCCGCCCTGCATAGGCACCTGTCCCATAGGCGGCATCTGTCCGCCCTGCATAGGCACCTGTCCCATAGGCGGCATCTGTCCGCCCTGCATAGGCACCTGTCCCATAGGCGGCATCTGTCCGCCCTGCATAGGTGCCTGTCCCATAGGCGGCATCTGTCCGCCCTGCATAGGTGCCTGTCCCATCATAGGCGGCATCTGCCCACCCTGTACGGAAGCCTGTCCCATAGGCGGCATCTGCCCCATCTGCACGGGAGGCACATTCTCCATCGTCTGCTTAGGCTGCCCTCCCATCCACGACTGTTCCACAATAACAGGCTGATTTGCCATCCAAGGCTGTTCTGCCGGCGCAGGCTGTTCTACTGCCTGAATCGGCTCTGCCGGTATAGGCTGCTCTGCGGACACAGACTGTTCTGCCGGTGCAGGCTGCTCTGCGGACATGGGCTGTTCTGCCGGTGCAGGCTGCTCTGCGGACACAGACTGTTCTGCCGGTGCAGACTGCTCTGCGGACACGGGCTGTTCTGCCATTTCGGACACTGCTCCCTGTTCGGCAGACGCAGGCTCTGCAGGCGTTTCCTGATTGACCGGTTCAGGCTGCTCCATCATTGCACCGCAATGAATGCAGAATTTCACCCCATCCGCGTTTTCTCTTCCACATTTTGTACAATACATTCTTTTCCCTCCTATCCACATTTTCTTATTTGCCTAAAATATACCACATACAGTCAGCGTATATTAAAATAAAAAACCCGAACACCGCGCTTACGGTTTTCGGGGAAATAAGAAAGAGCTGAAAAAGGGACTTGAACCCTCGACCCCTTCATTACGAGTGAAGTGCTCTACCAACTGAGCTATTTCAGCACGTGACTAGTACCAGCCACAACATTTATTATTATAATCGGTAACCCCCGAAAATGCAACTATTTTTTTTTAAAATATTCAAGAAAGCTTCTGATGAACATCCAACTGCGGAAAAGGAATGACAATTCCCGCCGCATCGAGCGCATATTTCGTCTCCTCAGTCAGTCTCCATTTGGTCTCCCAGTAATCCTCTTTGTTCACCCAGCAGCGAATATCCAGCCTGATACAAGATTCGGCGAGCTCGTCCACAAACACGCGCAGCTCTTTATCCTTCAATGTGGTTTCATCCGCCTGCAGCATAGCAATGAGCACCTCTCTCGCCTGCTTTATGGAGGAATCATAGGCAATTCCCACATAAATATCCAGTCTCCTGACCGCCGCCTCCGTTACGTTTGTCATACTGGTATTTGCCAGCGTGCCGTTTGGCAGTACGATAATACGGTTATCCGGCGTGGCAAGTTTTGTATAAAAAAGCTGTATTTCTACAACCGTTCCTTCATTTCCATTGCTGTCTTCTTTAATGTAATCACCCACCTTGAAAGGCTTTAGCAAAAGAATCAGAACGCCTCCCGCAAAATTGGACAGACTCCCCTGAATGGCAAGCCCCACCGCTACACCGGCTGAGCCCAGCAATGCCACAATGCTGGCTGCATCCACGCCAAAGCCTGATGCTATCGTAAAAATCAAAACCACATACAAAACTGCTTTTAACAGGGAATCCAGAAACTGAATCACACCCACATCCGCTTTTGCACGCTGCAGCGACTTTTTTAAAAAGCGGCGGAAAAGCTTGATAACCTGTATGCCGATAAAAAACACCACTGCCGACAAAAGAATCCTGATTCCCAGATTCAATGCCTTTTCCGGCAGCTCTTGCAGAAACTCTTCCATAATGCCTCCTCTGCCTATCGCAGGCATATTGCTGCTCTTTCCTCTTTTTTATCCCTTAGCTTTCGATCTGCTTATGCCTTTGCTGCTTCCTTCTTTTTTCTGCCCTGCTTTGCCGAAGACGTCCCCGTTTTCCCATCCGGTTTCTTCTTTGTCTCGCCGCAGGCCTCCGGTATATAGGATAATATGCTCACCGACAAAGGCGCCAGATTGATATTGATAGAGTAAGGTTTGTCGTCCCATTCCTTTGCCGCCGCCTTTTTTGCACGACCGTTTACCACGCCGGTTCCGCCAAACTTTACGGCATCCGTATTCAGGATTTCTTTGTAGCTGCCGGCATAAGGCACTCCAACCTGCAGCTTCATTGCCGCACCGGAAAAATTCGCCGCCACCAAAAGCGCATTCTCACGTTTCCTGCCTTTTCGCAGGAATGTCAGATAACACTCATTGGCTGCGATACAGTTGAGCCACTCGAATCCGTCAGGGCGGTTGTCCAGCTCATACAGCGCCGGCTGCGTCCTGTAAAGGTGGTTCAATTATTTTACAAGCTCTCTGACGCCTTTATGCGCCGGATATTGCAGCAGCTCCCATTCCACCTGTCTGCTTTCGTTCCACTCGTCAAACTCCGCAATGTCCTGCCCCATAAACAAAAGCTTTTTACCCGGATGCGTCATCATATATGCATAGCTTAAACGCAGCCCTGCAAACTTTTGTTCTGTATCGCCCGGCATTTTACCAATCATGGAAGCCTTGCCGTGTACCACCTCGTCATGAGAGAACACCAGCATAAAGTTTTCACTGTAGGTATAAATCATACTAAAAGTCAATTCGCTGTGATGATGACTTCTAAAATAAGGGTCAAAGCGGATATAGCGCAGATAGTCGTTCATCCAGCCCATATTCCATTTGATGTCGAAACCAAGCCCGCCTTTATCCAGCTCTCCGGTAATCATGGGCCACGCCGTACTCTCTTCTGCAATGCTCAGCACGCCGGGATTCCGCTTCTTTAAAATGGAATTCACATGTTTTATAAACTCAATCGCTTCCAGATTTTCATTGCCGCCGTAAATGTTGGCAACCCACTCCCCATCATTTTTGCCATAGTCCAGATAAAGCATGGATGCCACTGCATCCATACGAAGCCCGTCCGCATGGAATTTCTCCACCCAGAATAAAGCATTGGCAATTAGATAGTTCTTTACCTCCGCACGTCCGTAATTGTAAATCAGCGTACCCCAGTGGGGATGTGCACCCTGCCTTGGATCAAAATGCTCATACAGGCAGGTGCCGTCAAAATTAGACAAACCATAGGTATCCCTTGGGAAGTGCGCAGGCACCCAGTCCAAAATCACGCCGATTCCCGCTTTATGAAGCGCATTGACAAAATACATAAAGTCCGCAGGGCTGCCATACCTCGCCGTAGGCGCATAGTACCCGATAACCTGATAACCCCATGAGCCGTCAAAGGGATGCTCCATCACAGGCATAAGCTCCACATGGGTGTATCCCATATCTTTTACATATGCAATCACCTTTGGGGCAATTTCCCTGTAGTTGGCATATTCGCTGTCTTCGGACGGCTCCGTAAAACTGCCCAGATAAAGCTCATAAACACTCATAGGCGCCTCTGGCTTCTGACAGCTTTTTCTCGCTTTCAGCCACCCTTCATCCTCCCATGTAAATGCCCGTAAATCAGCAACCACAGAAGCCGTTTCCGGTCTTAGCTGCGCTGCATTGCCATAGGGGTCCGCTTTCAGGTAAGTAAGCCCGCCTTTCAGTTTTAATTCATATTTGTAGTTATCGCCTGCTTTTGCATCCGGAATAAAAATTTCAAAGATACCGGATGGAAGCCTGCGCATCTGATGCATTCTTCCGTCCCAGTGATTAAAATCGCCAACCGTACTGACCCTGACCGCACCCGGCGCCCAGACTGCAAAATACACTCCCTCCTCGCCGGAAAGCGTCATAGGATGCGCGCCCAGCTTTTCATAGATAGTATAATGCACGCCATGGGCAAATGCTTCTTCATCCTCCGGCGTAATCAACGGCTTATGCCGGTATGCATCCTGACGAATTTCCACATTGCCGTCAGGCATGGTAACAATGTAACGGTATCCGCCCGTCTTTTTGCCGGACACAAGCAAGGCAAAAAAGCCGTCTTCGTCCGCCATTTCCATATCCTTCTCCGTCATATTTTCAACGAACTGTATCTGCACCCTCTGCGCCCCCGGGAAAAATGCCTGAAACAAGGTATTGTTCCCTACCGTATGGGGTCCTAACAGGGCATGTGGATTTGAGGCTTCTGAATATATGATTTCTTCAATCGCCGGCCAGTTCATCAATTTATATAATTTATTCGTCATCTTGCTTCCTCCCGCTGCACTTCTTCAATCTGCTTCAGACTGTGGATAAACAGCCCGCTCCTTAGCTTAGGCTCAAACCATGTGGATTTTGGCGGCATCAATAATCCGGCATCCGCCACGGCAAACAGCTCTTCAATGGAAGTCGGATACAGGGAAAACGCCGCCGCCATATCTGTATGCACTCTCTTTTCCAGCTCTTCCAGCCCCCGAATGCCTCCCACAAAGTCTATTCTCTTATCCGTTTTCGGGTCGCATATCCCCAATATGGGAGCCAGCACATAGTCCTGCAATACGGACACATCCAGATTTTTTACCACATCTGCACTTCTTACACTTTCTTTTGCCGTAAGCAAATACCACTCTTCTGCAAGGTACATGCCTATCTGTCCTTTTTTCTTTGGTCTGACAGGCTCGCTGCCCCTTTCTTCTACAATAAAGCAAGTCGAAAGCCTTTCCAGAAACTGCTCCTTGGTAAGTCCGTTCAGGTCTTTCACTACCCTGTTATAATCCATAATCATCAGCTCGCTGTCTGAAAACAGCACGGAAAGAAAATAATTGAATTCCTCTTTTCCCGTGTATGCGGGATGCTCTGCCCTGCGCTTCAATCCCACCTTTACGGCGGAAGCGCACCTGTGATGCCCATCCGCAATATAAATCTGCTGCATATCCCGAAACGCTGCCTCTATTTTTTCTATATCTTCCTCTTTGTCGATACAAAACACCCTGTGGCGGATTGCATCCTCCGAGACAAAATCATACAGAGGCCTCCCCCTCTTATATGCTTCCACGACTGTGCTCAGCTCTTCCTTCTTGCGGTAGGCTAAGAAAATAGGTCCTGTCTGCGCATCCAGCACGTCCACATGCCGGATACGGTCTTCCTCTTTTTCTGCTCTGGTATTTTCATGCTTCTTAATCACATTTTCCATGTAGTCATCTATGGAGGCACAGCCAACGATTCCTGTCTGGCTCCTGCCATCCATCACAAGCTCGTACAAGTAAAAGCAGGGCTTTTTCTCCGTAACAAACTCTCCTCCCGCTATCTGTCCATAAAACAGCTCCTTCGCTTTCTGGTATACACGCTCGTCATAAGTGTCCACCTCATCGGAAAGCTGTGTTTCTGCGCGGTCTATCCGCAGAAAAGAATAAGGCGCGTCCGCCACCGCTTCCTTCGCTTCCTTACGGCTGTACACATCATACGGAAGCGCCGCTATACTGCTTTCCAAGCCTTTTGCCGGTCTGATTGCACGAAAGGGTCTGATATCCGCCATACCATATTTCCTCTTTTCCTGTGATTTTAATTTCATTTTAACAAAAATTGCTATACATCACAAGCAAATGGTGATAAAATATCGAAGAATCTGATATTTTTGGTGGCAATAACCGAGGAAAGGAGTGGTATTGTGACAGCAGAAGACAGAAAAATGCTTGCTCGTATCAACAAATACGCTGAGGAAGCCCTTGCCGACATTGACCCGCAAAAAGTGCAGGTGGGCGCTCAGCTCGAAAAGCTGAAGCCCGTCCTGCAGGAAATTGCCGGCGAGCAGGGCTCTTCTCTCGAAGATATTTTTATCCGTTACATGGATTTGCAGAGCGAAGCCGCCTGCCTGACCGACAGTAAAATGCGGGAAGAGTTCAGGGATGAGCTGAACGAAAACGGCAGCCAGCCCTTTTTCTACCGCTGAACCGGATTTAATCCGGTTCTTTTGTTGTCAGATAGATAACTCCCATCCAGTAATACCCATACAATTTTTTGTCGCCTTCAAGCGCAGCGTAAACATCCTGCCCGATTCTGGAAAATGTTTCGTCATCCAGACCGTATTCCGTGCGCAAAAGCGCCGTCCCTTCTTCGTTAAGCAGTTCGGCAAGCTTCTCACCGATTTCGCCATAGCCATAATACATACCGTTTAAGCGGTAATACTCCCTGCGTCCATTGTCAGCCGCGTAATTTCTCATGCAGCTGTCCAGCACATAATCACTGTTCTCCGTCAGGGTACGTCTTCCTGCCTCATCAGGCAGATTCAAAAGCGCATTGGATAAAAACTCATTGTCATTGTTCGTGACGTCCAGAATCTCCCATTCCCCGTCGATTCTCACCTTATTCCATGCATGTGCCAGATTGCCTTCCAACGTGCCGGTCACCACAACACATTCCAGTCCGGCAGCATCCGCCAGAATTTTAAAAGCTCCTGCATAGCCTGCACAAACACATTTTCCATTGATAAGCGCGCCATATGCCGTAAAGGAATCGTTGAATTCGTTATCTACATACCTGAAATTGTGCTGCTCGGCATTGGCAAGCGCTGCATCGTCGTACTCGCAGGTATCGCAAAGATATTGGTTGATGGCAAGCTCTTTTTCCAGTTCCGTCATGCCCGGCGTGATAATCTGTGCAATAACCTGCTGAATCTTCTCCTTGATTTCACTCTGCTTTTTGGCATTCACCTCTGCCGTATCGTCATAAACCACCTTCACGGCAGTCCCCGCCGTATTGGTACAATAACCGTTTATTCCTAAAATAAGCGGATTCTGATAGTATGCTTCCAAAAGGGAATCTGACAGGATATCGGGGTCTGCCGCCTCCGGAAACGCCGACACATCTATGACCTCCACACCGGCAAGCATATTCATGGCAAGGTATTCGGAAAGTGCACTGTTTGCCGTAATATCAACATCAACCTGTCTTATCTTCGTGGAAACTTTTTCATTCGCTTCAAACACCACATTGCGGTTCAGCGCAACGTCTCCGGCACGTTTTCTAAGCATGTCTTCTCTTTCTTCAATATACTTTAAATCCGCCTCCAGCCTGCTTTCATCATAATCTACGACTTCTGCTACATTCTCAAACGGAGTACCTTCAATCCGGTAAGGTATCTTCAATACTTTGACATTCCTGCCCTCCAAAAATGCTCCGTTTTCATCCGTATAAATGTACCTATCCTCCACTATCATCGCATTTGCCGTATCGTAATCTATCAGCTTCATAGCCGTCGTGCCATCCGCCATCGTGACATAGCCGTAAGGCATTACCTCTTCTATCCTTTCATACCCAATGCTGCTGTAGCCGTTTGCATTCCATGTATTCCTTGCAATTGTCACCGGTATATTTTTCTGCATATCCAGAATATCCACAGGATTGCTCATCATGGAAGTTCCTTTTTGGCTCACTGCTATCACATAGAAAAAGCTCCTGCTCTCCGTCTTATAGACAGCAGACGGTTCCTCCCCGTATTCTGCAATCCGGCTTTCCCTGCGAATCGCATCATACCAGTCATCCTCTGCTGCGATATAATTGGAAAAGGTAGTGTTTAAGATAACGGAGCCATACTCCGGCGCTTCCGATATCCACTCCGTATCCGGCGTCACAGCCAATACGCTCATCGTACCGTTGTACCCGTATTTTTCGCTGAAGTCCATATGGCAGACAAAATATTCCTCCGCGCCATCCACCTTGTTCCATGAAAACTGCACCCTTCCGTCATCCGCATACGTGCAGGTAAGGACCGGTGTATCCAAAAGCTCACCTGCAAGTGATACCACCTGCACCTTCGGCGTTTCCAGCTTTTCTCCTGTCTCCATGTCGATGTAGGAGGCAAGATACATGGTCCCCAGATTTCCCCAGTCCTTACCGGCATCCTTGGGAAAGAACTTGATGTCATCATGCTCATACTTTCTTACCACGTCTGTCTTAAGTCCGCTTATGCTAACCTGTCCTACCGGATAATTGGTCGGGGAAAGCACAATGGCGCCATTTTCTTTATCATAAGCCCATGCACTTGGTCCGACTTCATATTTCAGCTCCGGATCTGCATAGAGATTCAGGATTTCCGTCCAGTATTCTATGTCCAGTTTATCCACATCAAACCCAACGGGAATCACAATGTTACTCCCCCTTGTAAGACCTGTTATGGCAGTACCATAGTCATAACCGTAAGGAGACTTTCCGCCCTCATACTTATCCCGCGTCATTTCCGCAAGATAGGCGCTTGTCACATAGGATTCCTCCCCAAACTCGCCGCCGTCCGGATCCGAGCCCTGCACATCATCCGCCGCCTTGTCTGCGTCTGCCGCATCGCCTGCCGTGGAAGGCTGTCCGGCTCCGTCTGTTTCTCCTGCACCGCCGTTACTCTCCGCTATTGTATGCTCGTTTTTAATACCCGCTCTTCCGGCAAGTACACCGCCGCCAAAAATACCTGCTGCAAGCACAAAACACAACAGAATGGGGAGCAGGGCGCCTCCTCTTTTTTTCTTCTGCAACACCAGTAAAAACAAATTATTTTCTATCTTCATATATATTCCCTCGTATTATTAAATAGTAGTATTTATGAATCCCTCTCCAGGGATAAGTGTTATACTATTTAAGGTACTGTGGATTGGTTCCCTATCCCTACCACAAGATGGTTTAATGGAGGCTCCAACCACAGTCTCTTTGTATATTTGTTAATCAGTT
>ERZ779622.484-NODE-484-length-23321-cov-9.352231_pt1 | contig 23321 bp, 18 predicted proteins | sample MGYA00514188_ERZ779622 | MGnify/ENA primary metagenome ERZ779622 (study PRJEB29562, sample SAMEA4376702) | mouse gut metagenome | isolation source: Cecum | study: EMG produced TPA metagenomics assembly of the A DSS colitis mouse model was used to assess the... | reverse complement strand
CCGTTGGAGATGGTGGCCCGGCCGTCGCCGCTCACCGGGTCGGGGCACTTGGGCATGGGAGCGATGTCCCACTTGCCGTCCATGTTGGGGAAGTTGATGCACTTGTTCATCAGCTCCCAGTTGCCCTCAATGTACATGGAGCCCACCTCGGAGAAGAAAGCGGTGCCCGGGGCGGTCTCGGCGAAGTAGGTCTGCTTGGGACACCAGTCGTAGCTCTGAAGGCCCACATAGAACTCCATGCCCTTCTTGGTGCCCGGCTGATCGAAGCCGGCCCTGGTGAAGTCCTCGTTGAGGATGTAGCCGCCGGCCTGATAGACGAAGCTCCAGTAGCCCATCTGGTCGTCGTTGTAGGCCATGTAGCCGTACTTGCCGGTCTTGTCATAGATGGCCTGGGAGGCGTTCACCAGGTCGTCCCAGGTCCAGTTCTCGTCGGGGTAGGCCACCCCGGCGGCATCAAACATTTCCTTGTTATAGATCAGGAAAATGTTGTCCTTGTCCTTGGGCACGCCGTACATCCGTCCGTCGCTGCCCTGGGCGTTGCCGATTGAGATTTCAGAAAAATGATTCTGGTAGTAGTTGGGGTCCTCGTCGGCATAGAGGTCGGTAACGTCGGCCAGCATACCAAAGTCGGAGTAGTACAGAATCTGGTTGGTGTGCATCCAGAAAATGTCCGGCATGGTGTTGGACTCGGCGGCGGCCTCCAGCTTGGTCCAGTACTCGTTCCAGCTGGTCACCTGTACCTCGATGGTCACGTCGGGGTGCTTTTCGGTATAGGCGTCGCAAATGGCCTGCATGCTGTCCCGCTGGGCCACGTCCCAAATTTGAAATTTGAGGCGGGTCTTGCCGTCTGACGCGCCGCAGCCAGCTAGTGACAGCAGCAGCGTCAGAACCAGGACCGCGGCTGTGATACGGGGTATTTTTTTCATAATGGCTCTCCTCTCTTGCGTTTTAGCGTTTGAAAACGCCAGTCGGTAACGAAAATATACCGCCGTCCCGCCGGAGCTGTAAATAGGCTATATTTGATAAAATATACCCGAATGTTGCGTACAAAATGTTTGGGGATATTTTGAAGCACATTTGGGCATATTTTTGAAATTTTCATTGCAATGCACAGTTTTCGCTATATTATTTTGTATAAAACATAAAAACGCAACTTTTTTACACAGACCTCAGCGGCGCTTTCGAGAGTTAAATATAAATTACCCGTTCTCTTTGCTCCCGGAAGAGAAAAAGATGTCGTAATGCGAGATTTGCCTCCAGAGCGGCCGCTCAAATATAAAAAAGAGCGGCGGCCGACAGGTCACCGCTCCTTTTTTGTTTGGTGCTGTTTCCGCCACTCCCGGGGCGAGAGACCGTAGCGTTTATGAAACGCCCGGGTAAAGTGCAGCTGATTGGGGTAGCCGCATTGGGCCGCGATGGCGCCGATGGAAGTTTCCGTTCCCTTCAACTGGTCGGCGGCCTTGGCGAGGCGGAGGCGGATTAAAAATTCCTGGGGCGGACAGCCCATGGAATCCCGGAAAATTTTGCTGAAATAACTGCGGTTCAGCCCGCACACCTGGGCTATTTCCTCCACGGTGAGGTCGCGGTGGTAGTTGCGCTCCATAAAGTTGACGGCCTCCTGGATATAAAAGTCCTTTAACTGACCGCCGCGCAGCTCCCGGCGGCTGGACGAGGTCTGGATCAGCCCATCCAAAAACAGGCACAGCTGTCCCACCAGGTGAAGCGCAGACTCGCAGGAGTGGTCGGCGATATAGAGCATGGTGTCTCCTACGCTCCGTCCCTGCTCCGGGGTCAGCGGGCAGTAGATGGGCTGATCCGGGGTCAGGCCCGCCTGGTCCACATACTCCGCCACCCGCAGGCCGTCAAATTCCAGCCAGACATACTTCCAGGGATCGTCCTCTCGAGCGGAATAGGTGGTAATCTGCCCGGGGAAGATCAGAAAGCCCTGGCCGGGATTCAGCGGATAATACCGGACTGTCCCGTGCTGGTCGGCGGCGTCAAGCTGTCCGTGGCCGGAGAGAACATAGTGGAACAAGTAATGATTGCGCACGAAAGGTCCGAAGGAGTGCAGCGGGGCGCACTGCTCCCAGCCGTACTGATACAGCCGAACGTCCAGAAAGTTCTCGTTGGGAAAGATGGAGAAGGAGAGCTTGTCCATAAAACCGCATCCTTTCGACCGGCTTCCGAAAAAGCCGCCGCTTCAATGGGAATACCCTTTGATTATAGCACGGTTTCAAGAATATGCCCACCTTTTTTTGGCGCGATGCAGCCGTGTCCCCGGCCGCCCGTCACTTCGCCTCACAGCCGGCCGCCGGCGGTTTTTGACAGACAGCAAGCGCGGCGCCCGCCGAGGGCGCCGCGCTTATGCCTGAAGCGTGACCGGACGGACCGGCCTCCATATCGAAAGACTGGGCCCCTCGGCCCTATATCCCGGAGCCGCTATTGCCGGGAGGGACGGAGCCGTCCTGGGAAAAATCCAGCGTCTCCCCGCAAGAAGGGCATTTTGTGATTGTTTTGCGGGAGTAGAAGTCGTGGGGCAGCGGTTTGCCGCAGCGGGGACATTTCCAGATCGACAGCTTCAAAACGGTATCAAGGCAAATAAAAAGCATGGCGGCGGAGGCACATATGACCAACGGGACGGGGGTGTCGTCTCGCTGAAAAAAGATTGCGCATAAAATGGCGATATATTTCCCGGTGCTTGCGATGGGAAGCAGTTTTCTGCAAGCGCCCAGCGGCAGGATTGCTCTTTGTTTTTTCATTTGGCGTGGTCCTCCTGAGCGGCCGTCGTACTTTTTGACCGGCTGTTGGTTATTGAATGGCCTTGGCCTCCTCTTTTTTTCGGTACAGCTCCAGGGATTCCCTGTCAATCAGCGCAGGGACGACGCCCTGACGCGACACGCAGAAGCCTGCGGCGTAGATGGCGTATTGGATGGCCTGATGCAGCTCCACGTTTTCTGACAGGTAGGTGGCCAGCGCCGAGATGAACGCGTCGGATCCGCCGGTGGTATCCGCCGCAATGTGCCCGGAGGCCGGGAAGTATTGCGCGTCATCCTTCCGGTAAAGATAGCATCCCCGGTTTCCCATGGTCAGAATTACGGTTTTAACGCCCTTTTTCAAAAAATACTCACACTGCTGGCTGTGGTTTAAGGGGTAGGGACACAAAAGGTCGATCTCCTTTTCGTTGGGGACAAAGTAGTCTACAATGGAAAGCAGCTCGTCGCTGATCTCCGTAATGGCGGCGGGCTTCAGGATGATCTTCACCTTGTTCCGCTTGGCCAGCTTTGCGGCGTAAATCACCGTTTCCATGGGAATCTCCGTCTGAAGCAGACAGAAATCAGCCCGGCGGAACAGATGGCTGCTGCGGCTGATATCGGATATGGACAGGTTTTTGTTGGCGCCGTCATAGTTTGTGATGGCGCTTTCGCCGTTCCCCAGGATAAAAATAAAGGCGCGGCCTGTGTCGCTGCTGTCCTTGACGATTCCGTCGGAGTGGACATGGTATTTGCTTAGGGCGTCCTGTACCGTGATGCCGTCAAAATCGGAACCGATGCGCCCGATCAGGTGTACCTCCTTGTTGAGCTTGGCTACCCCGATGGCCTGATTGATCCCCTTGCCGCCCGGTATCATGCTCATGCCCCGGACGGAGGAGGTTCTGCCAAGCTGCGGGAGGTTGTCGGAATTGATATTTACGTCCATATGGATACTGCCTACTACAATGATATGTTTGGACGGATAGTCTTTTGGGGTGCTGATACTCGTCAAAGGAAGCGCGGCGGGGAGAGTCGGCGTGAAAGCGCAGAAGGGCTCTTCCCGGTCGATCTCCTGCACGAGCCGCCGGATTAAAAACCCCCCATATTCCGCAAAGGGCAGAATGAGCTTGGACAGCGGCAAGTCCAGCCCGTCCGAGCTGGAGGACAGCGCAACGATGGAAAAGTCCTGGGGAATCGAGGAGAGCAGTTTGGACATCTGTTGGGATAAGCAGGCGGAGACCTGGTTGCCGGAGCATATGGCTGCCGTATAGCCCTCCTTCAAAAGGTCGAAGCCGGCGTCGGAAGAGAAAATTCGAAAATCCTCCGGCATAATACCGATCAGCCTGGACCGCAGATATTGACAGATGCCCTCAAAAATCATCCGTTCCGGATACGTATCCTCCTCTGCCAGAAAAGCGATACGGCGGTGCCCCTGGTTGAACAGCGCTTCGGCGGCCGCGCGTCCATAGACCGCGTAGTCCATTTGAGTCTGCGGGGGAGCTTCGATATCGTTCAGCAAAAGGTAGGGAACCCCGCGCTCGCCCGTCAGTTGATTGGGAAGCGGCCCGCGGTTGGAGATGCGCTCCCATAATATCCCGTCGGCATGTTCTCCGGCCAAAAAGGAGAGAAATTTATCCTCCTCCTGCAAATCTCCATCGCTGCAGCAGATTAAAAGATAGTATCCCAGAGCCTTGGCGGCGCGGACAATGCTGTTGAGCAGGACGTGATTATGGAAGGAGCGGTTCAGCAAAAGCCCGATTTTATAGGTGCGGGAGACGCTGCTCTGCCGGATAAAGTTCCCCGGTGAGTAATGATACTGTCTGACGATATTCAACACATGTTCCCGTGTGGCGGGGCGGATATTATCCGCCTTGCCGTTGATGATTTTGGAGACGGTGCCGGGAGATACGTTTGCCAGCTTTGCGATATCCTTTATGGTCATATGCAATACCTCGATCAATTATTTGATGCTATTGTATCACGAAAGGGAAAATAATTACAGTAGGATATTGTGTAAAAAAATAAAAAAGATGAAAATTTGGAGTTGACAAATTGTGCATTACATCGTATAATTGGACTACACTAAAGAAACAAGTTTCAGAAAACGATTTCCTGCATTGAGCTTATCCTACATGACGGGATTCAAAATGTCAAGGAGAAGGTGGACGTATGAAGTCAGTGCTTATTATTGGCAGCCTGAATATGGACGCGTCGGTATCGGCGGCCCGGCTTCCTGTCTCTGGAGAAACGGTTACCGGAAAATCCATTTCCTATACGCCGGGCGGAAAGGGGGCCAATCAGGCGGCCGCGGCCGGTAAGCTGGCGGGCAGCGGCCAGGTCCATATGATAGGCTGCGTCGGGAAGGACGTGTTCGGCGGCAGACTGATTGACAGTTTGGCGGCCTCCAATGTGGGCACACGGGGTATTCGGACGTGCGATGACTGTTCTACCGGCTCCGCAATCGTCATGGTGGATGACACCGGCGCGAACCGCATCATCGTTGTTCCCGGCAGCAACAGCCGCTGTGACGCGGCGTACATCCGCTCCATGGACGCGATGCTTCAGGAGGCCGACTATGTGATGTTTCAGATGGAGATTCCCCTGGACGCGGTCTACTACGGAATCCGCAGGTCCAAGGAGCTGGGAAAAACGGTGATTCTGAATCCCGCCCCCGCCCCCGGGCCGATTCCGGCGGATATCCTGCGGCTGGTGGACTATCTCACCCCCAATGAGACAGAGCTCATGCAGATTGGCGGCTGCGGAGGAGAAAAGCTGGAATACTACATCAGGGCGGCGCGGGCCCTGATTGACTGCGGCGTTGGAAATGTGATCGTTACGCTGGGCAGTCAGGGGGCGCTTGTGGTCAACCGGGATTTGGAGGAGCTGGTCCCGGCGGTTCCCACCGAGGTGGTGGACACAACGGCGGCGGGCGACTGCTTCAACGCGGCCATGGTGGTCGCTCTGGCGGAAGGGAAGCCGCTGCTCCAGGCAGTTCGGTTCGCGAATGCGGCGGCGGCGATTTCCGTATCCCGAAAAGGAGCTCAGAGCTCGCTGCCTGCCCGTCAGGAGGTGCTCCAGTCTCTTTAAGACAAAAACGTTTTCTTAACCCGCCGCTGCGTACGGACAAAATGGGGGGTTTAATAAGGAAAGATCCTGCAAAACATAAGATTCATTAGGAGGGTATGAAAATGAAAAAAATGATCGCATTTGCACTGGTCCTGGCGTTGGCGGCCGGAAGTATGGCCGGCTGTTCCAAACCGAGCGGCAATACCTCCGGCAGCGGCGGCGCTCCCGGCGGCAGCGGCGCTGTTTCCGGCGGAGATGCCTCGGGGAGCAGCGCCCCCAAAGCAGACGGAAAGTACAAAGCGTGTTTTATCACCTCGGTAGCCCGCGGAAATGAATTTATTGATTTGATCTGGGAGGGCTTCCTGAGCCTGGAGAAGGAGGGCTGGGAGGTCAAGTGCATTGAGTGCTTTGAGACTGCCGAGCAGGCTGAGCAGGTCTACGCCATGTGCCAGGCCGGCTACAACCTGATCTACACCAACGGCGACGACACCAAGGCCACGGTGGAAGATATCGGAGAAGAGCTTCTGAGGGACTACCCAGACGTTCACTTCTTCTTCCTGGACACCTATGAGGAACCTCAGATCGACAACGCCACCTCCGTCACCATCGATCCCTTTGAGTCTTGCTTTGTCGCCGGCTATGTAGCCGCGCTGACCACCGAAAAGGACCTGATCGGGATTATGGAGCCTTTGGACACCGCGATTATGCAGCGCTTTGAGTATGGCTACTATGCCGGCATCGAGTACGCGAATCGGACCGAGGGGCTGAACAAGACCTGGATTACCGCCTATACCAACAGCTGGAACGATACGACCAAGGGCTACGAGGCCGCCGTGGCCATGAACAGCAATTACGACATTGACACGCTGATTCACTGCGCCTATATCTCCGGCTACGGCGTCATCTCCGCCTGCGCCGACCTGGGCCTGAAGTGCGTTGGCGTGGACGGCTGGCAGGGCTATATTGATCCATGCGTATTCTGGTCCGCCTTGAAGTCCATGGATGTGGCCGTGTATAAGACCGCTCACAGCTGGATGAACGGCGAAGAGCTGGGCGCGGCCCTGGAGTATGGCGTGCGCAGCGGAGGCAATGCCTACTATGAGCCCGACCTGAAGAATCTCCCGGCCGATGTGGCTGAAAAAGTCGTCGCTCTGAAGGAGAGCATTATGAACGGAACGGTTGACGTATTCGAAAACGGATATGAAGATTGGCGCACATCCAGCGCGGCTTGATGGATAGCAACGGGGGAGCTGGGGTTTCCGGCTCCCCTTTTGCTATTAGGAATGAAAAGGGGGGCTTAATCCACGTGGAGCATAACTATCTTCTTCAGATGAAGGATATCCGTATTGCATTTGGCGCGCTGGTGGCCAATGACAATGTCAACTTTAACCTGAAAAAAGGAACCGTGCATGCGCTGATTGGCGAAAACGGCGCGGGAAAAAGCACGTTGATGAATATCCTCACCGGCATCTACCGCCCGGATCACGGCGATATCATCCTGAACGGGAAAAAGGTGGTCTTTAAGAACTCGCTTGACGCGGCAAAGTGCGGGATCGGCATGGTATACCAGGAGTTCATGCTCTTCCACGACCTGACGGTGTTTGAGAACATCATCCTCGGTTTTGAGGAGAAAAAGTGCGGCGGACTGTTTATCGACCGCAAGGCGTCCCGCAGGAAGGTGGAGGAAATCTGCGAGCGCTACCATTTCAACATTCCCCTGGACGCGAAGATCAGCGATCTGGCGGTCGCGATGCTGCAGCAGGTGGAAATCGTGAAGGTGCTGTACAAGGGGGCGGAGATCATCGTTCTGGATGAACCCACCTCAGTACTGACTCCCAAGGGGGTTGACGGTCTCTTTGCGGCCATTCGCAACCTGACGGAGCACGGGAAAACGATTATTTTCATTTCTCACAAGCTGAAGGAAGTATTTGCGATTGCCGACTACATCACCGTTTTGCGCAATGGCCGGGTAACGGGCAATGTTCTGCCCTCCGAGGTGAATGAGCAGACGCTGGCCAGTATGATGATTGGCCGGGAGGTCATGCTGCAGGCGAATAAGGAGATTCTGGAGCCCAAGGAGACCGTCCTGTCCATCAAAAATCTGCGCGTGAAGGATCGAGACGGCGTCGAGCGGGTCAAGGGCGTCAGCTTCGATATCAAGGCGGGGCAGATTGTCGGGATTGCCGGCGTCGCCGGGTCCGGGCAGCAGCAGCTTGTCTCAGCGCTGTTTGGCATGGCGAAGCCGGAGCCCGGCAGCGTGATCGAGTTCTGCGGAGAGGATATCACCTACGCGACGCCTCGAGAGCACAGGGTCAAGGGCATCGGCTATATCCCGCAGGACAGGCTGGGCGCGGGCGGCAGCGGAGTGGGGACGCTCTGGGAAAACGCCATCATGGGATACCACATTGCCCACGGCTTCAAGAGCCGTTATCTGTTGGACAGACCCGCCGTTGAGAAATTTACCTCTGACGTGATCGCCCTCTTCCGGGTAAAGGCCCAGAGCATCAACGACAAGCTGCGCACGCTGTCCGGCGGCAACATCCAAAAGCTCATCGTCGGCCGGGAGAGCATTCAGAACAATAAGCTGCTTCTGATTGAGGACCCGACCCGAGGCATCGACGTGGGCGCCATCGAGTTTGTGTGGGCCAAGCTGCTGGATATCGCAAAATCCGGAGTGGCGATTCTCCTGGTGAGCCATGAGCTGAACGAGGTCATGCAGTTATCGGACCAGATTAAGGTGATTTACAACGGCGAAATAGTGGACGGCGGCGGCTACAAGGAAAAGACGGCCGAAGAAATTGGACTTTTGATGCTGGGGGAGTGTTGAGATGATCGCAAAAAATATCAATTTGGACCCGTTCAAAAACACAAAGCTGTTTACTTTTGAACGTAAGGTCGGTGTCGTCCGGTATGTCGCCTCATTCCTCGGCGTGCTGCTTCTGGGCGCGGTCATTGTGGCCGCTCAGGGAGAGGACCCCTTAAACGCGGCGCTGCTGATTCTGGACGGCGCCTTTGGCGGGAAAATACAGTTTGGCAATACGCTGCGCTGGGCCACCCCCTGTCTGTTTAACGGGGTGGCGGCCATCATCGCCTTTAGGTCGGGCGTCAACAATCTGGGCATCGAAGGCCAGATGTATATCGGCGCCTTTACCGCCGGCGTAATCGGTTACTTCTGTAATCTCCCGCCCCTGGTCCATGTCATCGTCTGTCTGGTCTGCGCGGGCCTTGCCGGCGTGGTCTGGGTGGCGATTCCGGCGCTGATGCGGCTGTTTTTTCAGATCAACGAGTATGTCACCACCATGATGATGAACTTTATCGCCACGCTGCTGTGCGACTACTTTGTAATCTGGAAGATTATCCCCGCCCTGGGGCTGACGACTACGTCGGCCCGCACCCCTACGATCCAGAATACCGCGATGCTTTCCACCATTGTGCAGGGCACGACCGCCTCTACCGGTTTTTTTCTGGCGCTGGCCATCGTGCTGCTGGTATTTGCGCTCTACCGCTATACAATTGTAGGCTATGAGCTGAAGCAGGTGGGTGAAAACCTGCGTTTTGCACAGGTCGGCGGCGTCAACGTGAAGCAGACCTTCCTGGCTATCTTTGCGCTGTCCGGCTTCTGCGCGGGTCTGTGCGGCGGCGTGGAGGTCTGCGGCGGCTACCATAAATACGTTTCCAACTTCAGCACGCTGATGGGCTGGGAAGGAATCATGATCGCAAATATTTGCAACCTGAACCCTATCGCGCTTGTTTTTGTATCGCTGATTTGGGGGGCGCTGAAGACCGGCGCCATGTCCATGGAGCGGGCCACATCGCTGAACCGGCTGACCGTCAATCTGCTGCAGATGATCTTTGTCCTCTGCGTTTCCATTGATTATGAGGGTATCTTCCGCTATTTTGAGGACCGGAAGCGCAAGCGCGCGGAGCTTGCGGCGCTGAACGGCAGAGGAGGAGAGGGATAATATGTTTTGGGACGTTTTAAAGACCTCGGTAAGCGCCATTACCTTTGCCTCGGCGCTCCGCCTGTCCTGCCCGCTGGTCATCGGCTCTATGGGCGGATGCTTCAACGAAAAAACCAGCACCGGAAACCTGGCCTACGAATGCTTTATGCTGACCGGCTGCTTCTTCGCCGCCTTCGGGAGCTTTATTTCCGGCAGCCCTCTGGTCGGTTCTCTGGCTGCGATTCTGTCCGGCCTTGTTTTGGGCGGAATTTACGGCCTTCTGGTCTATCATTTGAACTGTAACGCCATGATTGTCAGCGTGGCCTATAACAATGGCGCCTGGGCTATGACCACCTTGCTGATGGTGATTACCTGGGGTGTAAGAGGCAACTACACAGACCCCGCTATTGTCAGCTACAAGACCATCAATCTGGAGTTTTTGAAGCAGTTTCCCGTTCTGGACACCCTGTTCAACAACGCCATTGCTATGGTGTATTTGTCTTATGTGATTGCTGTGATTGCCATGATCGTCATGTACAAGACCCCCTTCGGGCTGCGCCTGCGCGGCGTGGGTATGAATCCCACGGCCGCCCAGTCCGCCGGCATCAATGTTCGGAAATACCGCTGGCTGTGTCTTTTGATTATGGGCTCCATGATGGGGCTGGCCGGGTCCTACCTGCCCCTGAGCGGCTCGTCGATGTTTACCGAGAAAATGACCGACGGCCGGGGCTTCTTGTGCCTGACCGCCATTCTGGTGGGCAAGGCCGATCCCTTCCGCACCATGCTGCTGGCCATGCTGTTCGCCTACTCCACCGCGCTGACGCTGGTGTTGTCCTCCTACGGACTGCCCAGCCAGATCCTGACCATGCTGCCCTATCTTATGGTCCTGATCGTGCTGCTGGTGGTCGGGGTGAAAAAGTACAAGGGGATTGATATTTCGAACGAAGTGATTTGATTCAGACTTACAAAGGAGGCAGACGACGATGCTGGAACAAGAACAAGTGAGAGTGGAGCGGGCGCAGTATATTTACCGCTGTGTCCACCGCGTGATGGAGGGCGACTGCCAGATGGAGCACGGCCCTGTCCCGGTCACGGTCGGGCCGCTGCTGGCGGATAAATATACGGTAACCAACGGTATGTTTTACCGATTTCTTCAGGAGTCTGGCTATGTGCCCGCGGACACCCGAAACTACCTGAAGCATTGGGAAAACGGGAAGTATCGGGAGGGGGAGGAGGACCTTCCGGTGGTCAACGTCAGTCAGGAGGACGCCATGGCCTATGCGGCCTTTTACGGGAAACGCCTGCCGACGGAAGCGGAGTGGCAATACCTGGCCGCCGGTCCGATGCACTACACATGGCCCTGGGGGGACGAAAAGGATTACAGCAAATGCAATGTATACTCCCATGGGCTGGAAGCGGTGAACAGCCGCCCGGAGGGGGTGTCTCCCTTCGGACTGTACCATATGTGCGGAAATGTATGGGAATTTACCAGCGAGACCCACTTCGACTCCGATCACGACCACTACTTTATAACCTTGCGCGGCAGCTGCTACTACACGGCGCCGGACTACTGGCACACGGAGGGGGGCGCGGTTCCCAACGACTACCATTTGAAGGTTCATCTGCTGGGGAGCGCCATGAACCGCTTTTCTACAGTAGGATTCCGCTGCGTAAAGGAGTGTGACTGATATGATAAAGGTTTTTCAAGACAGAAAGACGGTGGATATCCGGAATTGCGCGCTCCATGCGGTAGTTGATTATTCCTGCGGCCTGCGCTTTTCCGAATTTTCTAATACACGCGGAGCGCTGCCGGGGAGCGGAAGCGGCTCTCTCTTCACGCTGAACGTATTTGGCCGCGACTACAGCAGCGCGGACTTCGCCTGTGAGGATGTGATCTGCGCGAAGGACGAAAAGGTGGAGATGGCCACATTTCTGCTGTCCTGCGACGCGCTGAGGCTGAAACTGCGTCTGCATATTTTGGACGAGGGCGGAAACAGCCTGCGGATACTCTATCAGCTGTACGACGGTTATCGGGAGGGAGTTCCCTCTGTCATCTTCTTCCATATCCCCTTCCTGGCGGCGCTGGCGGCCGGCGGCCGGCAGGCGAAGTACTATCCCGCCTGCACCCTGCGGGACAAGTCGGGCGCCGACGTGCTCCACCGGATGCGCGAGTCCTTCTACAGCGCCGACATCATAATGCCCCTGGTGGTCTGCGATATGGACAGCGGAAGCGGCTTCAGCGTCAGCTTCCCGGTCCGCAGCGACCTGACCGATTTGGGCTCCGTCCAGAATATAAACAGCCAGTTTATCCAGATATCCTGCGAACAGGAGCTCGCCTGCCACCGGGTCCGCGTCAATCCCGACGCGTCCTTCAACGACACCGCCGAGCTTGTAATTACCGCCCTGGCGGAGGGCTGGCCGGAAGCCTTTGACCTGTGCCGCAGCCAGTGGAGGGCTCAGTACGATTTTGCGGAGTATGACCGTGAGGACCTGCAGTGGTTCCGAAGCTGCGCCGTACACCAGTTCACCTTTCTCTACGGCAAGGAGGGCTTCGACCATTCGCGCCAGCAGATTGATGTGGAACGGCTGCTGAAGGAGGGGCAGGAGTTTGGCGGCTTCGACACCGTCATTCTCTGGAACCAATATCCCCGGCTGGGGGTGGACGAGCGGACCCAGTGGAACTTTTACGATGACTTCCCCGGCGGCCGCGCCGCCCTCCGCAAGGCGGTGGACCAGTTTCACGCCCATGGCGTCCGGGTGCTGTTTCCCTTTATCCCCTGGGACCGGAATGAGGCCGAGAGCACGGAGTCTATGGGCGATGAGCTGGCAAGAATCGCACGGGACACCGATCTGGACGGCTTCCACCTGGATACCTTGCAGACCTTGCCCTACTCCATGCGGGAAAAGCTGGATCAGGTCCGTCCCGGGATCGTACTGGAGACCCAGTCCCATCCGATGAAGAAGCGGACCATGGAGTATGTGACTGCCTCCTGGGATGAATTTTGGTCGGCAGACCCCATGCCCGAGGTGGACGTATTCCGGTTTATGCATCCCAGACACGCCGCGCCGGTCATCGGCCGCTGGCTGCGGATGCAGGATAAGGATACGCTGATAAAACGGGCGGAGTTTGGCGGCGCCTCCATTGTTGTCTGGCAGGACATTTTTGGCCGCTGGATGCCCTACAATCAGGCGCAGAAGCAGCGGATCGCCCGGTGGAAGCGCGTATTCCTCGACCATCTGGAGATATATATGGGTCTGAATCCGATTCCCCTATACCCTACCGGAGTACAGCCGGTGTACTGCAACGTATTTCAGGATGACGGCGGGCAGAAGCAGATTTACGCATTTTACAATGACAGCGATCAGGTCCGGCAGGTGAAGGACCTGAAGCTGTGGCGCTTCTCCGCCCGGCAGTCTGAAATTATCCTGGGTGAAGGAACCGCCCAGCTGTCCGGCGGCAGGCTGAATGCTTCGATCCAACCCGGTGAAGGGCTCCATGTTCTGGTATCGGCTGTATGAGAATCACCGCTCCGGGCTGCGGCAGATATCGCTGCGTTGTCCCAGTGACCGCCGCTTTCGGGTGCGGCCCATTGACCTAAAATCAAGTATAGGAGGACGATTTATGGCTGCACAAAAGGCGATGCGGATTGAGCGGGCCGGATATATCTATCGTATTATGGAGGATGGCTGCCAGATGGACCACGGGCTGAAATTTGTTGAGGTTGGCCCCATGGAGGCGGATGTATACTGTGATCTGTTTTTTCTTTAACGAAAACAAAAGCGGGCACGACACCGCGTCGGAGTTCTGGCATCCCGGCACAATGGCAAAAGAGGTATTCGGGAGCGGCTCCCCGGAGATCGGGGAAGGTCGTTTGCATCTCCGCATCTCCCCGCGTCAGGTCGTACAGGCGTTGGTGGAGGCCGCATGACAAGCAGTTTAATCAGCGGGAGCGAATTTCGCTCGATCTTCCGCTTCTCTCTTCCCCTGATTTTCGGAGCTGTGATCCAGCAGCTGTACAGCGTCACAGACAGCCTGATCGTGGGCAAGGTAATCGGCACCGACGCTCTGGCGGCGGTTGGCGCGACCGGGGCCTGCATCTTTTTTCTGATGTCTCTGAACAGCGGCCTGTCCAGCGCCTGCTCCGTAATTATCTCGCAATATTACGGGGCCGGGACGCAAAAGATGGTCAGAGTCTCCTTTGTCAGCACGATCTACTATACATTGGCCTGTTCCCTGGCCCTGTCTCTGGGCGGGACCCTGTGCGTCGATCCGCTGCTGAAAATCCTGCTGACACCGGAGGATATTTTTGCTCAGGCGTCATTGTATCTCAAAATCTGCATGGGCGGCTGTTTGGGACTGGTCCTCTACAATAATATCGCGGCCGTTGTCCGGGCGCTTGGGGACAGCCGGACCCCGCTGCTGTTTTTGATTCTGTCCTCGCTGCTGAATATAGGTCTGGACATCCTGCTCGTGGCGGTGTTCCCGATGGGGATCGCCGGCGCCGCGATTGCGACCGTTCTCGCCCAAACGCTCTCCGGACTTCTGTGTCTGTGCTACGCGCTCAAAAAATTTCCTGTTTTTCGGGTCCGCTGGCCGGATATTCGGCCGTCTCTGAGGAATATCGCCGCAATCGCCTCGATTGGAATCCCGATGGGACTGCAGTCGTCGGTGTTGGCGGTTGGAGATATGATCGTGACAGGGATTATCAACTCTTACGGCACCGTAGTGGTCACGGCCTATACCGCCGCAAACCGGATTCATCAGTTCGTTGTCTTTCCCTTTCTCCAGTTTGCGGTTGCTTTCTGTACCTTCACCGCGCAAAACGCGGGGGCGGGCCAGCTCCAGCGAATACGGCGTGGTATGCGCAGGTCGGCTCTCTTTGCGGCGGCTGCGGCGCTGGCGTTCGGGCTGATGATTACAATGTTCCGAAACCCGCTGATTAAGCTGTTTTTGCCGGAGGATGACAGCAGGCTCGACGTAATCGTTGCGGTCGCAAGCGACTTTTTGGGATATGTGCCGCTGCTCTATCCCTTTATTGCCTTGATTTGGCTGTATAACTATATGCTCCGAGGGGTGGGAGCGGTGGCGGTCCCTATTCTGTCCGGCGCAATCGAATTGGTCTCAAAGATTGTACTGCCCTATTTCCTCGGGAAGATGTTTGGCTATGCGGGCGTCTGGTACGGCTACCCGCTGTGCTGGATTCTGGGGTGGATTCCATCGGCCGTTTATTACCACAGCGGCCGTTGGACGGCCAAATGCGCCGGCGTGATGGAGCGCGCCCTGTTTCCCTGAAGCATCTGACGGATGTCTGTCAAAAAAGTCCCAGGGTCCTTGCATGGCAAGAGCCCTGGGACTTTTGGCTGTGATTGCCGCCGGCGGGGACGGGGAGCGCTCGTTGTACCTCGGCCGGCCCGGTACGGATTCCGGTTCCGATTGCAATTATTCCAAAAATCACATATAATACATGCCGTAAGCGCGACGTTCTCCCAGTGAAAGGATGTGTGATAGGATGAACGCCCTGTATACCGTGGTGGTGGCCGATGATGAGGACGAGCTCCGGGAGGCAGTATGCACCATGATTCCCTGGCAGGAGCTGGGGTTCCGTCTGGCAGGAAGCGCCAGCAACGGCCTGGATGCCCTCCAATTGGTGGAGGAGCATCAGCCCGACCTGCTGCTCACAGATATCCGGATGCCCTTTATCTCCGGGATTGAGCTGGCCAGGCAGGTGCGCCAGGTGCGTCCCATGACACACATCGCCTTTCTCAGCGGCTATGATGACTTTGAATACGCCAAGCAGGCGATCCAGTACAATATCATCAGCTACATGCTCAAGCCGCTGACGGTAAAGGGTCTGGTGGAGGAGCTGAAGATCATCCGCCGGAAAATAGACGCGCAATTTGCCGACTTTCGCCAGGAAGCGCCTCAGGAGGCCGGGCTGGACGCCCGGGCGGCTCTGCTGATGGCTCTGGCGCTTGACAGCTGCCCCGACCCGGAGGGTCTGAGCCAGGCGGAGGCCTGGGCCCGCCAGTGCGGCCTTCTCCGGGACGGGAACGACAAGCCCTGCTGTACCGTGATTGTATCCACCTTGCTGAACGCGGACGGCGCCGCGGATACGCCCCCGTCCTTCGCCGCATCGGTAGACCGGCTGGCCGCCAAGTATCTGCGCAGCGTCAGCTTTTTTGTGCCGGGCAAGGTGGTAACGGTCCTGCTGGGAGAGCCGGCGGATTTTGAGGCGTACCTGTACATTTTGGCGGACGAGATTCCTCAGATCGCCGGCCGCGTGCTGGGCAGGCGCTGCCGCGTTGGTATCAGCCGGACGGCAGACTCCCTGAGCGCCCTCCACAACGCCTACTGCGAGGCGTCGGAGGCCCTCCGTCAGGGGGACAGAGGGCAGTCGGGGGCGCAGTTTTTCGGCGACCTGGGGCCCGCCGTCAAGGGGGGCGAGCTGCTGTGCAGGCGGGCGCTGGAGGCCCTGGATCAGCACTACATGGACGCCGGGCTCTCCCTGGTCTCCCTGAGCGGGATGCTGGATGTGAGCCCCAACCACCTGAGCGCCTGCATCAAAAAATATGCCGGCGAGACCTTTATCAACACCCTGGTCCGCAGGAGGATGGAGACCGCCCGGGAGCTGCTGTCCACCTCCGGCCTGAAGGTCCGGGAAATTGCCGCCCGGTGCGGCTACACGGACCAGCATTATTTCAGCTACTGCTTTAAAAAATACTGCGGCGAATCCCCCAACGCCATGCGCCGCAGGCTGGGCGGGGAAAGGACGGGTGAGGAGCCTTGAAGAGGGGCGCGGCCTGGAAAGGCCCCCGCACCACCACCATCCTGGTCGCTGTGGTGACGGGGGTGGTGAGCGTCATTCTGTGCTTCTGCATCGTCCTGTTTTTAAACCGCTACCGCGGCGCGATGGTGCACAGCGCCCGTACCGGCGGCGCCCAGGCGGTGTCCCAGGTGTCGAATACGGTGGGCAACTATCTCCGGGATATGGAGCAGGCGATGGGCCTGGTGGAGCAGTCCATGAGCTCCGACCCGGACAGCCGGGACGAGCTGCTGGCAACCCTTCTCAACTTCCGCCCCGATGTGGTGGCCGTCACCAGCTACTCGTCCGGGGGCGCGCTGCTGGACTGCTGGTCTCTGGGCCGGGAGCCGAAGGAGAACATCCTGCGCAACCTCTCCTTCGACCTGGAACGGGCCAGAACCTCCTCCGGCGCATACATGACAGCCCCCCATGTGGTGACTATATTTGAGAGCTGGTACCCCTGGGTGGTCACCATGACCGAGCCCCTGTCCGCTCAGGGCGGCGCGGCGGCCTGGGTGTCCCTGGACCTGAGCTTTTCCGGCATCTCGGGCTATATCAGCAGCGTCAGCATCGGGCAGCGGGGCTACTGCTTCCTGATGGACGAGGCCGGCAACATCGTTTACCACCCCCAGCAGCAGCTTCTGCACTCCGGGCTGAAATCGGAGGATACCGCGGCCCTGGCGGCGCTGGAGGACGGCTCCTACGCCGACGACACCGTAATCTACTCCCTGACCGGCGTGGAGGGCAGCGACTGGCGGGTGGTAGGGGTCAGCTATGTGGACGAGCTGGTGGACCGCGGCGTACAGGAGATGATCCGGCTGTCTCTCTGGCTGGCGGCCCTGGTACTGGCGGCGGCGCTGCTGACCAGCTGGCTGCTCTCCCAGCTGTTGAGCCGCCCCCTGCGGGACCTGGCCTCCGCCATGGGGAGCTTTGAGGCCGACGCCGACCACTTCACCTACCGGCCGGTGGAGGGGACCAGGGAGGTGCGGGAGCTGTCCGGCTCCTTCGGGCACATGGTGATGCGCATCCAGCGGCTCATGTCTACCGTGCGTCAGGAGGAGGTCAACCTGCGCAAGACCGAGCTGAAAGCCCTCCAGGCCCAAATCAACCCCCATTTCCTTTACAATACCCTGGACTCCATCGCCTGGATGTGCGAGCAGGGCCGGAGCGGAGACGCGGTGAAGATGATCCACGCCCTGGCCCGGCTGTTCCGCATCAGCATCAGCAAGGGTCACGAGCTGATTCCCATCGCCAAGGAGATCGAGCATGCGGAAAACTATCTGGAAATTCAAAAATACCGCTACAAGAATCAGTTTACCTACTCCTTCGATGTGGACCCCGGCTGTCTGGATTACTGCTGCAATAAGATTACCCTCCAGCCCATCATTGAGAACGCCATCATGCACGGGCTGGACCTGATGGTGGACGAGGGCCGCATTCAGGTATGCGTGAGCCAGGACGGGGACGACATCGTATTCCGAGTCCGGGACAACGGCGTGGGCATGAGCGCGGAACAGGTCCGGGCCATTCTGGAGGAGGACGCCCAGGACCGCACCGGGATCGGCATCAAAAACGTGAACGACCGGCTTCGGATTTATTTCGGCGGGCAGTACGGCCTGCATATCACCAGCGAATTGGATGTCGGCACCACCGTGGAGCTTCGGATGCCGAAGATAAGGGAGGCGGGCGGCTATGAGACGAAGTAAATACCTGCTTCTGGCGCTGCTCGTCTCCTGCCTGTGCGGCTGCGGGGCAGACGCCGCTCTCCCCGTCCGGCACTCGGTGGCCCTCATCGTCAAGTCCACCGACAGCGAATTTTTCCTGTCCGTCTTTGCCGGGGCCAGAGCGGCCGCCACGGAGTACAACCTGGACCTGACCATTTCCGGCCCGGAGACGGAGGAGGACTACGAGACCCAGAATTGGATGATCGACCGGGCGGTGGAGGACGGAGCGGAGGCCATCGTTTTTTCCGCCGTCGGCTACGAGGAGAACGCCGCCGCCATCGACGCGGCCGCCGAGAGCGGTGTGCACATCGTGTCCATCGACAGCGGCGTGGGCTCCGGCCATGTGAGCACCTATATCGGAACAGACAACTACGCCGCCGGTAAAATGGCGGCCCAGGCGGCATTGGAGCGGGTAGAGGGTCCGCTGCTGGTAGGGATCGTCAACTACAACGAGGGCACCGCAAACGGCCAGGAGCGGGTCCGGGGGGCTGTGGACGCCCTGACGGAGAGCGGACGGGCGCGGATCACAGCTGTGGCCACCACCCTGGTGGACGCCCCCCGCGCCCAGACCGATACCATCGCCCTGCTGCTGGACCATCCGGAAATCAATGTCCTGATCGCCTTTAACGAGCCCACCAGCGTGGGAGTTGCCCGGGCCATTCAGGTGCTGGAGCGGTCGGAGGATATCTTTTTTGTGGGTTTTGACTCCAACGTGGTGACCATCGACGGCCTGCAGGACGGCTGTGTGGACGCCCTTATCGTACAGAATCCCTACGCCATGGGATATCTGGGGGTGGAGAGCGCCTACAAGCTCCTGACCGGGCAGGGCGGCGGCCTGAAAGCGGTTGTGGATACCTCCACCCAGATCGTGGACCGGGAGAACATCTTCACCATGGACGGGCAGAAGGCGCTTTTTGCCTTTGACCAGCACCAGAAACCGGCAAAATAGCCAATTTCGTCCGTTTGTTTTTGGAAGGTCTTATAGATTGAGTAAAATTTTGTACGCGTTGCGGTGAATTTTTCCCTTGCTTTTCTGAAGGCTTTCCTTTATCCTATACAATAGAGTGAATAGGATACGGGGATTCTCCGTCATTTCTGTTCACCGATTCATAAAAAAGGAGAATTGCTATGAAAAAGACTCTTGCACTTGCCCTTGCGCTGGCAATGGCGCTTGGCCTGACCGCTTGCGGCGGCGGCGACAAGCCCCAGCAGCCCTCCACCGGCTCCAACCCCGGCACCTCCGCCAATCAGCCCAGCACCGGCGGCGACGCCGCCCCGGTGGCCAACAAGGATAAGCCCCTGGTCTGGTTTAACCGCCAGCCCTCCAACAGCTCCACCGGCGAGCTGGACATGGACGCTCTGAACTTCAACGGCGACACCTACTATGTGGGCTTCGACGCCAACCAGGGCGCTGAGCTCCAGGGCCAGATGATCCTGGACTACATCACCGCCAACATTGACACCATCGACCGCAACGGCGACGGCATCATCGGTTATGTGCTGGCCATCGGCGATATCGGCCACAACGACTCCATCGCCCGTACCCGGGGCGTCCGCAAGGCTCTGGACACCGCCGTGGAAGAGAACGGCGCCATCAAGAGCGACGCTGTGGGCGTCAACGCCGACGGCAAGGCCTCCGCGGTCAAGGACGGCAAGCTGACCATCGGCGGCAAGGAGTACACCGTGCGCGAGCTGGCCTCTCAGGAGATGAAGAACTCCGCCGGCGCCACCTGGGACGCCGGCACCGCCGGCAACACCATCAGCACCTGGGTGTCCACCTTCAGCGACCAGATCGACATCGTGGCCTCCAACAACGACGGCATGGGCATGGCCATGTTCAACGCCTGGTCCAAGGAGAACAAGGTGCCCACCTTCGGCTATGACGCCAACTCCGACGCTGTCGCCGCCATCGCCGACGGCTACGGCGGGACCATCAGCCAGCACGCCGACGTGCAGGCCTACCTGACCCTCCGCGTGCTGCGCAACGCCCTGGACGGCGTGGATATCGACACCGGCATCGGCACCGCCGACGACGCGGGCAACGTGCTCAGCAGCGACGTGTACAAGTATGTGGACGCCGAGCGCTCCTACTACGCCCTGAACGTGGCCGTGACCGCTGAGAACTACCAGAACTTCCTGGACGCCACCGTGCCCTACGCTCCTGTGGCCAACCAGCTCAGCCAGGACACCCACCCCACCAAGAACGTGTGGCTGAACATCTACAACGCCGCTGACAACTTCCTCAGCGCCACCTATCAGCCTCTGCTGCAGAACTACGACGACATTCTGAACCTGAACGTGGAGTACATCGGCGGCGACGGCCAGACCGAGGGCAACATCACCAACCGTCTGGGCAACCCCAGCCAGTACGACGCTTTTGCCATCAACATGGTAAAGACCGACAACTCCGCCGCCTATACCACCATCCTCAATCAGTAATCCGGCGCGGCAAGTCCGGAACACCGTTCTTGCTCTGACAAGTAAATGACTCACTATCAGGGAGAGGAGCTTCTCCGTTCGGAGGAAAACCTCCGTTCGGCGGACAGCCCTCTCCCTGATTTGATATTTCGAAATCAACCGGCAGTCCTCGGCCCCGGCCGAAGCTGCTAATCTGCATAACAGGAGAGACGAGAATGGCTGATGTAAAAAGCGAAGTCGTCCTGTCAATCCGGGGTATGAGCAAGTCCTTCGGCCGAAACCGGGTGCTTGACCATATTGATCTGGATCTGAAACGCGGAACCGTCATGGGGCTTATGGGCGAAAACGGAGCCGGCAAGTCCACCATGATGAAGTGCCTGTTCGGCACTTACCAAAAGGACGAGGGAAAAATCTATTTAAACGGAAAAGAAATCAGCTTTTCCGGCCCGAAGGACGCCCTGGAAAACGGGATCGCCATGGTCCACCAGGAGCTGAACCAGTGCCTGGAGCGGAATGTCACGGACAATCTGTTCCTGGGCCGCTACCCCACCAACGCCGCGGGCATTGTGGATGAGGGCAGCATGAAGAAGAAGGCCGCCGAACTGTTCCGCAAGCTGGGGATGACGGTAAACCTGAGTCAGCCCATGCGGAACATGTCCGTTTCCCAGCGGCAGATGTGTGAGATCGCCAAGGCAATTTCCTACAACTCTCAGGTAATTGTCCTGGACGAGCCCACCTCCTCCCTGACGGTTCAGGAGGTGGAAAAACTCTTTGAAATGATGCGGATGCTGAAGGAACAGGGCATCTCGCTGATTTATATTTCCCACAAGATGGACGAGATTTTTGAAATCTGCGATGAAATCTCGGTGCTGCGGGACGGCAAGCTGATTATGACCAAGGAGACCCGCGAGACCAACATGAACGAGCTGATTGCCGCCATGGTGGGCCGCTCCCTGGAGAGCCGCTTCCCGCCTGTGGACAACACGCCGGGAGAGCCCATCCTGTCCATTCAGCACCTGTCTACCAAGTTCGCCCCCTATCTTCAGGATATCTCCTTTGATGTGCGGGAGGGCGAAATCTTCGGCCTGTACGGCCTGGTGGGCGCTGGGCGCACCGAGCTGCTGGAGACCATCTTCGGCGTGCGCACCCGGGCGTCCGGCCGGGTTTATTTTAAAAACCGGCTGATGAACTTCAGCAGCGCGAAGGAGGCCATTGAGCACGGCTTCGCCATGATTACCGAGGAGCGCAAGGCCAACGGCCTGTTCCTCAAGTGCGACCTGACCTTCAATACCACCATCGCCAGCCTGGAGCAGTATAAGTCCGGCCCGGTCCTGTCCGCCCCTAAGATGGTGAAGGCCACCAGCAAGGAGATCAAGACCATGCGTACCAAGTGCATGGGCCCGGACGACATGATTACCAGCCTGTCCGGCGGAAACCAGCAGAAGGTGATTTTCGGCAAGTGGCTGGAGCGGGAGCCCCAGATTTTTATGATGGATGAGCCCACCCGCGGCATCGACGTGGGCGCTAAATTCGAGATTTATGAGCTGATTATCAAGATGGCAAAGCAGGGTAAGACGATCATCGTCGTCTCCTCTGAGATGCCGGAGATCCTCGGCATTACCAACCGGATCGGCGTGATGTCCAACGGCTATCTGTCGGGCATCGTCAATACTGCGGAAACCGATCAGGAAGAGCTTTTGCGGCTCAGCGCGAAATATCTGTGAGGGGGGAAATATATATGGCAGAAAATATTCTGACTGCGGAGCAGGAGAGCAAGCTCCGCCAGCCCATTGACGAATATGTGGGCGCCATTCAGGAGCAGATCAACGACCTGCGCAAGGACGGCACCGACCAGGTCATCGACATCCAGAGCGCTCTGGACAACCTGAAGCGGGATAAAATCTACACCGCTCAGGAGAAGGAGACCCGGCGGACCCAGCTTCAGAAGGAGCTGGAGCAGGCCAAGCAGGTGGAGGCCAAGAACAAGGAGCAGATATCCAAGCTCATTGCCGACGCCGAGGGCTATCTCAAGGCCCACTTCGACAAGGACTATTTCCAGGCGGTGGCGGCCAGCTGTGTGCAGGAGAAGGCCCGGGCTCAGGCCAAATATCAGGCCGCGGTGGAGCAGCTCAACAAGACCCACCAGGAGACGGTGGCCAAGCTCAACGATCCCCAGGAGATTAAGGACGAGAAATACGTCCATAAAAACCGGCTGTTCGACGCCAAGATGCAGCTGGCCAAGGACCTCCAGGACGTGAAGGACCACCGGCACGCCGCTTTCCAGCACCAGTACCACCTGATCGACCTGCTGCGCATGTCCAGGTTCACCTTTGCCGAGTCCGCCGCTCAGCGCTGGGAGAACTACAAATACACCTTCAATGCCCGCAGCTTCCTGCTGCGCAACGGCCTGTATCTGGCCATCGCCGTGGTCTTTATCGCCCTGTGCTTCATCACCCCGGCGGTCAAGGGCCCCAACGTTCAGCTGCTGACGGTGAACAACATCCTGAACATCCTCCAGCAGGCCTCTCCCAGAATGTTCCTGGCCCTGGGCGTGGCCGGCCTGATCCTGCTGGCCGGCACCGACCTGTCCATCGGACGTATGGTGGGCATGGGCATGAC
>ERZ779622.483-NODE-483-length-23323-cov-5.178185_pt1 | contig 23323 bp, 25 predicted proteins | sample MGYA00514188_ERZ779622 | MGnify/ENA primary metagenome ERZ779622 (study PRJEB29562, sample SAMEA4376702) | mouse gut metagenome | isolation source: Cecum | study: EMG produced TPA metagenomics assembly of the A DSS colitis mouse model was used to assess the... | reverse complement strand
AAGCCTGCTACAAACAGATTGTCCGGACGGTTGTAAAGATTCTGAGGCGTGTCAATCTGCTGAATCACCCCGTCCTTCATCACCACAATCCGGGTTCCCAGGGTCATAGCCTCTGTCTGGTCATGGGTCACATAGATAATTGTATTGCCCAGCCTCTGATGAAGCTTCGAGATCTCCGTCCTCATCTGCACCCTCAGCTTTGCATCCAGATTGGACAAGGGCTCATCCATCAGGAATACTTTGGGGTTCCGCACGATGGCTCGTCCCATGGCCACGCGCTGTCTCTGTCCGCCGGACAGAGCCTTTGGCTTGCGCTCCAAAAGGGCTTCCAAATCCAGAATTTTAGCCGCTTCCCGCACCATGCGGTCAATCTCCGCCTTAGGCACCTTGCGCAGCTTCAGGGCAAAGGCCATATTTTCATAGACCGTCATATGAGGATACAGCGCATAGTTCTGAAATACCATGGCAATATCACGGTCTTTGGGCTCCACATCGTTCATGCGTTTCCCGTCAATCAGGAGATCCCCGGAACTGATATCCTCCAGTCCGGCAATCATGCGGAGGGTGGTAGACTTTCCGCAGCCGGAGGGACCTACGAAGATAATAAATTCCTTATCCGCGATTTCCATGTTGAAATCCTTTACGGCTTCAAAACCGTTGGGATATTTTTTACAAATATTTTTCAGCGATATACTTGCCATTTTACCTTTCCTCCTGCTTCTTGTCTTAAGCCTCAATCTCATACCAGCGGATTTCATTTGCTTCCAAATCCAGCCGGAAACTGCTGCCGTCGCCTTTATAGACGGTAGTGCTCTGAGGCTCGTAGGTATTGTTCACCACGCAGTACTTCCCATTCTTCACATAAGCGTGGACATCCACATTGTAATTATCAGAAAACCAGCAGTGCAGCTCTTCCTCACTGCGGGTACTCCAGAGAATGGCCCGGTGAAGAATACGGCTGTTCTCGAAACTGTAGGGCAGACCGGAAATGTACACAGCCCGTCCCTTTCCACAGGTATTTACCGCCATCTGGACCTCTTTGTCCCTCTGAACCAGGATTTCGGCGTCCGCAAGGGCATACATGCCTTTCTTTCCTTCCCCGAAGTCCACTTCTCCCTTACAATCCTCCAGGATAAAGTGATCCCGGTGCTCCTCCCAGTTATATTTATCATACCCGAAGGTAAAACCGGTCTCCTTTTCTACGCCCAGCACCGAGGCAAGCTGGATATAGCGCCCCTGGTACTGATGGCCCGAAGGTTCTCCTACTCCGATCAGTCCTCCGCCCCTGCGGACAAAAGCATGTATAGCCGCCGAGACAGCCGGATCCTCCCAGACGCTTCCTCCCGTATGGGCCGTATCTCCGTCTCCCACATTGATCAGCACGTCCACGTCCGCAAGCACCGCCGGATTTTCCCGGATATCCTCAAAGGAGAGGAAGCTCACCTCATAGGGCGCTCCCGATAATGCTTCAATCACACCTGCATAGCTGTAATTTTGCTTCTGATACAGGGCATGATGCACCATATGGCAGCCCCAGGAACGCATGCGCCCCCAGCAGTTCAGCACCGCAACCTTTTTGTGGCAGAAGCCTTCCGTCCCCCGGATATTTTCATACAGCTCCCGGAACTCATTGCACACGCTCTCCACATAATCCACAAACTCCGGGAACTTGCAGGCCAGCTTCAGGTAGCCGCCGTATCCGATCCGGTCAATGGGTTTGCGCAGGATCGCCCGCCTGGCCGTCACCCAGTTCTCCTTCGCCTCTTTCACCGGGTCTCCCCCTTCATGGAAGGTATCCGGGAAAAAGTAAGGCAGAAAACGCCCTTCCGTGTAGCCTACACCCGGAATATCGGAAATCAGCCGCAGGGTCATGCCGTTTCCCACACTCCCCACCACGGCATCCAGGCCGATAGAGCGGAACTCCTCCATAAAAGGCTCCGTCCCAATCCAGTGATCACCCAGGAACATCATGGCTTCCTTCCCCATTTCATGAGTCAAGTCTACCAGCTCTTTTACCAAAGCAGCCACTTCCCTGCGCTGAAACGCCACAAAGTCCAGATACTCCTTAGAGGGAACCCGGTATTGGTTATTGTAATATCCCTGATCGATGATATACTCCGGACGGAAGGGATATCCTGCTTCCTTCTCAAACTTTTCCAGAATATAAGGGGACACGGATGCGGAATATCCGTACCAGTCCACATACTTTTCCCGCTTCAGCTCATCAAAAATCAGCGTGAACTGATGAAAAAACGTGGTATAGCGGATTACATCCACGTAAGGATGCTCCTCAATAAACCGTTTCAGCCGCTCCATGGTATACGCATGGGTCTTGGGCTGGCGCACATCAAAGGTAATCTGATGTTCAAAATCCGTCCACTCATTGACCACCGCATTGTACATGTGAACCGGATCCCAGATCAGATAGGCCAGAAAACTAACCGTATATTCATGATAAGGGATGGGAGCAGGCAGAATCACACAGCCGCTCTCTTCTTCATATGTCCATTCCTTGGGAGGAACGGGGCAGCCGGCCGTCCGATCCATGACCTCCCACCAGCGCTTCTTATCGTCCCGCGTATTTACTTTCAAAAGCTCCGGGCTGATACCCGCCATCAGCGGAATGGCAAGAGCTTCCTCCTCCGCCATATAAAACCCGGTCATAATATAGCATTGCTGCACCTCGTCCGGATTCGCCTTCGCCCAGGCGTTATCCTTCCGGGTTGTATAATAGGTAGAATATACCTTGGCATTTACTTCTTTCAAGCCTTCCGGGTAATCTGTTCCGTCACAGTCCCGGATGGCATCTGCACCCCAGCGCTTCAATAACTCCAATGTCTCAGGCACCACATCCACATCGGTGGGAATTGTCACCCTGCCGGTATTTTTATATTGGTTCCTCATTTATGATACCTCTGCCTTCTAATCCTGATAGCGTTTGTTATAAATCATCAACGCGGCCAAAAGAAGCACTACGCCCAAAAGCATAATTACAAGTCCGGCCATTTTTCCGGTCATCTTCCATCCCCCGAACACCATTCCTATGCCTGCCGCGAAAAATACTGCGATCAGCACCATCCGCAGGCCTACATGTTCTTTCCAAAAATTCATCCTGTCACCCTATCCTTTCAAACCGCCCAGCGTCATGCCCTGGGTCAGCTTTTTCTGCACGCACATATAAAGTATCAGCGTGGGCAGCATCACCAGAACCAGTCCCGCATACAGCTGTCCGTACTGGGTAGCCGCCTGCTGTGCCTGGGTCAGCTGCATCAGCCCTACCGGCAGCGTCTTAGCCCCGTTGGGATCGGACAGCAGCGTCATGGCAATAATATACTCGTTCCAGAAAGACAAAAAGTTAAAAAGAATTACCGTAATGATGGACGGCTGCGCCATGGGAAAAATAATTTTTACCATGGTAGAAAAGTACCCGGCCCCGTCAATATAAGCTGCCTCCTCAAAATCATGAGGCAGGGTAGCAAAATAACTGGACAGCAGGTAGATGGTAAAGGGCAGGGCCGTGGCCGCATACACCAGAGCCAGCACAAGAATATTATTCAGGAAGAACCCGCTGCCAATCAAGCCTTTCAGCATTTTATCCCCGTCCACAAGCATCAGGAAAATGGGAACTACAATGTAATTCACATTAATAAACAGACCGCCCATAAACAGGATATTTAAAAATTTCCTTCCCCGGAACTCAAACCGGGACAGCACATAAGATGCCGGCAGCGCAACAGCCAGGAGAATGGCTAGGGCCAGCGCCGTGACAATCACGGAATTGAGCATATACTCGCCCATCCGGGCTTTTCCCCAGGCATCTGCAAAGTTCTGAAGATACACCCCGGCAGGAATCGCCCAGGGATTTCCGTAAAATTCGCTGTTCTGCTTAATGGATGCCATAAATACCCAAGCCACCGGAATTATAATGGTGACAGCCAAAAGCCCCAGCGCCACATAAACAAAAACTTTATACAAAATCTGACCTGATGATTTTTTCGTTTGTTCCATCCTTATCCCCCCTTAAAATTCCAGCGGCTTCCGCTTGGTAACCGCATTCACCAGCGCCGACAGGCCAAAGGAAAACAGGAATACCATTACGCCGATGGCCATTCCGTAGCCATAGGTCGAATTGGTATACGCCTGCTTATACATATAGGACAAGGCAACCTCTGAGGCGCCGTTGGGCCCTCCGGAGGTCATGGCTTTCACAAAGAGGAAGGCCATATTGATGGTGCTGATAATAAAAAATGTCAGTGTGGTACGGATATTCGTCCAAATAAGCGGAAGGGTAATCTGGAAAAACTGGGTCACACGCCCTGCGCCGTCCAGCCCTGCGCTCTCGTAAAGACTCTGGGGAATGCTGGCCATGGATGCCATATACATAACCATATAATAACCGATGGCCTGCCATACCATGGCAATGATCAGGCTGATCATAACCATAGATTCCCCCTTCCACAGAACAGCCACAGTCTCTCCCTTGAAAAAGGATAAAAGGCTGTTGAGCGTACCGTTGTTCGTGTCATAAATGGCGCTGAATATAGCCGAAATTACCACTACCGACAGAATATTCGGTATGTAAAATATAATTCGGAAGAAATTCTGTCCTTTGATTTTCTCCCGTGTCAGAATAGCCGCAAATACCAGGGCAAACGCAAAAGTAACCACGGTCACGACAACAATCAAAAGAATTGTATTCTGCATGGAACGGATAAAATTAGCATCCTTCATAAGACGGCTGAAATTCTGCAGCCACACAAATTCCTCCGTGGTAGAATACGCACTGCGTACAAACAGAGACATCCGAAATACATTCATCGTGGGGATAATCATAAAAACTGTAAACAAAATGACTGCAGCCGCAGCACACAGAAAAATAAACCTGCTGCGTCCCGCTCGTTTCTTCATCGCCTATCTCCTTTCTCTTCAGATCACAGTACCAAGCCAAATCTGATTTTAAAAGAAACGGCGGTGGAAAACTCGCACCGCCGTTTACCTGTTCACTTATACCTAATATTACGGAATGAGATTTGCTCTCATCTGATCGCTGGCATCCTTGATGCCTGCAATCCAGTCATCCTTAGTCATGGTGCCGGATACCAGAGAGTTCACCGGGTCAAACCACACGGTACGGTTATCCAGACCTTCAATCGGAGTAAATGCCGCGAAATTACCCATAGCAGCCTTTGCGCCGTTGTCGTAGATAGCATAGAAGAGCTTATTGTCGCCTTCCAGTTTGTCTGCAATGTTCAGAACCGGCTGAATCGCCCCTGCTTTTGCAAAAATCTCACATGCAGCATCGCTGTAAAGGAATGCAATAAACTGCTTCGCAGCATCCTGGTTCGCTGCTCCGCTTGGGATCCATGCCTGCTCAAACCAGGTATAGCTGTAGCCGTCGCCGCCTGCCTCAACAGCCGGAAGAGCCGTCATACCCCAAGCAAAGCCGTCTGCACGGGGAGCTTCTGCCATCTCGCCTACGATCCAGGTTCCGTTGGGCATAAACAGAGCTTTGTTGTCCAACACCAGCTGCTGGTTCTTGGTGAAATCCTGATCGTTGGCCTGAGCCGGCGTGGTGGGCTCCGTATAGGAGGCCAGTTTCGCTACGATGTCAAAGCACATCTTCGCTTCCTCAGTATCCCAGATACCCTCTTCGTAGTTGGTTGCTTTGTTAAAGAAATCAGCTCCGCCTACCGAATACATCAGGGCATAGAAGAACGCGTCAAAGTATCCGGTCGTCGGATATGTAAACAGGGAGATTCCCTCTGCCTTCGCCTTGTCGCCCAGCTCCCACATCTCATCCCATGTAGCAGGTACGGTCCAGCCTTTTTCCTCAAAGAGGCCCGCATTGTAGAACAGTCCGCAGGGAGAATAGAACATAGGTGCCAGGTAAGTCTTTCCGTCGCTGTACGGATTGGTCAAAGCTGTCTCTGTAAAACCGCCTGCAATCTTATCGCTGACCTTCTTATCCTCACCGGGAACGGTCATAGCCAGTACGTCCGTCAGGTCCACCAGATTCTGATCCTTGATAAAGGTCTCTGTCAGGGCATCCTCACGTCCCGTAGCCAGATGAATCACATCCGGGAAATCCCCGGCTTTCATAGACGATCCGATTACATCTTCCAGATTCTTGTCCGTTATCAGTTCCACCGCAATTCCGGTTTCTGCTGTGAAGGCATCGCATACTTCCTTCCACATGTCGCTGCCGTAGGCCGTCTCAATGGCCGCCACCTTCAGCGTTCCGCCGGCTGCCTCGGGAGCTTCCGGAGTTTCCCCGGTCCCCTGGTCTGCCGGAGCCGTCTCAGGCGTATCGGCAGGTGTTTCTGCCTTTTTGCCGCAGCCTGCCATCATAGATGCGGTCATAGCTGCTACAAGAAGGATACTTATTACCTTTTTCATAACATCTTACCTCCTGTAAAAATGTGATGACTATGGTTCCAAGAACCAAATTAACTAGATAGATTAAGTATAAAATCTTATTTTTTCCATTTCTAGTCTATTTATTGCTCTCTTTTTTATATATATTGCTCATTTTGGATATATTTATACATTTTCCTTCGAAATTTATACATTCATTATCAATTATGTCAAATTAATTTCATTTTCGCTTTTCTCCCCTCGGTCAATTTTGATATTTTTCTTATTTTTTTCTTGTATCTCATACCAAAAGGAGTTATAATGGCGAAAAGTTCTGTTCCTATTCGTCTTTACACCTTTATTAATATTGCACTTTTTATTTATTTACAGCAATATTTATTATTTTCAAGGAGTTTTGCCAGCTATGAGTACAAATTGTTATGTCCTGGATCCTCTGGCCGTAAATCCGGTGGATCGCTCCGTCACCAAACTGCTCTATGTGAGCGTGGCCCGCTACAGCAACGAATGGCGTTCCATTCTCCACACGCATCCTTGCGCTGAAGTATTTTTTATCACAGGGGGCCGGGGAAACCTGAAATTGGTGAACAACACCCACCCTATCAATACCGGGGACGTAATTACTGTAAATTCCAACATTGAGCACACAGAGATCAGTTCGGAAGAACACCCTCTGGAATATATTGTCATGGGCGTAGACGGCCTGGAAGCCCTGTCCGGGGACGACGGCAGCATCGGCTACTCCATCGTCCATTACCAATCCGACAAAGAGCAGCTTCTGTTCTACCTGAAAAGCCTGATCCGGGAGATTGAAATCCACCTGCCGGGCTATAACATCATCTGCCAGGATATCCTGGAAGTAATCCTTCTCCTTCTCATGCGGCGCAGCGAATTCACCGTAACCTTTATCCCGTCCACCCGCAAATCCAGCAAAGAATGCGCCGTGGTACGGCGCTACATCGACAATCATTTCAAAGAAAACCTGACTCTGGATACCCTGGCATCCGTAGTCCACGTAAGTAAATACTATCTGGCCCACGCTTTCACAAAAGAATACGGCACTTCACCTATTAACTACCTGCTTTCCTGCCGGATCAAAGAGAGCCTCTATCTGCTCTCGGAAACCCGGACCTCCCTTTCGGAAATCGCAGAAACCCTGGGCTTTTCTTCCCCCAGCTATTTTTCCCAGAGTTTCCGCAGGATTCAGGGGATCAGTCCCATCGAATACCGGAAAAAATCCAGACAAAACCAAAAAAGTCCTCAGCCACCCGGCTGAAGACTTTTTTATTCTACCGCTTTAAAGAGGATTTCATCCTCGTATACCAGGCCAAGCCGCTCCTTGGCAACTTCCTCCACATACTTCTTGGTCTGCACGTATTTCTTTAGCTCCTCAATCTCCTGCGTTCTCTGCTCCTCCTCTTCAAGCTGGGCCATCAGCTCTTCTTCCCGCCTTTGATACGCCTCATTCTTCTGCTTCAGCTGCATCTCCCCGAAAGAAACCACAACCAGCAGGCACAGAATGGTAACGGTAATAATCCGGAGCTCCAGACGCTTCTTCCTTTTTAACGCACGCTGCGTTTTTGTCATCGCCATTGCGGCTTCCTCCTTTCCGGGTTCCCCCCTGCTTTTAAGAAGACTTTAAATATAGTATAAACCGTTTTACAGAACTATGCAATTTTTTTCTTAGTTTATTTAATAACTTTGCAAATTGCAAATACAATAGCATTCCAAGCACAACTGCCGCTATGGCAAAGCCCCGGATTGCACCGCTGTTTTCCAGGTACAGCATACGGAAAATCAGCACGCCGCACACCAGCCAGTACAAAATATCTTCTACCGCAATGGCCGCCGTGCCGTGCCGGACCAGCCTGCGGAAAATACGGATCAAATCATAAAGGATCATCATAAAGACGCCCCACAAAAAGGCCCGGAAGAAAAATTGCAGCTCAAACAGAATCCCTTCGCTCATAGGCACTATTTAAACAGGCGGCTCAGCAGGGACGCCCCGGTTCTCTGAAAATCCGTTATTTCGGAATAGCCCATGCTGTCAATCCGGCCCTCAAAATCCACTTCGCCCTTATCCAGGGCTATACGGTTTACGTGCAGATCCGACCCCTTGATGGTCAGCATCCCCTGCTCCGTCTCCAGGAGAATTTCTGCAATGTCAAAAGAAATCACATCCGTCACGCCGCTGACAGTACCTGTCCTTCTATTGTTCAGCAAAAGTTTGTGGGCCTTTGCATACTGCTTTTCTTCCAAAAAAAGACCTCCTAACATATTAACCTACAGTTAAATATATTAAAAGGTCCTTTGGTTTATTCCAGATTTAAAGATAACGGTACAATTCTTTTGCTTCGTCCTTCTTCACCGTTTCCTGTATGTCCAGAACCTCTACCTTGACAGCTCTGGTTCCGAACTGGATTTCAATGACATCCCCTGCCTTTACATTCAGGGAGGCTTTGGCTGTCTTTCCGTTGACCAGAACGCGTCCTGCATCGCAGGCTTCATTGGCCACCGTTCTCCGCTTAATCAAACGGGAAATCTTTAAATATTTGTCCAGACGCATGGAATTAGTTCAGGGCGTCCTTCAGAGCCTTGCCCGCTTTGAACTTGGGCGCCTTGGAGGCTGCGATCTGCATGGTCTGTCCGGTCTGGGGATTTCTTCCCTCTCTGGCCGGTCTCTCGGATACCTCAAAGGTCCCGAAGCCTACCAGCTGGATCTTCTCGCCCTTCTTAAGCTCCTCTGCAACAACGTCTGTAAAAGCCTTCAGGGCCTTTTCTGCATCCTTTTTGGATAATTCTGTCTTCTCTGCAATCGCAGCTACTAACTCCATTCTGTTCATGGGTATTTCCTCCTGAAATTTTCTATTTTATTGATTCGATGATATGTCTGTGTGTGTGTTTGTCCATATCTTCTTTCCTATTTATACCCGTTTCTCACATGTTTGTCAAGGATTTTCCCGTATTTTATCGTCCTCTGGCCTCTTTCTCCATCCGCTTTACAGCCTCCCAGCTGGCCAATCCCTCTTCCGGCGTCAGGGCCTTCTGGTCTCCAAACACATGGGGATGGCGGCGCACCAGCTTCTTCGCCAGCATGTCCACCACATCCTCTATGGTAAACCGCTGTCCTTCCGCCGCAATCTGGCTGTGCATCAGCACCTGGAGCAAGACATCCCCCAGCTCCTCACAGAGATTCTCATCATCCTTCTTTTGGATAGCTTCGATTACCTCTCCGCTCTCTTCCTGCAGGCACTTAATCAGACTCTCATGGGTCTGGGCCTTGTCCCAGGGACAGCCATGCTCTCCCCGGAGCTCCGCCACAATATTCAAAAGCTCTTCATAGGTATATTTCTTTTCCATTTCCGATTTTATCCTTCTATGAAAAAATGGGTTTTAAAGCTGCTGCCAGCTGATCTTTCCGGGCCTGGGCCTCCGCCAGGTCTTTCCCCATGGTGGTAAAATAGGTCTTGATCTTCGGCTCGGTACCGGAGGGACGGACAATCACTTCCGGACCGCCTTCCAGCTTGTAAATCAGCACATTAGCCGCCGGAAGCCCTGTCTCTTCCGTCTTTTTGAGATCTGTCACCTTTACCACCTTGCATCCTCCGATTTCTGCCGGAGGATTCCGGCGCAGATTGTCCATAATTCCCGTCATCTTATCCATGCCGGACAGGCCCGGGAACTCAAAACTGTCTACTTTATTCAGATAACGTCCGTATTTGCTGTAAATCTCTTCCAGCCTCTGCTTGATGGAAGAACCAATGCTCCGGTAGTACGCCGCCATCTCGCAGATCAGCATAGAGCCGATAATAGCATCCTTATCCCGCACATAGGGACCGGCCAAATATCCGTAGCTTTCCTCAAAGCCGAAGATAAAACGCTCCGCTTCCCCAGCAGCCTCCAGCTGCGCGATCTGATCGCCAATCCACTTAAAGCCCGTCAGGACGCTCCGAAGCTCCACGCCGTAGTCAGCCGCCACCGCGTCTGCCAGAGGCGTAGACACAATGGACTTCACCGCAACCGCCCTCTCAGGCATAGTTCCCTTCTCCCTACGGCCGGCGCAGATATAATCAAGCAGAAGAACTCCCACCTCATTGCCGGATACCAGCTCATAGCTTCCGTCCGGACATTTCATGGCAATGCCTACCCGGTCTGCATCCGGATCGGTAGCCAGCATCAAATCAGCGCCGGACTTCTCTGCCAGCTCCAGGCCCAGGCGGAGAGCTTCAAAGATCTCCGGGTTGGGATAGGGGCAGGTGGGGAAATTGCCGTCGGGATACTGCTGCTCCGGCACAATGGTAATATCCGTAATACCGATATCTTTCAGCACCCGCGTAACCGGAACCAGCCCGGAGCCGTTTAAGGGCGAGTACACCAGCTTCAGACCGGCAGTCTCACAGATCCCGGGACGCACGCTGCGGGCCTTAATGGCATCGTAAAGAGCCTCCTTGCAGTCCTCGCCTACATAGGCAATCAGGCCTGCCTTCGTCCCCTCCTCAAAGTCCATCATCTTTGCCCCGGTGAGGATATCCGTCTTCTGAATCTCTGCGTACACAATATCCGCCGCCTCGTCCGTCATCTGGCAGCCGTCCGGACCGTAAGCCTTGTAGCCGTTATATTTGGCCGGATTATGGGAGGCAGTAACCATAATACCTGCGTTTGCCTCATAATAGCGGGTAGCAAAGCTCAATGCCGGAACCGGCATCAGCGCATCATAAATACGTACCTTAATTCCGTTGGCTGCCAGCACGCAGGCGGCATTTCTGGCAAACACGTCGCTGTTGATACGGCTGTCGTAGCTGATGGCTACCAGCTGGTTTCCGCCCTGGGTTTTCACCCAGTTGGCGAGGCCCTGGGTAGCCTGGCGCACCACATAGATATTCATCCGGTTGGAACCGGCCCCCAGCACGCCCCGCAGCCCGGCCGTACCGAATTTCAAGGACACGGCAAAGCGATCTTTGATCTCTTCTTCCTTCCCCTGCACTGCTTCCAGCTCTTCCTTCAATGCCGGATCTTCCAGTTCTGCTTCCATCCAACGTTTGTACTCTTCTAAATACATCATTTTACACCCCATCCTTATATTTTGCACATTGACATGCTTTTATTTACCTATGATTTTAATCAATTTAGCAAAAAAAGTCAATGTAACCGCAGGGTATTCCTTAGCATTTTTTTCCTCCGCTCCTCCTGTTCCAGAAATACCTCCAGCTTCTCGGCGCTTTTTTCCGGAATCCAGGCCTTGTTGGTATGATAGTAATGGTGAGCCAGCTTCCACACCTTTTCGGGATAGTAAAGGCAGATCCCAAGATAAACCCGTTCTTCTTCCGACAGCGCCCGCTCCTGCTCGTAAGCCGCCAGCATCTTCCCGGCCAGAGCCTCGTTCCAATTCTGCTTTTCCATTATTTTGCGCAGAAACAGGCAGATATCGTTCACCTGGACATTGATTTCACACCGCTGGAAATTCACTACGGACGTTTCCTGACGGCTGATGAAAATGTTGTGGTGGATATATTCCCCGTGACAGATATGCTCTTCCCTGCAGGCATTCCCGTAAAGTTCCGCATAACCGGACTGCTCCAGGCGGTTTAAGGCAAACTGCCCCTCTTCCATAAGCCCTTCCGCATATTTCAGGTAAAGCCGTTCAAAATCCCCTTTTCTGTGTTTCTCCCGGATAAAATTCCGCACCCGTTTCAGCTCCCGGTTATGCCTGTCAAATTCCATCCGGCGGTCCGTTCCCGTCAGCCGTTTCTTTTCTTCTCCGGAAACCTGCCATACGTCCCTGGCTTCCCGGTGAATGCGGGCCAGGACCCTCATACTTTTCAGCAAATCTTCCTCGCTCCTGGGATCACATTCTTTGCCGGACGGCCAGTTTTTCAAAAGATAAGGCGTCTCATAGTCTCCCACGGATACCAGAGCGCCTTCCAGATTCGCAACTGCCCGATCCACCCCGCAGACACGCTTCTCCTCCATTCTGGCCAGGAGAAGCTGTTCAAAAGGAAGTTTTGTCCTCGATCCTGCAAATTCTTTTAATATTTTTAACCCCTGTTCCGTCTCCACCATTACGGCTCCGCGTCCTCCGAAGCTGCGGAGAAGCCGGATATCATACTGCTCTAAGATTTGCAGCGCCTTCTCGTTCACAAAAATCCCCCCGTTCCTTTCAAATCTATGAAGAAACGGAGGGTATTATGCCTGTTTAAACGCTGCCTTCAGCAGATATTCTTTTGTATTGCACTCCGGATTTTCAATCACCAGCTCCAGAAGCCCGGCTAAGGTACTGCCCAGTCCCGGACCCGCCGGCATTCCGGCTTCTATCAAATCACGGCCTGTTACCGCAAGGTCTTTTAAAGAGAGGCAGTTTTGCTCCTCCAGTTCTTGCCGGTACAGCCGTTCCACCTCTGCCAGGCTTTTCAGCTTTTCCCGGGCCCCTTGGGGATTCTGGGCCAGAATATCCGCCCGGCGTACTTTCAGATAATCAGGAAAATAGTCTTCCCCAATCCGAAATACCGCCCGGCGCACGCCCCTGGGTGTATGAGCAATCTGGAGATAATCGTGAACCCGCACCAGATGCCGCACCCTGCGGACCGTATCATTGTCAAATTTCAGGCGTCTAAGGACGGTCCCCGCAATCTCTTCCGACACTTCCCCATGCCGGATAAAATGATCCGTGCCTTCCCCGTCCCGCACCCGTACCCGGGGCTTTCCCATATCATGAAACAGCATTGTCAGCCGCAGCACCTTATCCGGTTCCACCTCCGGCAAAGTACGCAGGATATGCTCCCCCACGGAAAAGCAGTGATGGGCATTTTCCTGGGGCGTCTCCATACAGACATCAAATTCCGGCAGAATCACTGCCGTAATCCCTGTCTCATAGAGAATGCGCCAGGCCTCCGGGTGATCCGAGGTCAAAAGCTTCACCACCTCCGCCTGAATCCGCTCTGCACTAATCCGGGAGAGCCGGGGTGCAAACCGGCCCACAGCCTCCAGCGTTTTCGCCTCAATGGAAAAATCAAGCTGGGCCGCAAAGCGTACGGCCCGCAGAATTCGCAGGGCGTCTTCCGAAAAGCGTTCTCCCGGATCTCCCACACAGCGGATCCTTCTATCCTCCAAATCCCGAAGTCCGCCAAAGGCATCTATCAGCCCCAGTGATTCATTATATGCCATGGCATTGACGGTAAAGTCCCTTCTTTTTAAATCTTCCAAAAGGCTGGGGGTAAACGTGACCTGCTTGGGATGCCGGCCGTCCTGATACTCCCCGTCAATCCGGTAAGTAGTCACCTCAAACCCTTCTCCCCCCAGCAGGACCGTCACCGTCCCGTGGCGGATCCCCGTATCCACAGTTCTCTGAAACAGGGCTTTGACTTCTTCCGGTTTCGCATTGGTGGTAATGTCCCAGTCCGACGGTTCCCGGCCCAGAATGGCATCCCGGACGCATCCGCCTACTATATAAGCTTCATAGCCGGCATCCGAGAGAGCAGCTATAATCCGGCGGGCCTTTTCGGGAATCTGAATCTGCATCAGTATGCCTTCCCCCAGTATACCATTGCCTTCGCCGGCTTCCCGCAGCAGACGCAGGTTTCCGAAAGGCGCTCCTGCACAAAGGGCATACAGCGGGACGTGGCCGTGGTATCTTCTTTAATCTTATCTTCGCATGCCTGGTCTCCGCACCACATGGCCTTTACAAACCCCGGCTTCTCCTCCAGAATCTTAACAAACTCTTCGTAATTCACCGCATCATACGTATGGGCATCCCGGTGTGTCCTTGCCCGCTCCAGCATTTCTTTCTGCATGGCTTCCAGAACTTCGGAAAGCTTCTCCGAAAGCCCGTCCAGGGAAACAACCGTTTTCTCCCGGTTGTCCCGGCGCACAATCACCGCCTGGCCCGCCTCTATATCCTTGGGGCCGATCTCAATGCGGACAGGTATTCCCTTCATCTCCTGCTCCGAGAATTTCCAGCCGGGGCTCTTATCAGAGTCATCTACCTTCACCCGGAAGCCGGCTTCCAGAAGCTCCTCCCGGATGGCGCAGGCTTTTTCCAGAACCCCTTCCTTGTGCTGGGCGATGGGAATTACCATGACCTGCACCGGCGCAATCCGGGGCGGCAGAACCAGCCCGCTGTCGTCGCCGTGCACCATAATGATTGCGCCAATCATACGGGTTGTCATTCCCCAGGAGGTCTGATGGACATACTGCAGCTTATTCTCTTTATCCGTATACTGGATTTCAAACGCTTTTGCAAATCCGTCCCCGAAATTGTGGCTGGTACCGGACTGGAGGGCTTTGCCGTCGTGCATCAGGGATTCAATCGTATAGGTCGCCTCGGCACCCGCAAACTTCTCTTTGTCCGTCTTCTGGCCCCGGATCACAGGGATGGCGAGTACTTCCTCGCAGAAGTCCGCATAGACATTCAGCATTTGTATGGTGCGTTTCTCTGCTTCCTCTGCTGTAGCGTGGGCCGTATGCCCCTCCTGCCACAGGAACTCCCTGGAGCGCAGGAAGGGACGGGTAGTCTTCTCCCAGCGCACTACAGAACACCATTGATTGTAAACCTTGGGAAGATCCCGGTAGGACTGGATCTCTTTGGCATAAAAATCACAAAACAAGGTCTCGGAAGTGGGCCGCACACACATCCGCTCCTGCAGCGGCTCAAGCCCTCCGTGAGTCACCCAGGCTACCTCCGGGGCAAACCCCTCTACGTGATCCTTCTCTTTTTGCAGAAGGCTTTCGGGAATAAACATAGGAAGGTAGACATTTTCTACCCCGGTAGCCTTGAACCGGGCATCCAGCTCCTTTTGGATATTCTCCCAGATGGCATATCCCGATGGCTTAATCACCATACATCCTTTTACGCTTGTATAATCAATCAGCTCTGCTTTCTTTACTACATCCGTATACCATTGGGCAAAATCTGTGTCCATGGATGTAATCGCTTCCACCAGCTTCTTATCCTTCGCCATGATTTCTTTTCTCCTCTCGCTGCCCCAAAGGCGCTGTTTTCCCTGTTATTTTATTACCCCCGCACCCGGTTTGTCAAGGAAAACACCCGGGTTAGGGCCGCTTTTGCCCTTCCCCGGTCCTTCCCCACAGCTCCCGTATGAGCAGTACGGACAAAGGCCCCAGGAGGATCCCCCCAACCCCGTAAAGCTTTACACCCACATATACGCTCATCAGTATCACAATGGGCAGCACTCCCAAGCGATCCCCGATAAGCTTCGGCTCCAAAAATTCCCTGGTCAAAACACAAACTCCATAAGTAGCGGCAAGAATCAAGGCGGAAGTATATTTTTTCTGAATCACCTGAATCAGAATCCAGGGGAGAAAGACTGTCCCCGTGCCAAATACCGGAAGCGCATCCAGAAACCCCGTACCGATTCCCGCCAGGACAGGACTTGCAGCGCTCCCCGAAATCCAGATTCCCAGCGTACAGAGCAGCATCACCGTTCCCATAATGACCGCCTGGGCTTTCAAATAGCCGCCCACAGACCGGAGGATCCCTTTCACCGTTTCCACTGCTTTTTCATAAAAAGGCCAGCGTCTCCCCATCTCCTTGATCTTTTCAAAATCCGCAGCCAGAAGAAGCATAGAAACCCCGGAAACCAAAACCGCAGCAATCCAGGAGCCGGCCCCTTTGAGGAACTGCCAGGATCCTCCCATGGCGCCCGGAAGAATATTCTGTTGGGCCCGGTCCATAAATATGTTCATCTGATCCGTTACAAAAACCCGCAGTCCCGCCGACTCCATATGCAGCAAATCGCCTACACTGTCGCAGCAGTCATACAGAAAGCTTTCCAGCTGCCCCCGGTACTGCGTCCCGGTGCAAAGGCGCAGCGCCAGCGCTCCCAGCTCCTTTCCGGCTATATAAATGCCTGTGCCCAGAGCAGCCGCAGACAGCAAAAGGAGAACCGCCAGCACCAGGGGCGGTTTCAGGCGCATTCTTCTCCTCATCCAGCAAAGGAACGGCCAGCACCAGCACACAACCAGGGCCGCAGTTAAAAACGGAACCACAAGCGGCACCAGATATTTCATTCCCAGATACACACCGATTATGATTCCGATTTTTTTCCATACGATTTGATTTTCCCGGATCCACTCCACAGGCTTACTCCTCTCTGCATCCACACGCTCACGTTTGAGAATAGTATCTGCAAAAGGAGTTGATTTACCCTGCTACATTCATCCAATGGATAGAAATTTTGAAAAAAGTGGATGCCGGGGCAGCTCTTCAAAAACCATCCGCTCTTTTGTCTGGGGATGCGTCAGCTCCAGGTGATATGCACACAGGGCGGGAAACAGGTTATCCACATTTTCCGCTCCGCTTGGTACGATCCCGTATTTCCGATCCCCTGCAAGCGGAGTTCCCATTCCCGCCATCTGTACCCGGATCTGGTGATGCCGCCCTGTCTGAAGCCGGATTTCCCGCAGTTCCCAATCTCCCTCCCGCTTCAGGGTCTGGTAAAAAAGCACTGCTTTTTTCGCTCCCGGCGTACCCGGACGCACAATTTCCGAACGGTTTTCTTTCCCGTTTTTTCGCAGAAAATCGCGCTTTTCTATCCACTTATCCACCATGTTTTCCACATTTTCGGTGTGTTTTCCACATAATTCGCCATGATTCTGCAAATTATGCACACGCTTATCCACACAGCACACGGCAAGATAATGCTTCTTCATCTTTCCGTCCTCACTCTGTCTGCCAAGGAATGCGGCAGCCTCCGGCGTTTTGGCAAAAACCAAAAGTCCTTCTACCGGCTGATCCAGACGGTGAACCACTCCCAGATAAATTTCCCTTTTTTCGGGCATTTTCTCATGAAGATAGTTTTTCAATATGCTTTCGCAGTCTTTGACACGGATTCCTGCGCTCTGCACAGGAACACCTGCCGGTTTGTAAAAAACCAGCAGGTGTGCGTCCTCAAATACAATCTTTAAATTCATATTACAATCTCTTCAAAAGTTCTTCCCGCTCTTTCTCATAACCCGGTTTTCCCAAAAGAGCAAACATATTTCTCTTGTAATCCTCAACGCCCGGCTGGTTAAAGGGATTAACTCCCAGGATATAGCCGCTGACGCCGCAGGCAAATTCAAAGAAGTAGAACAACTGTCCCAGAGAGTACTCGTCCTGCTGCGGAATATTTACGCGCAGGTTCGGCACCTGTCCGTCCGTATGAGCCAGAACCGTTCCGTTCATGGCGCTTTTGTTTACAAAGTCAACGCTCTTTCCCGCCAGATAATTGAGGCCGTCCAGATCCACAGGTTCTTCCTCAATCAAAAGCTCTGCTGTGCAGGATTCCACATTCATAACGGTCTCGAACATAATCCGCGCTCCGTCCTGAATCATCTGCCCCATGGAATGAAGATCTGTGGTAAAGTCTACCGATGCCGGGAATATTCCCTTCTGGTCTTTGCCCTCGCTCTCGCCGTAGAGCTGTTTCCACCACTCGGATACATAGTGCATGCTGGGCTCATAGTTGGCCAGAACCTCAATGGCTTTGCCTTTGCGCAGAAGGATGTTGCGGACAGCCGCATACTGCAGGGCGCCGTTCTCGGCAAAAGGTGCATGCAAAGCCTCTTCTCTTCCTGCCGCCAGCCCGTCCATCAATTTCTGAATATCCGCGCCGCTCACTGCAATAGGAAGAAGTCCCACAGCCGTGGCTACAGAAAAACGTCCGCCCACATCATCGGGAATTACAAAAGTCTCGTATCCTTTTTCCGCTGCCAGATTTTTCAGCGCTCCCCGTGCCTTATCGGTGGTAGCATAAATTCTCCCGGCCGCCTCCGCTTCGCCGTACTTCTTCTCCAGCATCTTCTTGAAAATGCGGAATGCAATCGCCGGCTCTGTGGTTGTCCCGGATTTGGAAATTACATTGATGGAAAAATCCCGATCTCCGATGACATCCATCAAATCTTTCAGATAACGGGTGCTGATGCTGTTTCCCGCGAAATAAATCTCCGGCGTCTTGCGGATTTCTTTGGATACGCCGTTGTAAAAGCTGTGTCCCAGGAAGTCAATAGCCGCTTTGGCTCCCAGATAGGAACCTCCGATGCCAATCACCAGAAGCACTTCGGAATCCTCCTGGATCTTCCTGGCCGCCTTCTGAATCCGCGCAAACTCTTCTTTATCATAATTTACAGGAAGATTTACCCAGCCCAGAAAATCATTTCCTGCCCCTGTACCGGATACCAGAACCTCCTTGGCCGCCTCTGCAATGGCCTCCATGCTCTTTACTTCGCCTTCCCGAATCACATTCGTGGCTTTGGAATAATCAAACGAAATTTTGTTTCCCATATCCTGCTACTTCCTTTCTTCATGACGGCTCCTGCCGTTCCTGCATTTATTTTAGCAAATGCTTCCATAGGGATCAAGTTCTACCCCAAAAATTCTGTCAAAACTTCCCTTAAAACCTGCTCTTCCGACTCATTCAGCCGAAGGACTCCCCCGGGCTTGCCTTCCGCCTCCCGGTTATCCTGTCCCTCTTCCTGTTTTTCTGTTTTTCCGCCCGAATTCTCCCGCAGATTCGGGTAGACCACCGCGGCTCTTCCTCCAATGTTGTTCCGCAGCATCTCCCTTTTATTTTCTCTCACAAGATCTGCAATTTCCCGGATATCCGCCCACACATAGAGCAGAATCACCAGCTGTACCGCCCATCCGATAATCATAAAAATCTGAAACATTCCGATTCCTCCCCGCTTGTCCATTTTATACCTTTACAACCATTATAAACGGTAGAAATTCGGCTGAAAAGCACAGGTTTACGGCAGGATTCGGCTGGTTTCTGCAAAATCCGGCAGGATTCTTTTTTAGAAATCCTTCTCCGGAATGCGCGCGATAAACTGTTCCACCAGTTTTACTGTGTGTCCGATGGCCTGCTGTTCAAACGTGGGATAGTCCATAGAGGCACTGTCATCCGCCTTGTCGGAAATCGCCCGGATAATCACAAAGGGAACACGGTTCAAAAATGCCGCCTGGGCAATGGCCGCTCCCTCCATCTCCGTGCAGTACCCTTCTGTCCAGGAGGCAATCTCTTCCTTTACCGAGCGCTCTGCGACAAACTGATCCCCGGTGACAATTCTTCCTACAAAGGCGTGAATATCCGGGTTGGCCTCCTGGCAGGCTTCCCTGGCCATCTCAACAAGAACCGGATCTGCCGGAAAGCTCTGTGTTCCCATTCGCGGAATCTCTCCCCTTTCATAGCCAAAAGCCCTTGCGTCCATGTCATGCTGCAAGGCATCCGAGGAAATCACAATATCCCCGATATCAATTTCCGCTTTCAAGGAACCGGCAATCCCGGTATTGATAAGCCGGCTCACATGAAATACATCCACCAGAATCTGCGCGCAAAGCCCCGCATTCACTTTGCCGATTCCGCTGCGCACCAAGACCACTTCGCGTCCGTTCAAAGTTCCCTGGTAAAATTCCATAGAAGCTTTCTTTACCACCACTTCTATGTCCATTTGTTCTTTCAGAAGTGCGATCTCTTCCTCCATTGCTCCAATGATTCCTGTTCTTCCCATGAGCGTCCTCACTTTCTTCTTTTTTCTGATGTTACCCCCTATTTTATGCCTATTGTACCAATAGCTGTACCTAATTTCAACCTATTTCCAATTTTTAGAACAGATTATCCCGCCATTTTTGCATTGACGCTCCAAAATCCCGCTGTTATAATAATACCATCTTTATGACAAAGGAGGTTCATATGGAATATCGGACGCATGGAACCTGCTCTCAAGCCATCCTGGTGGAGTTAAACCAAAGCCATGTAATTCAAAGCGTAGAATTCGTGGGCGGGTGCTCCGGCAATACCCAGGGAGTTGCAAAGCTGGTACAGGGCATGACGGCGGAAGCCGCCATTGAACGCATGGAAGGAATCCGATGCGGTTCAAAAAGTACTTCCTGCCCGGATCAGCTGGCACAGGCATTGAAGCTGGCGTTAAAAGAATTGGAATAATTTAGCAAGTCCTCCTTTCTGGTTTTTAGATACCCGAAAAGGGGGCTTTTTGCAGATGCCGTTTTCCAGATTTTTGGCCATCGGTCCGGCCAGCCGGGAATTGTCTTTCCCATAGTTTCCCCAAATACGCACAAAAGAAGCAGAAACCTATCAATAGATGCAGTGACGCGTGCTTGGATTAAAAAAAGATGGTCTTTTATGCTTATTGTCCAAAGGAGATATTTATATGGCGAAAATTATTAAAGAAACAATCCATGCGAAAGGGATTGATATTGGCATTTATACAACGAATTTTGAGAACGAATTTATTTCATTAACAGATATTGCAAAGTATCGAAATGAAGATGATCCAAGATTTGTAATTCAAAACTGGATGCGGAATCGGAATACAATAGAATTTTTAGGTGTTTGGGAAGAATTACATAATCTTAATTTTAACCGTGTGCAATTCGAGGCGGTTAAAAACGAGGCAGGTCTGAATCGTTTTGTCATGACACCTACAAAATGGATTTCCCAGATGAATGCTATTGGTATTGTTTCAAAAGCAGGACGCTATGGCAGGACATATGCCCATAGTGATATTGCTATGTCTTTTGCAACTTGGATTTCTCCTGAATTTCAATTATATATCATGAAGGATTACCGAAGATTAAAGGCAGACGAGAACAGCCGGCTGTCTTTGAATTGGAATCTAAATAGAGAAATTTCTAAGATAAATTATAGGATACATACAGATGCCAATGAAGCAGATATGTTGAATGTTGTTTTGTTTGGAAAGACAGCAAAGAAATGGAAAGAATGGAGTTGCTTCTGCAACTGGCAGTACAGCAGTTGCAGACGTTAGAGACTGTAAGTTTAAATAATTTGCCGAAATTAGGTGCGGAATTGCATAAGGAATAGACCTTTTTGAGAAATTTTCTCAGTTCTAAAAAAATACCATGTAAAAAACGGCAGGGATGGCAGTCCTTGCCGTTTTTTACATGTCTGTCAATTCTTTCTTCAGATACCGTTTTGGCGGAAACGAATATCTGTGTATGTAAGGATGTTCCTGAAGGGAACTTGATAAGATGACCTTGCTATTGAAATCAGGAAGCTTTTATAGCATCTGTATTGGTATTCATCATCTCTGTAGTAGAACCTTTGGTAACGCTGTGACCCGCTGAAGCATAATAATACCAGCCGGATGTTACGGAAACATCCGTTTTACTTCCATGACAAGAAGTGGTATTCTCTTCTGAAAAATAATAACTTCCAATCGTTCCAAAACTGGAACCACCGTTGGAACTTTCATTTAAATAAACACCCACTTTTACTACATCACACACGCGATGTGCTGTCGTAGTGCCTGAAACACTCATTCTGCCTGTTCCCGACCGTGTAATACTACAGATTCCATCCTTTAAATATGTACCTCTTTCAATGCCGTACCAATGATCGATGGCCTCCTCTTCCGTTGTCACATATTCGTGATAACCGGCCGGTTCTATCTCTTCCGCATATACGACAGTCTCCATAAAGAACCATGTTACATTTACAACCACCAGACTTAACAGAAACGTGAATTTATTCATCTTTTTTTTCATCCTAATTAATCCTTATCTTTCGTATTTACAATCACAAATTTATATTAAATAATACGATTAATTTTATTAAAATCACACATTTTTAAAAATTAAACCCTGAAGAATGTTTTTAAATTCCTTTAATTCTAGATCTGTAGTCAAATAATAAAAGGCATTTCCGTACTCAATTTGTGTTTGATAAAAAAACTCTCCATTATTTTTATCAATTTCTGTTATTTCTATATTTTCTCCTAAATAGAATTGTTCTATGCTATCGACGATTTTTCCATCTGCTTGATTGTTTGTAGAAGCAGTATCATTCCGTTTATTCTCATAAATAGTCAGTACATGTTCCTCATAATAAAACTCTAATAATGCTTCACCCATCTTTTCATCAATATAAATTTTTTCCAATTCCATTTTTTCAGGTTTATACTGCAGCCGCAAAGCTAAAATACCCAGCTTTTCCTCAATCTCGTTATAAGCCTCGTCCTCTGTTATTTCAATATACTCCTCATCATTATTTACAGAAACATTTACCCGTTCACCGTCACTTCTACTCTCCACCCAAGGCACAAATAATTTCGCACCGCTGGTGCATATACTCGCGGCTGTTCCCAAGACAACGACCGCCGTAACGGCCAGAAGCGGTTTTTTGAAAATCCGAATCAATTTCCTGCTTTTTGAAGAGGATTCCCTGGCATCCTTCAATATTCTTGCATAGAGATCACTGGATGGGCCTATCTCTTCCTTTCCCTTCACCTTCTCTTCCAAGGCATCCGCCTCTGCCTCGATCTCTCTTTTTACGCGTTCTCTTAACAGCTTTTTCTTCATCTTATTTTCCCTATTTTCTCTTAGAATGAATTGACAGACGGATTTAAACCCATCATAATAACCATAGATTGTTTTTTCGGAGGTTGAGCATGAAACGAATCCTTTTGACCGGCGGCGGAACTGCCGGACATGTAACTCCAAACATTGCACTGTTGCCGCGCCTGCGCGATCTGGGCTATGAGATCTTCTATATGGGTTCTTACGATGGAATTGAAAAAAAGCTTATGGAAGGACTGCAAATCCCCTACTACGGAATTTCTTCCGGAAAGCTGCGTCGCTATTTCGATCCCAAAAATTTCTCGGATCCCTTTAAGGTACTCAAAGGTTACTCGGAAGCGCATAAAATCATAAAAAAGTTAAAGCCGGATGTGCTGTTCTCCAAGGGAGGATTTGTGTCCGTGCCTGTAGTTCTGGCCGCCAAGCACTGCCGTGTACCGGCTATTATTCACGAGTCCGATATGACACCCGGCCTCGCCAACAAACTCTGCATCCCTTCTGCCGCAAAGGTTTGCTGTAATTTTCCAGAAACGCTTCCTTACCTGCCTGCCGAAAAAGCAGTGTTAACCGGTTCCCCCATCCGTCAGGAACTTCTCAAGGGAAATTCCTTAAGCGCACTGC
>ERZ779622.481-NODE-481-length-23393-cov-5.023995_pt1 | contig 23393 bp, 16 predicted proteins | sample MGYA00514188_ERZ779622 | MGnify/ENA primary metagenome ERZ779622 (study PRJEB29562, sample SAMEA4376702) | mouse gut metagenome | isolation source: Cecum | study: EMG produced TPA metagenomics assembly of the A DSS colitis mouse model was used to assess the... | reverse complement strand
AGGCGATCATCAGAAACCATCTCCCGGAGGTGATCATATTCTGATCAAAATACATGCTGGCCAGTCCGTCATGGTTCGGAAAGTCTCCCGCCATCACCGGAAAATGTATTATGATCCCCAGAATAAACACAGTCCAGAATGCCGTTTTCCACTCTTTTCGTATGTTCGCTTTCAGATCATTCCATACCTCTGCAGGTGTTCTCATTTGTTATCCCTCTCCGACAGTTCCCCAATCTTTTCCGCAAGAAAACGAGCGTAGAACTGTCTTCCCGTATTGTCCAGATGCATACCGTCCTCTGTGTAGTCCATAATATTTTCCTGACAGAAGCCGATCTCATAGAACACATCGATCACCGCCAGTCCGTAATCCTCCGCGATCTCCTTCTCCTTGTCCGCGTACTTATCCAGCGTGCCGCCGCCAAAATCCTCCTTCAGACAATTCTCATGATCGACGATCTGGCAGAATGCCGGCGTCACGAGAACGATCTCCAGATTGGGGTACGTCTCCTGAAACAATTCGATCGCATACCGCAGCGCGCCTCCGTAAGTCCTCACATCCAGCGGATCCTCCGGATTGTCTATCTTTCTCCCGGCCGTATAATCATTGACGCCGAACTCCAATAACAGGATATCCGCCTTGCTGAAGTCCGCCCTTGCAAGTCCTTCTAACGCATCTTCAAAATACCAGGCTCTCAGAGAATTTGCGCCCATGTCCGCCTTCTGGACGCCGAAATCTCTGTCACAGGAAGCTTTCGCCAACGCGCACAGACTCAGCGACTCCTCATGATAAGAATATCTGTCGGCATTTTCTCCGACGCTGGCGCAGTTGCCGCCGAAAGCCGCATTCAGCATTGTCATTCCGGAATATTCCTCGAAGTAGGCATGTACCGCCTCCCCCTCCCTCTCCTTTCCGATGATGCTGTCCCCCAGCGCTATCACATCCCAATGCCGATCCTCTATCCCCGCATCCACATTCCGATAACCGAAATACAGAAGAAAGGCACAGATCACACAGGCCGCGGCGATGCTCCCTATTTGTTTCAAGAATTCTTTTTTTCCCAAATCTTCTCTTCCTTTCAGATCAGGAGCAGTTCTCCGGCAAGTCTCTCGGCGCCCTTCCCGTCCACGATCGTCCGCACCGCCAGACTGATCCTTTGCCGCAGACCGCTCTCCAGGCGCAGCATTTCCACTTCCCTCTCGATAAAATTAAACACGTTCTCCGGCGCCGCCGAGAAATCCCCGGCGTTCATCACCGGCGTCATTTTGCCAAAAGCTTCCATATTCCTGCGCTGGTTCTCCGCAAAATAGAATCCCACGGTCGGCACGCCGACGCTGCAAAGTTCATACAGCGTACTCCCCGCCGCGGAAACGGCGATATCGCAGCGCCTCATAAGTTCTGACATGTCTGTCACATTTTTATGTATGCGCAGCGCTCTGTTTCCGACCGCAAGGCTCTCCAGTTCTTCCGTATCCGGATGATAAGGTCCGCAGACGATGTGCCAGACAAGAGGCGAATCTTTTTTCCCCACTATCCTTTTTGCCATGCCAAGCGCCATATGGCAGCTATCCCCGCCGCCGGTGGTGAGCAGAACGTCCTTTGCCTCCTCCCTCACCTCATAGCCGCTCTTTCGGAACTCCCCGCGCAGCGGCGCGTACTCACACCCCAGAAAAAGCTTAGTCCCGGCGGGGTAATCCCTCTCATATCCTAAAGTTTTGCCATAAATATTGTAATTAACCAACCCATCGCAGGGATAAACCGCCCTTTTTTCGTCATCCATCAAGATCACTTTCGCGGAAAGTCCCAGATTTTTCAGGTAAAATTCTGTCACAAAATAGCTGTCCACCAGAACTTTCGGTTTCTCCGCCTGCTCGTCCCCCATAAACAGAGCCATCAGCTGCGGAAGTTCCACTTCCATCTCATCATAGTACGTAAACAGGATCTTCGCCGAAAATCCCCTCTCCTCTATCAGCTTCACCGGTCTGTCGTCCGCCGTCAAAAACAGGACCTCTTCCCCCTGTTCCCGCAGTTTCTCCGCTATCGTCAGGCAGCGCATTATATGACCCATACCGATTTTTTCATTGCCGTCCGCTCTGATATAAAACATTCCGTCTCTCCCGCATACTCTCTCTAACCGTCCAGTCCCAGCTCATCCTCCCGCTCTTCCATGCCTTCCACATACGCGAAACGCATGGGGGTTCCCTTCTCCAGATCCCGAACCGCCCTCTTTCCCAGTATCTCCTCAAAATACTTCGTGTGCAGCCCGAAAGCGGGACGGATCGAGCGCATATTCTCCGGTGTAAAGTACTCCCCCGCACGGATATCCTCCGTCACAAACAGCGAGCGGGAATGCTCCCTTTCTCTCCTCTGTTTTTCCGACAGTTCGTATGTCTCTGCGCCAAGCGCCTGTTCCACGATGCGGATGCCCTCGCACATTTCCCTAAACTCCTCCGGTTCCATGGAGAAAGCCGCGTCCGCTCCGCCGTCCGCGCGTCTCAGCGTCAGATGTTTCTCAATGACGCAGGCCCCGAGAGCCGCAGCCCCGAGGGCCGCCTGGTGACCCATCGTATGATCCGAGAGCCCGGTGAGACAATCGTAGGTTCTCGCCATCGCGGGAATCATCCGCAGATTCACCGCATCGAAAGGCGCCGGATAGGCCGAGGTGCATTTCAACAGGATAATCTGATCGTTTCCCTCTTCTCTGCAGGTCTCCACCGCCAGGCGAATATCCTTCTCGTAAGATACGCCCGTCGCCATCAGGATCGGCTTCCCAAGTTTCGCTATTTTTCGCAGCATCGGGATATCGTTCAGCTCAAAGGAAGCGATCTTATAGCAGGGCACGTCCATCTCCTCCAGAAAATCCACCGCCGAGTGGTCGAAAGGCGCGGAGAAGAAGAGCAGTCCAGCCTTTTTTGCCTCCTCCTTCAATTTCGGCTGCCACTCCCAGGGCGTGTAGGCCTTCTCATAGAGTTTATGCAGAGTGGTTCCGTCCCAGAGCGTTCCTTGCGTGATCTGAAACCACGGCTTATCGCTGTCGATCGTGATCGTATCTGCGGTATATGTCTGTATTTTGACCGCGTCCGCCCCGGCTTCCTTCGCCCGATGGATGATCTCCACTGCCCTCCCGTAGTCCATATTATGGTTGGCGGACATCTCCGCGATGAGCAGAGCCGGGTGCCCCGCCCCGATTTTTCTTCCCGCTATCTCGATCTCTTTTCTCATTATAGCACCAATATCCCTTCCGCTGTCTATTGTGCAGCGATCCATTCCTTCAGCTCCGTCAGCAAGTGTACCGTCACATCCGCGCCGTACCCCTTTTCCTCCTCTCTCCACATATGCAGTCCCTCCGGCCTGACGATGCGCGCAGTCTTCATCCCGAGCTTTCTCGCTCCGATAAAGTCCTTCAGCGGATTATCCCCGATATATACCGCCTCCTCCGGTCTGCACCCCAGCTTCTCCAGGCAGTACACGTAGACGCCCTTATCCGGCTTTCGCAGACCCAGATCATAGCTGGCAAGCACCACATCGAGCCTTCTGTCCAGTCCCAACGCCTCTATCTTGTTTCTCTGCACCGCCGCATTGCCATCGGTGATCAGCCCGGTTTTGATCTCTCTGTCTTCCAGCCAGCCGAGGAGTTCTTCCCCGTCCGGGTAGAGTTCCAGCACAGGTTTGGTCTCGCGGTAGATCTTTACCAGTTCCTGCACCGGAATATCCACATCATACCGCTCACAGAGCCGGTTGAATATCTCTCCTCTGCCCTCCTGCTCCATCAGTTCTATCATCTGCCTGAACAGCTCCTCCTCGCTCTCCCTCGGGAGTCCCTGACCGCGGCCGGGCTTTCCCTTCGCGGACAGATATCCCGCCATGACCTTCGCCACGCTCCGAAAGGACTGGTCCACAAAATCCCTCTCCCGATATAACGTATCATCCAGATCAAATAACACTGCTCTCAACATCATCTTCTCCCATTTACGTCCCGGCCGTTTTCGACTCGTACACTGCCTGCGTGTAGCGCAGCATTGTCAGTTCCCTTATCTCCCGCTCTCTGAAAACCGTCAGGTCCGGCCTTTCCCCGGCAAGACTTTCCCCCATCCGCTTAAGCGCCGCGGCATAGTCCGCTCCCGCCGCAAAGGCGAGCGGTACCCCGCCGCCGAACCTGGGATTGATCTCAATGAATTTGAGGCTTTGTTCCGACTCCTCCCAAAAGCACTGTATGGTCATCGGCCCGCAGACCTGCCCCTCCCTGTTCAGAAGGCCCAGCAGTCTCTTTGTCTCCTCCACCACGCGCCTCTGCAGATCCACCCTGCTCTTAGTCACTTCGCCGGAGCGCACTTCCAGCCTGATCCGGGGCACAATATAGACCGGCTCGCCATAAAAGTCGCAGAGCACATCTATAGTATACTCCTTTCCCCGCGCACATCTCTGCACCAGGGCGTTCTCCACATAGCCGTAAAAAAACTCCAGCTCCCTCCTGTTTTTTGCAAAAAAGATTCCTTCGCTCCCCATTCCGTCCGCAGGCTTCACGATCAGAGGAAACTCTGCCTGTTCTCCCCCTATGACCGCTTCCACCTCGCTGTCGGACAGCGTCTCAGGGGCCGGAATATCATACTTTTTAAAAAAGGCTGCCGTTTTTCTCTTGTCATTGCAGATCTCCGTCACCGACTCCTCCGACAGGACCAGCTTTACGCCGATCTTCTCGAATTTGTCCCGCACGGCGTTCAGAATCTCAAACTCCGGCTCATAGAGCGGCACCAGCAGAGAAACCTTCTCCTTCCCACAGACGGCCAGAAGTTCCCTCACATAGCCCTCCTCCCTGCACCGCGGCACCCGATAAAAGGCATCCACAAAAGACTTTGCGGGATTCTCCGCGGAAGCGTCCACTCCGATCACCCGAAAGCTGCTTTTCAGATGTCCGATCAACTCTATTCTCTTTCCGATCGATGTCAGCAGTAAATTCATGCGTTCTCCCCGATTTTTCCTGTCATCGCCTGGTATTTGATCTCCGCGATCTGCCAGTCCGATTCGTTGTCGATATCCTGCACTTCCATCTCGCTCACCACATAGGGCAGGATCTTTCCCAGCATCAGCTTTCCGTTCTTCCGAAAAGCCTCCGTCTTAAAGCAATAGAACTGTCCCACATCATGATACTCCTTCTCCAGATCCTGGGATCTGCTGTCAATATATTTCACATTTCCAAACTGCAGCAGTCCGTCTCTGATCACCATGGCCCGTTTCGGCGGATAGGAAAACTCCACCACCGGGATCAGAGTATCCGCGTCTCCCTCGAGAAGCCTTTTCGCCGCCTCCCGCAATTTGTCCGCCGTCACAAATGGCGCTGTCGGGTAGATACAGCAGCCAAAATCAAACTGCTCCCCCCGCTTCTCATACTCCTGCAGCACCTCCAGCAGCACATCGTTTGTCCCCGCAAAGTCTCCGGAAGTTTTCTCGCTGCGGTAGAACGGAACCTTCGCCCCACACTTTTTCGCCAGCTCCGCAATCTCCTCGTCCTCCGTCGACACCATCACCTCGTCAAAGATTCCGCTGGAAAGCGCCGCCTCTATGGAGTACGCCATAATCGGTTTCCCCAAAAACGATCTAATATTCTTTCTCGGTATTCTCTTGCTGCCGCCCCTCGCGGTGATAATCGCCACTTTTTTCATTGTACTCTCCGTTCTCTCACTGTTTTTGTCTGTCTCTCAGGATAAAAACCACACATCCCGCAAACGCCAAAATGCTCACCGCCGTCAGCGCGTACCATATCCCGTCCGCTCCGTTCAACTGCAGCCCGGAGGCGAGCACCGGAAGAGGCGCCTCCTTCCCCTCCCCGGCAAGCGGAACCCAGAGTTCTTCCCCCGTCTCAACCCTGACAAAGTCATAATAAAACAGCAGATTCGCTGCCAGATAGGACGAGCAGAAGCAGCCGCATCCCGCTAGGCCCAGTCCGTAGATCTTTCCATAAAAATCGCCATACTTTTTCTTCGCCATCTGATAGGTGAGACAGCCCAACACCGAGAAGGCCAGAAGTGCCGTCTGCAGGAAATGCCAGGGACTCTGTATCATCGACACGAGAGAAGACATAAGTCCCGACCATTTCAGGATGGAATCCCAGGGAAAACAGAGCGTTCCCAGGAAGCAGGCGGCCAGACCGATTCCGAGAGCGGCAAAACCTTTTCTCTTCTCCTTTCTTTCAAAAGAATCCCCATAGACAAATACCAGATAACAAAACGCCATAATTATCACAAGAAAGACCAGACCCAGCCCTACCGGAGCCGCTCCGCTCACTCCCTGCGCACCAAATTCATAATTACCGCCGGCCTGATAAAAACCCATAAAAAGCTGAACGATCTGAACGCCTCTCTCCTGGATCGGCACTCCAGACACCGGGTTGACCACGAAACCCCCGATCCTGATATACTGCAGTATCCCATAGAGATAATTGAGGTTCCACAGTAAAAACGAGGCGGCGCACAGCCCGATCTGTCTCCACATTGCGGAATTGTTCAACCTTTTAAAATAGATCGCCGCCAGGACAAACACCGACAAAACCGTTATTGCAAAGCTCAGTATATGGCTCCGCAGTATCCCGGATAACCCCAGGGAAAGCCACACCCAGGCATACCTGCCGTCTTCATCCTTCTGTCTCAACACCATGCAGATTCCCGCCAGCGCAAAGGGAAGAAAGGCTAACGCCAGCACCTCTCCCAGCTCAGCCTCCGCGTAGAGAAGAAACACCCGGTAGATCGACATGGTATACAGAGCGCTGCCCAAAAGCCCTGTCGCATCGTCCAGGAAGATTTTTCGAAAAGCCGCATAGGAGCCGAAAGCCGTCAGAATATTGATCAACACCAGAAATATTCGATAGCTCATCTGTACATGGAGACCGGCCAGCCTGAAAAGTGCGGGAACATACAGAAATGTGTCTCCATAAAAGAACGCGAAGGAAAACCCCTTCGGCTCGATCCAGTTCGGTTTTGCCCAGAGCAAAATCCCCGACTCTCTCAGCCCGTCTTTCAACGCCTCGATCCGCAGAAGCTGATACGGCAGGTCGGTGCCGGCCAGCAAAAAATCCGTAAAAAGCGGCAAAGATACCAAAAAAGTAAGCAGCAGGCACACCAGCATCCCATTCGTTTTATTCTCATCCCATTTTCTGTTTTTCATTTACTTTCTTCCTCCAGACGCCGCTTTTTTCTTCCACAGAACCAAAAACATAACATTCCCAGCCATAAAATGAGAGAAACCGCATTTCCGGCCTTCCAGTAACCTTTCCCGACGAAATCCACAGCGATATTCCCCGCATATCCGGGAGGTATTTCTACCCTCAACACATTGTTCTCTCCCGCCGACACCGTCAGCTCCTCCCCTGTCTCCTCACAGACTGCCAGATAACCCGGATAGTGCAGGAGATTGCATTCCACATAGCTCGCGGCATCCCGCTCGTTCTCACAGTAGAACTCCACATGTGCATTTCTCTTCTCATAATTCTGCAGTCTCACCCCCGCCCCCGCAGAAGCCCTTGTGTAAGGCAGCTCAGAGGTATCCGTTTCCGCCGGAAGATACTCGCCATTTCCGATCATTCCCGATCCCATGGCAGCCGCCTCCCTGAAGTTTGACCAGCTGCACCCCTGTATTTCATGATTCAGGTAAAAGCTGCTACCAAATACGGTCAACAGCAATATCGAGACCGCAAAGCATTTGCCCTTTTTCCTCTTTTCATCCCGCCTGAGCAGCGCATATAAACCGCATCCCAAAAAACTCAGGGAGATCGTCACCATCGTCAAAAAACGGTACGGAAACTGGATACTGTATATCACTCTCTTAAATCCCTCGGAAATTTCACTGAGCGCATCCCAGGGAAAAATATTCAGGCTCATTGCCATTGCCAGGACACCCATTATAGCGGCAGCTCTTATCCCTGGATATTCCGGAAAATCCTGCAGCCTTTTTCCGTCTGTACCCTTTGCCCAAAAATAAATAAAACAGAAGAATACCGCCGCCAGCGCTATCCCCATGCCATAAGCCCTGACATACTGCATCCCCGACACATACATGTAGGAGGACCATCCCCTCCAGGGGAAAAACCAGAAGAGCTGTGCGGGGTAGAGCCCCAAAATCTGGATCGGATTTCCCACGGCAAATACATTCAGATTCCCATGCAGGGAATAGTCCAAAAACGGGATCAGATACCATAAGCTGAGCCCCACCGCCAAAAGCGCCGCCTTTACAAAGGCCAAAAAAGTGCTCTTGCGGAAAAAGCGTTTCCAGAGCAGCAGACAGAGTATCACCGTAAACACCGTCACAAACTCCAGGCTCAACACATGAGAATACAGTACTCCCATATAACCAAACGCCAGAACAAACACCGTCTTTTTCTCTCTGACCGTCTCTTCCTTCTCCGAAAACACTCTCACCAGCCCCCAGCATATCACAGGCAGGAACGTCATGGCGATAAACTCTCCGATCGCCATCCTGTCATATACATTATAGAGCCTGTAGACAGACAGCGTGTACACCGCACTTCCAAAAAGACCGACCCGCCTGCTCCCAAATATATTTTTAAAACTGAGCCAGGAGAGCAGTGTCGTCAACAGATTGATGAGCGCAATATCCGCTTTCATACAGAATGAGAGGTCAAATCCTATCAGCCGCAAAAATGCGGCCGGCCACAAAAATACTTCCGGATACATGACAGACATCGGATATCCCATGCCGTACAGGCAGTAAGATTCCATTCTCGCCGGGAAATTTCCAAGCTCCCACTCTCTCGCGATACCCTCTATTCTGTTCAAATGAAAGTACACATCGTCCCCCAGAGGAAAATAATCCGTCAGCAGATTAGCGCAGGAAAGCAGAAAAATCACAGACAGGCCAAACAGTACCTCCCTCTGCTCTTTTCCCGGCCTCTCTCCCTTTCTGAAAACCACAAAATAAAGCAGAACATCCGCCGGCAGAAAGAAAAACAGCAGGAAGAAAAGTCCCATCCCGTATTCCTGCCTTGTGTGCACGACCTGAAAATCCGTTACCGTGAGCGCCCCCTCCCCGGTATACAAAATCTCCGCTTTCAGGTCATCCACCTTCTCCCACAGCATAAAGCGGTAGGAAACCTCCTTTTGTATATTGGAGGGCCGCAGAGATACCGTATTTTCCCGCAGCTTCCGGTACCCCGCCTGTCCCGAGGATACTCTGCTTATCTGTTCGCTGTCCGCATCGTACTCTATCCGTACTTCATATACTCCTTTTTCCAGATCAGGCAATTCCATAGAGAGGAACACTATATCCGGCAAAGCAGTATCCTGGTCAATATGATAGACTCCCTCCGCCGGGCTTTCCCCGCCGTACAGCCGCAGCGTCCGATCACCGACGCCGCATATTTCCTTTTCTCCGGCCATCCCCTTAAAACAGAACAATGCCGAAAACAGCTGAATCAGTACTAACGCAGCCAACACTATTCTTTTTTTCTCTGTAAGCCATTGTTCCATCTTATCGTTCCGTTCCGCCACCAATATTCCGGGCATTTTTCCTGAAACAGTAAATCAAAAATACGCCCCAGGACATCGCCGTCACTGCCTCCGCCGCCCGCCAGTACCACGGACTGACAAACGATGTATCTATCGTTCCCCGATAGCCGTCCGGGAGTTCCACGCGCACCACATGATTTTCCCCGTCGGTAACCGCAAACCGTTCTCCCGTCGCCACGTCTTTCGCCTGATATCCTCTGTAATACAATAACGGCAACTCCACATAGGCCGCCCCGCCGCCGTCCGCACACACAAGCTCTATCTCGATCCCCGCATGGTCTTTTTGAAAACTCCGCACCTCCACTGTCTCCGGATGAATTATCCTCCCCGCCTTCAGCAGGCTTTCGTCTGTTCCAAGGGGCAGATATTCCCTGCCGGAAAGATAGGAATTTCCAAAAGCGTTCTCCTCATATATTTTATAGAAGGACGCATTCGCCAGCAATACGCTGAAAAACATTCCCGCCACAAGAAAGAGCGTGGATATCGCTATTCCCGCGTAAATCCATACATTTTTCCAGCGGCCGCCCTCCTTCTCGATCAGCAGTATATAACCTCCGACCAGCGAAAGAAAGACAGCGGCGATCACATAGATCCGTGTGGGATACTGCAGCGCCGATACGCCTTTCTCCATAAAGCCGCCGAGCCCCTGCAGCCTGTCCCAGGGAAAATACACGGTCGTCATAAAAAGCGCCAGTGCGGAGAACACCGCCGCAAAAATCCCCAGAGACTTCATTGCCCCCTTCTCCTGCTGCCTGATCCGCCCTGTCAGGCAGAGATATCCGTAATAAAACAGTCCGATCAGCAGGCCGGCCCCTATCGTAAACGGAATCTCGCCCTGCATACCGGCGGATACGTCTCCGTCCCCCGCCCCCGGTATCGCATATATACCGAACAGCTGCGGCAGAAGACTGCCATACCCCTGTATCGCCCGGGTGTATACCTGTTCCCCGGTGATGATCAGTTTCTGCGTTGTCATGAAATCCAAAAACGGCACGATAAACCAGAGATTCAGCAGAACTATGCCGAGAAGCGCTTTCCCGATCTCCAGAAGCGTCTCTCTCCGAAACACTCTCCTTATAAATACGATACCTGTCAACACGCTGAACACCGCCGCCATCTCGCAGGTCAGCACGTGACTTTGAATAATGCCCGTCACGCTGATCACAAGTAAAATCCATATCTTCTTATAGTCCCTGCCTTTCCCGTCCTCCGCCAAAAGTCTCCAGACGCCCAGCGCAAACAACGGCAGAAACATCACAGCCGTATATTGTCCCAGATGATCTTTTAAATAGATCGTTGCCAGCCGGTAAATATTCAGCGTGTACAGCGCCGCAGAGAAAAGTCCCGTCAGCCGGCTTTTAAAGATTCTGCCAAAACTCTCACAGGCGATCACCACCGTCCCCACATTCACCAGAAATTTGTAGATCAAATAAGCCGCGCCGACCGGAAATCCCATAATGCGCAGAAAAGCCGGAATATAGAGGAATGTATCACAATAGAAAACTCCCGTGGCATAGCCGTAGCCCTGCAGCCAGTTCGGATGGATCCGCACCGGAAACTGCCCCGCCAAAAGGGCGTCCTTCACTCCCTCCACCCTCTGCAGGTGATAGTTCAGATCCGCTGAAGCGATCTCATAGCCTGTAAAAAGCGGTATGGATGACACCAGCACAACCACTGCCATGCCGAAAAAAATGCCGCGCCTCTCCAGCTCCTTCTCCGGGGGATCATTACCAGCGTTTTTTTCCTTTCGGTAAAGTGATATGTCCCAAATCACAAAACAGGTCAGAAAAATCACAAAGAACATTCTAGCGCCCGCATTTGTCTCCATAACGGCTGCATTCCGTATGGTCACTTCACTGGACTCGTCGCAGACGATCCGGAGCCTCAGAGAATCCGTATCCTCCAGCAGCCAGAAATACATGTCCGTCTCTGTCAGACCGCTGTACAGCATACAGGCATTCGCCAGGAGCCCGTCGAAAGACAGACCGTCCGCCTCCACACTCCAGGCGTTCAGCATATCATCCTGCGTCACATAGGAAAGGCGCGCTCTATAAACCCCAGGGCTCAGCGATATATTCCCGCTGTTCCAGGCCGTACGTCCATCCTCCTGCTGCGCGCTCACAAACGCGCTGCTCTCCATATTCCATATTTTATCTTTCCCAAACAACCCGGCAATACAAAGAAGTAACACCATGAGCTGCAGAGGCAGTATCCATTTTCTTTTCATCCGTTTTCCAACTCACGCCCGCAGTCTTTTTTTCCAGCCTCTCACCGTATTCAACGCAATGTAATAGCAGTAAAACCCAAGATTGCTCTTCTGGTGGAGGGCTGCCAGCCTTTTCTCTTCCTCCCCGATTTCCTTCTGATAATAGGGATTATCCTGAAAATCCGGAAAATATTTTTTCATCCCATCCCGAAGTTCGGCTAAAAAGGACAGCTTTCTGTGCTTTACCCCGGACATATAGGAGAACAGCGTCGTTATATAATAGATCTCCGCAAACCGGAACTCTATCTCCGGCCGATATTCTGTCAAAAATCCCCGGCTGCTGCACTCCATCATCATCAGCTCCCCGGCCTTCATCCTGTCTCTGCATTTCTCCTCCGAAATATAGTGCACCGTGGAGACATTGTGCTGATAGTAATAATATAATGGCTCATTGATTTTTTCAAAACGCCTGCAGTACAGCATCCAGACCGTTCCGGCGCAGTTGTCCTCATAAAAAATGCCCTCCGGAAAGTTCAATCCGTTCTCCCTGATCATACTGCCCCGGTATACTTTTATCACCATACTGCCCGGGCGCATCACAAGCTTTCTATGCCGATCCTCGTCGCAGATTCCCGTCTGTTCATCACTGTTGTTCTGAACGACTCTGCCGATCTCCATTGTGTGCTCAGACACCAGCGAGTAATCGCATCCGACTACATCCGCTCCCGTCTCCTCAGCTTTCCCGATCAGTTTCTCATAGAAATCCGGCGTCACCCAGTCGTCGCTGTCCAGAAATCCGATCCACTCCCCGCGGGCGATCTTCAGTCCCTCATTTTTTGCCCCGCCCTGCCTCTTATTCTCTCCATAATGGATCACCCTGAATCTTTCCGGATAATCCCTCTCATAGCGCCGCAGTATTTCCAGGGAACCGTCCGTGGAAGCGTCGTCCACAGCGATGATCTCCAATTCCCGCATTGTCTGACACAGCAGACTGTTCAGACAGTATTCCAGTTTTCCGTCCGCCTCCATATTGTAGACCGGCACGATCACGCTGCATTTCATTCAACTGCCTCTTTTCTCTTCACAAATTTATCGAAAAAAGCCCCCGATATTTCTGTCAGCCCCACCGCTGCGCACGGCAGCATATATATCATATAGGGAAAAATATATCTTGTTTTGGCCTCCCACAACAGGCTGAACAATACGCCTCCGACCAAAATTATCTCCGGCAATAACATATAAAAAGATTTCTTTCTTTTCCAACAATACCAGAAAAACAAACATGTTCCTGTATACAACAGCCATTGATACTCATTTAAAAATTTTAACAGAACAACCTTTATCTCACCATAGTAAATACTGTAGACAAATTCATTTGGTTCCTCCGCGAAGTCATGATTCGCCAATAAGCACTGCCAGGTGGGTTCCTCCCACTGCGTCAATAGCTTTTCCTTGTAAAATTCTTTCCAGTCGGCGCTGCCGTCCCGAAAGGTTTCCATCCGCATACGCAGGTATTCTTCGGAAAATTCTGCTGCCGCCTTTTTATCGCAGCCGTTTAAAGTGTAGGCATAATAGTCATGAAAATTGCTCCAGCCCGCCGGCTGAGTTCCCTCGTCATGCACACCCATTGCAAGTGTACTGATAACCGGAATGCCCTGATCCAGCCTGATTCCGGAACGCTGCTCGTAAACCAGTTCTATTCCCTTTTTGGCGCCTGCGGGCGCCACTGCAATAAAAAACAGGAGCAGTAAAAACATACCATCTTTTCTTTTTATGCCGTACAATGCCAGAACGATGCCTGCCGCTATAATAACGATCCAGAAATTCCCTCTGGTCAGCACACCAAGCACACTGCACAGTGTAACAGGCAGTAAGAGCCTGTTCTGTCTGTCTCTCACATAAGCCATCAGCAGCCATACAAAAACCATCCCTGCCATAACCGAAAAAATCTCACCATAGACAAAAGGAACATAAAACAGCAATGGAAAGCATGTCAGTGCGAGTAGACAGTAAAATATAGCGGTTTTGTTCTTTCCGCCCAGATATCTTACGATCTTATATCCCGCCAGTATAATGATCGGAACACATAATACATTACAGTACTGTATCACACGATAGTCTCTTATCCTGCACACGGTAAAAAGAAATCGGAAAATCACCGCAAGGCCAAGCTGATACGTATATGTTCCAAAATACTGATCCGGTTTCAATATCGTATAATCCCCATCCATCAGGGAGTATGCGCCCTCCACCACCCATTTCTGATCTGTGCAGGGCTGCGCATGTACAACGCTCACCCACCAGAATCCCAGAATCGTCATAACCGTCATCACGGAAAACAGCACAGCATTTTCCGATATATTCTTCCCGAAATAACTGCAAAGAACAGTCGCTGCAACACAGACTATGAGTACAATAACATGCAGTAACATACTGTCCTTCTCAATAGTAAACATCTCCGAATAATCCGGCACAAAATTGTAAGTATATCGGAAACTATACCAAGTCAGATATCCGAATATTATAAGGCCGATTATCGTTATGATACCTGCAAGTATTCTTTCCGTTTTTCCACCAAATAACAGTCCTTTTTCCATGCCACAAGCTCCGCATTGTACTCTTGATTTATCCTACAGGTGCTTCTCCAGCACCGCTTTCCCATTCTCGACCCGGTAGATCATATCGCACTTCTCGATCGTCTGCAGTCTGTGGGCTATGATGATCAGCGTCTTTTTACCATGCAGACTGTTGATCGAATCCATGATCGCCGCCTCCGTGTCGTTGTCCAGAGCGGAGGTCGCCTCGTCCAGGATAAGTACCTCCGGATCATAGTAGAGCGCCCTGGCGATGCCGATACGCTGCCTCTGTCCCCCGGAAATGCGGATCCCCCTCTCTCCGATGCTCGTGTCAGCGCCCTCCGGCAGGCCTCTCACAAACTCGTCGAGCTGCGCTTCCTTCAGCACCTCCCAGAGCCTGTCCTCATCGATCTCCTCCTCCGCGATGCCAAACGCCACGTTTTTTCGGATCGTATCGTCCAACATGAAGATCATCTGCGGGATATACCCCACGTTCTTCAGCCAGCTTCTGTAATTTTCTTTGATGCTGACACCATCCGCATAAACGCCGCCGGTCTGTATCTCCAAAAGTCCCAAAAGAATATCCACCACCGTCGTCTTTCCCGCGCCGGAAGTACCCACGATGCCTACCGCCGCCCCCACGGGGATCTCCATATTCGCATGGTCAAAGATAAGCGGTTCCGAGTTCGGATAACGGTAAGTGATATCCCGCAACTCAATGCTCTTTTTCACCGGCAGTTTCTCCTTCGCCACCTCCGCAAAACTCATATCCGTATTCTTTCCGGATATCTCATCCTGCAGATTGTCGCTGACCCCCATAAAAAACGGCTGGTAAAAGGCCATGGATGTCAGCTGATTGTTGATCCGGTTGGCGCAGGGCATCATGCGCACCGCCGCCACCACGAAGGCCGAGAGCACCGCCGTCACCTCCCGGACGCTCTGTCCCTGTCCCACCAGCAGCATCATATAGCCCACCAGGGAAGCGATGCAGACCGTCTCGATCAGAAGCCTCGGGATACTGTTGTACAGTGTATATTTCTGTACGGCATTCACATAGCCCCTGCCGCACTTGATGTATTCCTCGGTAAAATACTGCTCTTTTCCGGCGATCTTCACTTCCTTGATTCCCTGTACCGTCTGGGATATCCATTTGAACAGCCCGCTGTAAAAGTCCTGATTCTCCTTGCCGGCCTTATTCATGATCGGTTTTACCACTTTCTTGATGATGAACAGCGTGGCCATCAGCGGCAGCGCGATCACCACCGTCATCTTCCAGTCCGAAACCACCATCACTCCCAGCAGCACCGCAAAGACAATGATTTCCGAGATCAGCTGCAGCAGCGAGAGAATCAGAGCGTACATATTGTTCACGTCGGAAGTGATATTTCTCTGAATGATCGCCGTGTCCGCATTCAAATAAAATTCGTAGCCCTTCCGCAGATAATTTTTCATCATCCTCTCGGAAGTCCGAAACTGATTCGTGTAGACAAACCGGTACATAAACTTCATCTGCCAGTAGAGATAGATGTTTTTGACGATAAATATCAAAATCAGCGCCGCCATCATAAGCAGTGCAAACTGCGTCACGCTCCGCATATGTAAGGCATTGTACACCTTTCCCACAATCTCATATTTCGTGACGGAATTTTCATCGATGACCACCCCCACCACCGGGATGACCATGGATACGCTGCACGCCTCCAGAATGGCTCCGAATATCATCATAAGGACCATGAGCAGCATGGTCCTCTTTTGTTTTTTATCCAGTAAGACGTTCAGTTTTTTTAAAATATCTCGCATAGCGGCAATAACTCCTCAGGCATCTTCTTTTTCCACAATCCCGATGCGCTTATTTTGATTATGAATCTCCGGATCCTCGTATCTGTCCATGAATTCATCGCCGAGACGGACAAGCTTGTCCGCAAAGCGGATCCCCTTCAGATCCGTGAATACGGTTACCACCTGCTCAAAACGCAGATCCGGGAAAAAATTCAACATTTCCATGGGGACGGTGGCGTCAAACATGGGGTAGCCCGAAAATATTTTCCGGTAGTCCAGCTCATCGCGCGGATGAGGTTTTATAAAAATCTGCCCCTGCTTCTCATATTCTTCCACGATATCCCTGAAAATCTGTTCCCGCACATCCAATGTGCAGAGGGGATCCGTCAGGATCAGTATCTTTGAGGAAGTTCCCGCACATTCCTCTATCTTTCGCCGAAGTCCGTCCATATCCCTCACAAACGCCTGCAGAATGATATCCTTGTCCTCCCTCGTCAGGGCGTCCACCAGCTGCTGCCTCGGCAATTCTCTGTAGTAAGGGCAGGGCAGAGAGATAGCGGAAATATTGTTGACCTCCATATCCAGACAGTATTTTCCATAGCCGTTCTGCACAAAGATCAAATTGAGTCTTTTGGACAAAAAGGCCTTCAGGCCGAAATGTCCTCTGTTGTCATATCTCGCCGCATCAAAATGGACCAGGCAGTTCAGGCCGTCCTCCAGCGCGTGATAATAGATCCGATTCCGATTCAGATAGTACCCTATAGGGTCCGAATCGCAGAACACATAGATCTCCCGGTATTTTCTGAAATCCACCGGGACAAAAGGCGCCTCCAGCTCCGCATAGCGCTTCGTAAAACGGATGCGCTGCCACATATTGAGCACAATATTTCCTTTATCCTGCCGAAACGATGCAAGTTCCGGGAAATAATCCTCCCTCTTCTCGTCAAAAGAGATCACATCGGCAAACAGCCCGGTGGCTTTCACACGCTCGCCGAACTGCTCAAAATCATTGGACATACTGCTCAGCATCAGAGACGCCTCCCCGGTATCCTCCCGGTTCTTCCCTCTCCGCAGATGCAATTCTTTCAAAAACGCCACATAGGCATGATAATAAGTGTGGCAGACATATATTCTTTCGTTCATTTCTGTTCCTTACCCGCGGTACTTCCCAAAAAAACAGGTACCGCCCAACACATACGTGGATATTTTACCATACTTTTCCTCATAACACAAACGCTTCATTAGAAAGGCGTTATCCGCCGCGCGCTTCCCTCACCTCAAAATCCGGCAAAATATTCATCCAGGTAGCACATCCGTCTTTCCACATAATCCTTTACCTCGGACAGATCGGAACGGTTGCCCGCCTCCGGCCACTTGTCCGTATCCCTCGCAAAGGCGCCCGTCTCCAGCAGATAGTCCATGTTATCCTGCAAAAGCGCTGTGATATGCTCCGTACTCAGAATGTCCGCCCGATAACTGTTCCACCGCTCCTTCAATACATCCGCCTCCCCGCCAGGGCTTGAGCGGAAGAGCTGTTCCTGCACCGGTTCCACATAGTTGACACTTGCGTCAGGATTGAACCCCGTATAGTTGTCCGCCTCATAGACATAGCAGTTCCCAAACGTATAATTCAGGTCCCAGGGGATCGTTATCATGCGGTACCCCGATACATTGTCAGCCTTCTCCGCGTAGACGTATGTGTTTTTCAGATAATTGTCGAATCCCGCCACCGTCTGAATAAAAATATAGTAATCCGCCAGATTCTCCGCCCGGACCATGTCGCTGTATCCGGCAAAATCCAAATTCCAGTATTTGCAGGAAAAATATTTTATGACAGGCTCCCACAATTTTTCTATTTGGCCATTTTTCTCCGGATACCGGATGCGGACAGGATAGCACACCATATAATTCTGGTCGATAGACGCCCGGATCTCTTCCTCCTCCGGCATATACCAGTCCAGTATCTTGTACAGCACATCCGTTCTCCCGAGCCCCAGCGTCTTCTCATCCACCGGGAGCATCATGCCGTAAATACCGATATATTCGCCGTCCAACAACACTTCACAGTACTCCATCACCGGCCCTTTTTCATTGAACTGCCGCTCTCTTTCCGCGATTTCCTTCCAGAGCTCCATGGACACTTTATCCCGAATCTTGTTGGGATCGGAATACATGGCCAGCATCTTCCACTTTGTGCTGCGCTGCATGCCGAACAGAGACTCCGCTCTTCCCGATCCCTGCCCATCCAACAGTTTTATGGCGTAGCTTTTTTTGGAAAACAGCGCCGAATTCTGCCCCCTCTCGTGATAACAGACGTCCCGCTGCATAATCCGGTATTCTTCTTCCTCCTCTGAAAATGCGGAAATCCCCGATTGAAAGATCGTGATCTCCCCGTAATAGCGAGTCTCCGAATTGAATACATAATTATCGATATCCTCGATCGGGTACTCCCGCGGTTCCTCCCTCTCCGTATCGATCTTCACCACCGGCATTCCCGTCAATAGAATGCCGATCTCCTGCCAGGTATCTTCCGTATACAGTACCGCCTCAAAAATATGGCCCTCGGCGACAGCCTCCGGGAGGTTCTTTGCATATTCATCCTCCAGGATCGAAAGCTCCGCTCCATACGGCCTTAAGTCTCCCCGCCATCTGTCGCAGGCCAGAGCCTGCGAAATATAAAAGATATGTCTCTCTTTCTCCAGAGGAACCTCGTACCCGTCAAAGAGCAGTCCAGCCTCTTCCTTCTCCAAAAGATTTTCCGTCTCGCGTCTTCCGGAAACCAGGTCCTCCATCTCCTCCGCGCTTATCACATAACTCTCAAAAGAGGCATCCCCCATTTCCTTCCCAAAGGGGCGCAACATAACGCACAGCAAAAAACCAATGCTGAAAAATAACAATATACCATACTGGTAAAAAGACACCGGCAATCCTTTTTTATCTGAAACATTCATCCGGAAACACAAACCTTTCTCTATCTTTAATTCTTTGCTTTAATTCTTTCCATTTTTTCCCGCCTTCATCCCGCCTGCGGTAATTCCCTATATACTTTTTCGTTTTTTTGTATTATGATAGCACTATGAAAAAATTGCGTTCTCTTATCCCCATGTTTATATTTCTGCTGTCTGCAGCTTTTCTTCTCTGGCTCTCCCTGTTCTTTCAGGGCTGCACAGGTACCGGCAGCGTTATCACAGATTCCGCTTTTATGATCAGCCATGAGAGCGGTTTTTATCGGCATTCCCTGCGCATCCGCATTACGCCCGTCCGGGATGCGGTTATTTATTATACCACAGACGGCTCGGAACCTTCCAGTACCTCTTCCTCCTCTTTTTTGTACGAAAGCCCGATCGCCTTGAAAGCTTCCCTGGAAGAAACGTCTTACCCTCTGCGGTTCCGTCTCTATTTTGATGACGGGACCAGTTCAAAAGTTTACAGCTACAGCTATCTTCTCGGCTATTTTATTCATGAGAGATACCACACTAATGTGGTCAGCATATCCGGGGATCCGGACAGTCTGTTCGGCTATGAGAACGGCATTTTTACCGAGGGAAAACTGCGGGACGACTTTCTCGCCGAACACCCGGAGCTGGAAGAAGCCGCCGCCAAGGATCCCGCAAACTATAATGTACGCGGCAGGGAGTCGGAGCGCCCCGTCTCTTTTCAGATCTTCGATGAACAGGGGACACTGCTCACTTCCCAGGACTGCGGCCTTCGTATATTCGGCAATGCCTCCCGGGCAAAACTGCAAAAGTCTTTCCAGCTTTTTGCCCGCAAGGAGTACGATACCTGGGGGAATTTCCATCTCTCGCTGTTTCCGGAACTCCGCCGGGAGACCGACGGCACTATTCTGGATCGATATAACCGTCTGGTTTTCCGAAACAGCGGCAACGATTTCGCCAAAGCCTTTATTCGGGATACCCTGATACAGCAGCTCGCCGCGGACTACGGGTTTCCTTTTTCCACCCCCTATCTCCCCTCCGCCGTCTATATCAACGGAGAGTACGCCGGCTTTTACTGGATAAAAGTACCGTTTTCCTCCGGGCAGATGGACGAGTTTTACGATGTCACAGACGGTCATTTTGAGCGCGTCACCATACAGGAATTCTACAAAAAGGCCGGTGAGGACGACGAGGAGGCGAACTGGATCATCAACGATTACCAGACCGTCTACGACGCCTATGTGGACGCGGAGCTGTCCGACGATACGGTCTACAGACAGCTCTGTGCGCAGATCGACGTGGAAAACTATCTCGCCTACTACGCGATGGAGATCTATGTCGGCAACAAGGACTGGCCGTACAACAACGTCCGCGCCTGGCGCTATATAGCGGACGATGGAAACTATGAGGAGGGCAGCGTCTTTGACGGCAGATACCGCTATCTTCTCTACGATACCGATTACAGTTTCGGTCTGATCAGCGATGTCCCCAGCTACTCCTGCGAGGAGGACAATATCGCCGTATTGTTAAACAATTATCAATCTCCGATCTTCTGCAATCTGATGGAGAGGGCGGACTGCCGCGAAATGTTTACCAATTATGTCTGCGATCTGATGAACGATTCCTTCTCCCCCGAATCGGTTTATCTCGCCGCCCAGAAACTGATTCCCGCCAGGGATGCGGAGCTTCCCCATTACCTGGAAACTCTGCCGCAAGACATCGCTACCATGGAGACGGTAAACGCCGAGACCGCGAACATTCTGCTCTTTGCCCAGAATCGCCCCGGCTATATGCACACTTTCCTGCAGAAGGATTACGCTCTGTTTTATCCTTACTTCCTGCAAATCGAAAGTCCGGAGGACACAAAGGTCTCCGTAAACTCCATAGACGATGCCGGCAGCGAATTTTCCGGTATCTACTATGCGGATAATTCGCTCACGCTGAAAGCCTCGGTAAACGAAGGACACCGGTTTGCATATTGGCTCGTAAATGGTACACAATATAAAGAAGCCGAACTCACCCTCTCTTCCGACGAATTAAAAGCGCTGCTCTCCATCCCGGCCCCGACGGAAGAGGAGTTTGCCGCACCGGAGGGTTTCGGCACTCTGGGCTACGCGGAATCCGAGACGAATCCCACGCTGGATATTCGGCTTGTCGAAGAGGATCTGCCGTATGCCTCTTTCACGATTTCCCGCATCCGCGCCAAAGGAACCGACGACCTGGTAGAGATTTCCAATCCGTCCGGCCACGAAGTTTTCCTGAGAGGACTTTACCTCAGCGATGACGCCGCGGACTTAAAAAAGACAAAGGTCCCGGAACATGTGCTCGCCCCCGGCGAATCTCTCACGCTGTACGGAAAGAAAAACCGGCAGCCCTTTGCTTTTGCCTCTCCCCGGCTGGATTTCAGTCTGAGGAAATACGAGACCCTATACCTGTCCGATGAAAACGGCAATGTCCTGGAGAAGATTCTGATCCCCGATCTTGGACGGGAAGACAGCGATTATTTGCGGGATCCCTTTTCCGGAAAATTTTATGAATTTGCAGGCTGAATTGTCACATAAATGCATCCGGTCTGAGAGAGCCACTTGCCTGACCGGATCTCTTCTGGTAAAATAAGCTTAAAAATGAACAGAAAGGAAGATACTACATTGAAAAAAAGACTGTTGATATTACCCATGCTTCTCCTATCTCTGATTCTTGTCTCCTGCGGAAAGACAGAAGGAAACGATGCCGCAGGCGAAAATACAGAGCCGAAGCTGGTTGGCTCCCTCTCTGAAATCATGGATTCCGTCTATGAAAACGCAGATCTGTCACAGGATTTCCGGGACGCCATGACCGGATTTGAAGCCGGCGAAATCCCCGCCGAATCCGCCGAATACCTGATCGGCACGGCAGATGTGGAATATGCGGAGAGTTACTACTCCATCCCTATGATCAACGTAAATCCCTACCAGTGCATTCTGCTCAGGCTGCCCGAGGGCGCTGATGTGGAGGCGGCCAAGGAGACCCTTCTGGCCAATGCCGATCCCAGAAAATGGGTGTGCGTGGAAGCGGAGAGCGTCGTCGTCGAAAATGTGGGGGATGTGATCCTGTTTCTGATGGCCGACACGGCCACCGCCGACGCAATAAAAGCCTCTTTCCTGGCGCTTGGCGAGTAATCGTTCATGGAGGAGGAATAAAAACTTGCTGTTTCCCAGTATATCTTTTCTCTATTATTTTCTCCCGGTGACTTTTCTGCTCTACTATATCGCACCGGTAAAAAAATCTGCGCCCGGCAGCGCAAATCGTGCTCCGATGCGCTACAGGAATCTGGTTCTTCTGGCGGCAAGTTTTTTCTTCTATTTCTGGGGCGAACCAAAATACTGCCTGCTGATGGCCGTAACGATCCTGCTTACTTACATCGGCGGGCTTCTTCTGGAAAAATTCGGAAGAAAAAAATATCTTCTGTTTTTGTTCTCGGCTATTTTATTATCCTTTTTATTCTGGTTTAAATATCTGGATTTTTTTATCTCCATCGTGAACCGGGTGTCAGGCGGATCCCTGCCCCTTTACCACCTTGCGCTTCCCATCGGCATCAGCTTCTATACCTTTCAGGCACTGAGCTATCTGGCCGACGTATATTTCGGCAGAGCGCGCGCAGAGCGAAATCTCCCCGATTTTGCCATGTATATCTGCCTTTTCCCCCAGCTGATCGCAGGTCCCATCGTGCGCTATCAGACTCTGCAGGAGGAAATTAAGACGCGCTGCCACTCCTCCAGACAGACTTTGGCCGGCATAAAGCGTTTTCTCATCGGCCTCTCCAAGAAACTGCTGCTGGCGGATTCCTTTGGACTGTTGATCGATATGCTGGAAAAAAACGGGGAGCAAAGCGTTCTCGGCCTCTGGCTGATCGCCGTCTCCTACACGCTCCAGATCTATTTCGATTTCTCCGGTTACAGCGATATGGCCATCGGTCTGGGGCTTATGCTCGGTTTCCATTTCCCGAAGAACTTTGATTATCCCTATATTTCCCGCAGCATCACGGAGTTCTGGCGGCGCTGGCATATGACTCTCGGCGGATTTTTCCGGGATTACGTCTATATTCCTATGGGAGGCAGCAGAGTTTCTTTTCCCCGCTGGACTTTCAATATGCTGACCGTCTGGGCTCTCAGCGGGCTGTGGCACGGAGCCGGATGGAATTTTGTAGTATGGGGAATGGGATATTTTGTAATTATTGTTTTTGAAAAGACCATGGGGCTGCCGGAAAAGCTTTCCGGCAGGGTGCTGAAATGTGGATACAGAATAGCTATGCTGTTTTTTATAAATTTTCAATGGGTGATGTTTCGAAGCGCCGGATTTAATGAAGCGGTTTCTTTAAATCCGGCGCTTCGAAACATCACCCAT